>OBLW0100000814.1_pt1 | contig 26834 bp, 16 predicted proteins | sample 1520161 | NCBI WGS metagenome assembly OBLW01 (sample SAMEA3539309, study PRJEB22396) | soil metagenome | biome: tundra; feature: field; material: soil | place: USA | collected 2010-05 | depth 0.15 m | reverse complement strand
CGCTCCGCGACATCTCGCCGCAGTGGGACGTCATCATCGTGGCCTTCGCCACGCCGGATCACAATGCGCCGGAAGGGACCATGCAGTTCCGCACGCCCACGGGGCTGGCTACCGACCAGTTCAAGGCCGATATCGCTTACAAGAAGAGCCAAGGCAAAAAGGTTATGATTTCGCTCGGCGGCGGCGGCCAGAACTTTACCCTCGCCAATCCGGAGCGCGTCCCGACCTTCGTCTCCTCGGTCACCAAGATCGTTGCCGATTACGGCTTCGACGGCATCGATATCGATTTCGAAAGCCCATCACTCTCCATAGACCCCGGAGACACGGATTTCAAGCATCCCACCACGCCATCCATCGTGAATCTGATCTCGGCCATGCGCCAGTTGCGCGAGCATTTCGGCCCGGGCTTCATGATCAGCCTGGTGCCCGAGGGGACGCAGATTCCTTCCGGCTATCCCAGCTATGGCGGCCAGTTCGGCTCCTATCTGCCCATCGAGTACGCCATCCGCGACATCCTTTCGTTCATCGATACGCAGAGCTACAACACGCCGCCGCTCGAAGGTCTCGATGGCGAGATTTATCAGCCCGGCTCGGTGGACTATCACGCCGCCATGACGGAACTGCTGTTGCACGGCTTCAACTTGGGGGGCGATCCCAAGCAGTTCTTCCCGCCCGTGCCGGCCGATAAAGTGGCCGTCGGCTTCCTCACCGGAGACACCACGCCAGCCATAGTCGGCCAGGCGATGGACTACATTATCACCGGCAAGGCGCCCGCCGGGGCCAAGTACAAGCTGCGCGCGCCCGCCGGCTATTCCGGCATGATCGGCGCCATGTTTTGGACCCTCGACGCCGACCGCCGCGCCAACTACAATTACTCCAACGTCATCGGCCCGCAGCTCCACAGCTATCCGCCCGTCCCGGAACCGGACGGCGGTCGCCGCAAATGAGACGATGCGAGCTGAAATACCGTTGATTCGATTAGGCCGGCGGCTGGTCAGAGAATTGCATGCCAATCCTGTCTATGTCGCCCATTGAGTGGACCCGCGACCTGCGGCTGGCTCTTCGCCTGCTCGCGAAGAATCCCGGCGCCACGGCCTTGGCCGTGCTTTCGATTGCCTTGGGGATCGGCTTGACCACCGGTCTGTTCGCCGTCGGCGATGCGGCCCTCTTGCGGCCCTTGCCGGTGGAAAGACCGCAGGATTTGTGGACAGTGTCGGCGCGCGGGGACGACGGCAGGTTTATGCAGTACGGTTGGCCGGATTACCTCGACATGGCAAAGGCGCTGGAAGGCCGGGCGCAGCTTGTAGCCACGCAGGGCCGCGGCATCCTGGTGGGCCAGGAAGACGACAGCGAGATGGTGATCGTTCAGCCCGCCTCCCCAAACTATTTTCAAGTCATGGGAGTGAAAGCCGCGCTGGGCCGTGCGTCGCTGGGCGAATCCGGAGGGTTGCCGGAGGCCGTGCTCGGTTACCGGCTGTGGCAAACGCGTTTCGGCAGCGACCCGCGCATCGTCGGCAAGACCGTGCCGCTCAACGCGAAGCCATTCCTGGTAGCGGGCGTCACGCCGGAGGTCTATGGAGGCCTGCAAAGGGGCGTGCTTGTGGGCGTCTGGGTAAGCGCGGACGCCTGGTTCAACACGCTGGGCCATCGCGAAGACGAGCAGTCTCGCGAGGGCCAATTCAGGGTGGTAGCGCGGTTCCGCGCTCCCCTCACGGCGGCGCGCGCCGCGGCGGAACTGGACGCCGCCATACGCGGTCCGGAGAAGCACAAGCCCGCGCCCGCCGCCGTTTCGGCAACCTGGCTCGAATGCTTCGTGCACCCTTGGAAGGACGAGCTAATTCTCGGCGGCGGCCTGGCGCTCGTGCTGGGGCTGGTCCTGTTCGTGGCTTGCGCCAACGTGGCTCAATTGAGGCTGGCGCAAGCGGAAGCGCGTCGCAAGGAACTGGGCGTACGGGTCGCCCTGGGCGGAGGCAGATGGCGTGTGGCGCGCCAACTGTTGGTGGAGACGGCCGTGCTAAGTTTGGCCGGCGCGGGATTGGGCCTGCGGCTGGCGCAGTTCATCGTGGATAAGGTCACCCAGTTCGGCCGCGGGGTAAACCCGTTTCTCGATTTGGGCATCCGCCTCGATTACCGCGTGCTGGGGTTCTCGGCCGGCGCGTTGCTACTGGCCGTTTTGGTCGCCGGTTTGGGGCCGGCGCTGCATGTGGCGCGGCTCAACGTCGCCGAGGTATTGAAGCAGACTCAAGGCGTGACCACGCGGCGGCGCAACTGGCAGCAGCAGGCGCTCGTCATCTCTCAGGTCGCAGTGAGTGTGACTCTGTTGGGCGTTTCTGTGCTGTTCCTGACCAGCCTTTACAACGCCAGCCAGGTGCGGCCAGGCTTGGATCCTCACAAGAAGGTCCTGGCCCTGTTGGTGAGTCCGGCGCTGCATATCACGAGCGCGGAATGGTGCGACCAGGTGTGCCAGCGGCTGGCCGCGCTGCCGGGCGCGCGCGGCGCAACCTATGCGCGCCGCCTGCCCGTGAGCGGTTCCGGCGGCGGCATGACAGCGCGGGTGGAGGTTCCGGGGATTGCGCCGATGGGCGTGCCGCTCAACAATGTCGCTGGCAATTACTTCTCCCTGATGGGCACGCGCACGGTGGCCGGGCGAAGCATCGACGGACGCGATCGGGCCGGCGCGCCGCTGGCGGTAGTAGCGTCACAGGCGTTTGCCCGCACGGTATTCCCCGGCCGCGATCCCATTGGCCAATGGATTTCGATCGACGGCAAGCAGCGCCAGGTTGTGGGCATCGCCGAGGACGGCCCGTCCATTCACATACACGAACTGCCGCAGCCGTTCCTCTATCTGCCGTACGCCCAGGCGCCGCGGGGAGATATCACCTTAATGCTGGAAACTTCGGGCGACCCGTTGGCGCTCGACCACACCGCCCGCGCCGAGATCCGCCGTTTCGATCCTGAGTCGCGTGTGTACCTGTCAACCACTTTGCGGAAGACCCTGGACGCCGACCTCGCGGAAGACCGCTTCATCGCCACCGCGAGCAGCGCCTTGGGCTTGAGCGTGGTCCTGATGACCGCGGCCGGATTATTCGGCGTGCTCCTATACGCCGTCAACCGGCGGACGCGTGAACTCGGACTGCGTGTGGCGCTGGGCGCCGGGCCGAGGCAGATCGAGCGGCTGGTCATGGGCGACTCGCTGCGCCTGGCTGCTGTGGGAGTGCCCATCGGGCTGGCCGGGCTGGCGGCCGCGGCCCAAGGCGCGCGCTCCATGCTGCTGGGCGTGACGCCTCTCAACCCGGTTTCTTATGGCTTCAGCGCCGCCGCCGCGGTAGCGCTGGCGCTGGCCGCCGCGTGGCTTCCGGCTCGCCGCGCCACGCGTATCGATCCCATGGAAGCGCTGCGTTCGGAGTGATTACCCCGTGGCTACAGACGCCCGCTTGTGCCCCGGCGGCTACGGTCCTTTAACGCACAATCCTGAAAACACGGCCACGCCCTCTGGCAGGAGAATTGCTCGCTATTCAAGCGTCAGGAGGATTGTGCATGCCGCTTGCAAAGATCACGCGTTCAGGCTTGGTCGCCATCGGGTGTTCGGTAGCCGTTTTGTGGGGCTGCATTCTGGGTGAGCGGATCGCGATGCAGCGGGCTTACGCGGAACGTGCGGCGGTCATGCGCAGGCTTGCGCCGCGGCGTCATACGGAACCGGTCGGGGCGCCGGTCTATCCCTCCAAGCTTCCCAGGCATTTTGCCGCCGGATAATCCTTCTCCCCATCCAGGTTGTACAATTGCAACGATATGACGAAACTCGTTGCAATCCTTCCTCTCCTGCTCTTCGCCGCCGGTTGCGGCCCGAATCCGTCCCAGCGGTTCGCCAAGCTTTCGGAAGAGTTCGTCTACACCAACCTTTCGTTTTCGCCGGCCGCCGCCACCAGCGTGGGCTTGCACCAATACAACAACCAGAACCTGGACGATCTGCTGGATGACGCCAGCCCGGCGAGCCTGGAGAAACAGCGGCAGTTCTACCGCAACTTCCGCGAGCGCCTGGGCGCTCTGGACGCCGCCCGGCTCACCGCCGAGGACCGGGCCGACCTGCGCATGATTCAGGACCAGATTGCGCTCGCCCTGTTGGATCTTGAGGAAATCCACAGCGAACAGCACAACCCCACCACCTACGTCGAGACCCTCGGGAACGCGTTGTTCAACCCGTACGTGCTGGAGTTCGCTCCGCTGCCGGCGCGCATCGAACACATCATTGCAAGGCTGCGGCAGGTCCCGCGGTACCTGCAACAGGCTACGGCCAATTTGACCTCGGCGCCGGAAATCTGGACCAAGGTGGCCATCGAGGAGAACGACGGCAATTCCAAACTGGTGAGCGACACGATTCGCAGCGCCGTGCCGGAGAACCTTCGTTCCACCTACGACGGGGCGGCGGCGCCGGCCTTGAAAGCGTTGGCCGATTTCCAGGCGTTCCTGACGAATACTCTCTCCACCCGGACGGGGGCCGATTGGCGTCTCGGCGGCGACCGTTACTCCCGTAAATTCCGGTACGTGCTGGAAACCAGTATGGAACCCGCCGATACGCTGCGGCGAGCCGAGCAGGATTTGCAGACGGCGCGCGCGCACATGCTGGAAATTGCATTGCCGCTGCACCGCCAAATGTTCCCGGCGCACAAGGATCACGCGGAACTCTCCGGGGACGAACGCGAAAACCGGGTGGTCGGCGAAGTGCTGGACCGCATCGCGCAGCGTCACTCCACTCCGCAATCGTACATGGACGACGCGCGCAAGAGCCTCGACGAAACCCGCGCGTTCGTCCGGCAGAAGCACCTGCTGACGCTTCCGGCGCGGGACAATTTGAAAGTGGTTCCCACGCCTGAGTTCATGCGCGGCGTGTACTCCGTGGGCGGATTCGACCCCGCGCCGTCGCTGGAGCCTCAACTAGGCGCCTTTTACTGGGTGACGCCGATCCCCGCGGACTGGCCCAAGGCGCGCGTCGAATCCAAGCTCCGCGAATACAATTACTACGGCCTGCCACTGCTGACCATTCACGAGGCCATGCCCGGCCACTACGTGCAGTTCGAGTTCGCCGACGACGTGCAGCCCAAGACGCGCCGCGTGCTACGGGCGGTCTTCGGTAACGATCCGTACGTCGAAGGCTGGGCGGTCTACGCCACCCAGATGATGCTGGACGAGGGTTACATGGACCACTCCCCCGAGATGGCGCTGACGTTCGCCAAGCAGTCGCTCCGGGTCTTCGCCAACACGATCCTCGATATCCGGATGCAGACCATGAACATGACCGACCAGGAGGCGCTGGACCTGATGGAGAAGCAGACCTTCCAGGAGAAGGAGGAGGCCGAAGGGAAATTGCAGAGGGCCAAGCTCAGCTCCTGCCAATTGCCCGTGTACTTCGTGGGATGGCGCGGGTGGCAGGATGTGCGCGACAGCTACCAGAAGTCGAAAGGCTCCGCCTTCAGCCTTTCGGAATTCCACGACCGGGCCTTGCGGCAAGGCGCTGTCCCGCTGGCTGTGCTGGGGTCTCTGATGCAATGAGCGGGGCGGCGCGGGGCTGAACCGCTCTCTTACGTTCGCGGCTCGGTGTGAAGCTTTTTTAACAGCCAGGCCATATTTCGGCCCAGGACCTGCATGGTCTCGATGCCTTCCCGGTCCTTTTCCACGTCGCCCGGCTCGTGGCCAATGGCGATGTTCCAATAGGAGGAACCCGGCACAATCATCTCGCTAATCAGGAAAAAGTGGTTCAGGGCATCGAAGGCATGCATCGCGCCGGCCCGCCGCACGGCCACTACCGCCGCTCCGGCCTTGCGGCGGAACATCCCGCCGTTGGACTTGGCCACCAGGCAAGCGCGGTCGATCAGGGCTTTGATTTCGGGGGAGATATCCGCCACATAGGTCGGCGAGCCCAGCAAAATGCCGTCGGCCGCGGCCATCTTCTCAATGTACACGTTGCCCATATCGCCGGTTTGCGAGCAGCGGCCATCCTTGCGCGTCGAGCATTTGCGGCAGGCCAGGCAGCCGTGGATAGTGGCTCCGCTCATCTCCACCAGTTCGGTCTCGATGCCTTCTTTTTCAAGCTCGCCAAGCACGTGACGAAGCAAAATGGCGGTGTTTGCGCCTTTGCGGGCGCTACCGTTGAACGCGACGACTTTCATATTCAGCTACCATTATCTCAAATCGCGGCGGTCGCGCCGATCACGGTTTCACAATCTCGAACGGCATGGCGGGGAGCGTGCCCAATTGGACGCGCTGGCGGTTGGCGGGCGCGCTCGGGGCGCCGGCCACCGGCTTCCTTTCGGCGGATACGGTGACAATCAGATTCCCTTTCAGGCCCGGCTTGGCTTTCGCGGCATCGCAATGCAGCACGATCCCGGCGCCGTTCGGCGCGGGCGACGTATCCGCAATCTCCACCCCCTCCGGCGGCTCGCTCAACGCATAGATGACCTTTTCGATGACGTTATTGGGTGGAATGGGAACCTGGACTTGAAACCGGACGTCGCCTCCGGCCGGAATCCGTAGAGGCTGTCCACCGCTGACTCTCACGGGGCCTCTCAAAGCCACGCCTCTCCTGATTTCCGCCTTCCAGCCGTTCGCCGGAACGAGGTGCTGGTACGCGAAGGCTTGCATCATGTCCTCGGCCGGGACCGCCAGGCGGGTCACCTCGCGTCCGTCGATGGTCGCGCGGCCTTCCAGATTCAGACTGAGGGGATCGTCCAGGGGCTGCGCCGGAGCGGTCAGCGTGAGCCTCACCTGGTCCTGGCCGGCCGGCACCACGCCGCCCGTCAAGGTGAATCCTCGCGGGGCGTCCTTCAAGGCCAGCGTGATCTCGCCCGAAAACCCATCCTGCCGCAAGGCGTGGACCGTGATGGGAACTGTCATGTTGGCGCCCGCGTTGATGGCCGACGGCGTTACGCGCAGCGCGAAATCGGGACGCGGGGGGCCCAGCCGCAAACGGTAGGCGTACTCCGGGCCGCCTTTCTGCTGGGCGTCTCCCAGGTATAGATAGTAGGTACCGGCCGAGGGCAAGGTGGTCATGATCCTGGAATCCGCGTGGTGCGTTTCCAGTCCCGCGCCTTTGTCTTCACAGTCGTCGTTGAACGCCATTTGCTTGCCCTTGGCGTCGGTCAAACGGAGCACGGAATCGAGCGGCGAATCGAGCCTGCGGGCATAAACTTCCGCGACGATGGCTTGGCCGGCGCGGCCTTCGAAACGGAAGACGTCCCAATCGCCCGGCTGGCCGACGCGTCCATTCACGACGACCGGCAGCTTGACACGCTGCGCGCCGGCCGCGGAGTTGTTGGGCTCTTTTTCCAAAGCCTCGGGCAGCGTGTCCACCATGAACGATTCCGAATTCAACGGATAGATCCCCGGCGCTTTGCTCCTGGCGTCCATGGTCAGCTTGTTCGACGGGAGGTTCCAGCCGGTCAATTCGACCGTGGTTTTCGCGCCGGCATGGCCGCCCAACGGAAAGATGCCGGTCACAAACGGCAATTCGCCGAGCGTGATGCGATACACGAAATCTTCGCGGCCCCGGTAGAGGGCATCCTTAATCTCCACCGTGTATTCGCCGTCCTTGGGGACAACGTAATGAATGACGGGATCGGGATGGAAACGGTAGTCGTCGCAGTATGCCACCTCATTCCCGCTGGAATCGGTCAGCGTCAGAACGGCTTGAAACCATCCGGGAACCGCATCGGCCAGGTAGGGCATCAACTCGCGCGCGCTAGCGGCGATGACCAACTGCTGGCCATGGCGCGCCTGGAACCGGTACCGGTCCGCTTCGCCCGGCGTGAGCGGCTGGCCCGCGCGCGCCTGTGCTTGTATCCGGGGCAGGCCGGGCTTAATGCGGCCATTCACTGTGGCGGGCAGCGTGATGCTCATGTCCGTGGCGGGCCGAGTAATTTGCACCCGATTCACGGGTTGATTGGGGCCCGGCATATCGACGCCGATGGACTCCGTCTCCGTGAATTCCGGCAGTTGGCCCACGCAGAAGACCAGCGGATTCGAGAGGCCTTGCGGCGTCGCCACTCTCAGTTCGCGCTTGCCAGGCTCCGCTCCGGGAGCGATATCGACCCGCAGCGTGACGGTCTCCGCAAGCACGGGACTGGTGAGCCGCGCACTGTTAAAGGTGAGGAGCTTCACACGGATATCGAGCATCTCCTTACGGACCGCGGCATCCATGGGCAACTTTTGCAGCTCCAGCATCCGGTCTCTCAACTGGGTGGCCTGCATGGCATTCATGGGCCTGGCGTAATCCGCCAGCGTGGCTTGAACGCCACCGCCGGAGACGTATACCTTGGTCACGTTGGGTAGAAATTGCCCGCCCAGCTTGACCTGGACCGTCGTTCCTTGCCTTCCGCCGGCGGGAAGCGCATACGCGAGATGCGGGGCATTCTGCTGCGCCTGCGCCGCCGGGACGAACGCAAGAAGGCAGACCAGGAGGTCCGCCCCACTGGGCGCGCCCGCTCGAAGAGAAATCTTCACGGCTACATGATCTCCTTCAGGCGTCCGGCCATTTTGATTCCATCCGCGGCGCTGGGCGAGATGCGCACATCGAGGCCCGCGGGGTTGGGCATCTTGCCGTCGGGGTCGATGCCCAGCAACTCATAGACGCTGGCGATCAGGTCGGCCGGATAGACGGGCCGGTCGCGTATCGCCTCCCCTTTCGCGTCCGACGCTCCCACCACGTGTCCGCCTTGGAACCCGCCGCCCGCCACCAGGGCGCAGAACACGTCGCCCCAGTGATTGCGGCCGCCATTCCAAGGCGCTTCCCACTGGACCTTGGGTGTCCGGCCGAACTCGCCGCCCCACCACACGATGGTGCTCCCCAACAGGCCGCGCTCCGACAAATCCTGAAACAGCGCGGCCATGCCCTTATCCATTTGCGGCAACTTCTGGCGCATCACCTGAAAGTTCTGCCGGTGCGTGTCCCAGCCTTCATAATTGATGGTGACGTAGGGGACGCCGTGCTCGACTAATCGCCGCGCCGCCAGGCAGGACTGGCCGAACGTGTTGCGGCCATAGCGGTCCCTCATCGCGTCGGTTTCCTGCGCCAGATCGAACACCTTGCCGGCATCGCCCAGGATCAGCTCATACGCCTGCTTTTCGGTTTCGCCGAGCGCTTTCAAACGGGCGTCGCCTCCGAGGACCTTCTCGAGCGTGTTCAGGTTGTGAAGCAACTCGCGACGGTCGTTTTGGCGCTGGTCCGAAATGCCCTGTGCGACGATGCCTTCCACGGCGAAGCGGGCCTGCGCCGGATCGCCGCCGGTGGCGAAGGGCCGGAAGCTCTCGTTCAGGAACCCGTTTTCGGAGAACCGCCCCTGTGGTTGCGTCAGCACGATGTAGGGAGGAATCAAACCGCTGTACCCCGCGCCATAACCCTTGAGCAGGGAGACCACCGCCCCGGCGCACGGATATTGCAGCCTCTCGCCGGGCTTCCTTCCGGTCTGAACCATGTAGGAGGCGGTTTCGTGCGCGAACACCCCATGCGTCATGCTGCGGATGATGGAGTACTTGTCGGCTTGCCGCGCGAGCAGCGGCATCAGCTCATTGATCTCGATGCCAGCCACGTTGGTAGGGATCGGCTTGGCGAACGGGCCGCAGTAGTCGTAACCGGCGGCGGGTTTCGGGTCGAAGGTGTCCAGGTGCGCCGGACCGCCCCACATCCAGATCTGGATGACCGCCTTGGCTTTGGCCGGCTGCGCGGCCGCGCGAAGCGGCAGAGCGGACTGGCCGGCGAACATCAGCCCGCCGGCGCCGAAAAGGGCGCGGCGGAACGCCTCGCGCCTGGAGATGCGAACTTCGTAAATATCACTCATTTGGTTAATGCCGATACAAGAACTCCGCGCTGTTGATCAAAGCCCACGTCAAATCCACCACCGCCGGCCATTTGTTGCCCTGGACGGACTGAAAATACGCCACCACGGTTTTCAATTCGTCATCCGTCGGGTAACGCGAGAGGACGGTCAAGTAGATCCGGTCGATCGGATCTCGCGGCTTGCCGCCGGGCTGCGCCTGCACCAGCGACCTGAGCTTGAGGCTTTGCTGAATCTTGAGTTGGATGTGGCTCGAGTTCAGCATGTGCAGGCGCTGTTCGGCCGTGGGCGTATTATCGCGCTCCGATTCCAGACCGGTATCGCGCGGCGGGCGGCCGAACATTTGGAGGAAGGCGCTGCTAATGCTACCGTCCGGAATGGCAATCGAGCGCTGGCCTTCCGGAAGATAGGTGAACGGCTCCGGGATGGCGCTGGAATATTCCTCCGCCGTCCCGGTGACCTGGCACACGGCGTCGATCAGCACCTCCGCGTCGAGGCGCCGTAACGGGTAGCACGCGAAGTTAGCGGGAATGGAGGAAAGCTGGTAGACCTGCGACGCCAGAATCAGCCGGTAGATGCGCTTGAGGTCGTAGTGGGCGGACACCAGCTCGCGCTCCAGAAAGGCCAGCAGCTCGGGATTGGCGGGCGGGTTATCCGGCCGGATATCGTCTGGTTCCTGAACCATGCCGCGCCCCAGCAGCCAGTACCACACGCGGTTCACGATGTTGCGCGCGAACCACGGGTTTCCCGGCGCCAGCAGCCAGTTTGTGAATACCTCGCGCGGGTCCCGATCGGCGGTTAGCCGGGCCGGTTTGCCGTCGGGAAAAACGGCGGTTTGCGGCGCAGGCTTGGTGAGATCGAAATAGACGATCTCTTCCTTCCACTCCGCCGTCTCTTTGTACCCAACCCGCGAAAAGAAGGCCGCCATGCCATCCAGGCGCGCTTTAGGCCAGTTGGCCGCCCGCGCTCCCATGAAAGTCAAAGCGACGGCCTGCGCGATGGGGGCCGGCTGCTTGCTCTCCACGGCGCGATAGAAGTTGACTTCGGGCACGCGAAAATTGCTGCCGTTCGAAACCAGCAGTTGCCGCACGAACCGGTCATACGGCGTGTTGTCGCGGATGGACGTATGGATCCAGCGGTAATACGCCTGCACGGCATTGGGCCACAAGTCGATCGGGAATTCGGACTTCACCCGCAGCAGGTCGCTCCACTTCATGGCCCAGTAGTCCGCGAACTCGGGGCGTTGGAGCAGACTGTCGATCAAGGCGTCGCGTTTGCCGGGGTCATGATCCGCCAGGAACCGCGATGCCTCGTCCAGGTTGGGCAGCGTGCCGATGACGTCCAGGTAGGCTCGCCGGAGGAATACCTGGTCGGAGCATGGATTCGCGGCCTCGATGCCCAGGCGCTTCCACTGGCCGAGAACCAGCTCGTCGATTCTGCCGCGCGGCGCCAGGCCGGCGTCACTCTCGAATGGAACCGCCGCAGGGTTTACGGCCTCAATATCCTCAATGAGTCCCCGCACTCTCCTAATAACACGAAAGCCTGTGGAAAGACTCGGTTTGGGATGTAATATCACGCCCCTGACGCTGAATCGAGCCGGCGGCGCCGGGCGTCCAATCCTTTGAAAGCGAAAGGAGGCGGCTATGTCTACCGCGGCGAGCTCGCCCACACATATAGTAAAGCTGCGCGGCCGGCGCGAGGTGGCGGAGCGCACCATGGCTTTCGAGTTCGAAAAGCCGGCGGGGTTCGTATTCAAGGCCGGTCAGTTTGCGGAGCTCGCCTGGATCGATCCTCCGGAGACCGACGCCGAAGGCGATGCGCGCGCATTCTCCATTGCGAGCGCTCCCGGCGACGAGTCCCTGATGTTCGCTACGCGCTTGCGGAACACCGCGTTCAAGCGAATCCTGCTGAAGGCGCCGTATGGAACCCTCGTAAGATTGGAAGGTCCCTTCGGCGATCTGACGCTGCACAACAAGGCGAGCCGGCCCGCCGTCCTGATGGCTGGGGGGATTGGAATCACGCCGTTTCGCAGCATCGTCCGGCGCGCCGCGCAGGAGAAGCTGGCGCACCGGATTCTCCTGTTTTACGCCAATAGGCGGCCCGGGGACGCGCCGTTTCTGGAAGAGATGGAATCGCTTGCCATAGCCAACCCGAATTTCACGTTCGTACCGGTCATGACGGCCGTGAGCCGCATCGACCGGTCGTGGAACGGGGAGACCGGGCACTTCAGCCCGGAAATGGTCACGGCGCACGTGAATCGGGTCGTTTCAGGGGCTTCCGCGGCAAGCCCCATCTATTACGTCGCCGGGCCGCCTCGATTGGTGGCGGGGACGCGAGCGATGCTCAACGATGCCGGCATCGACGACGACGACATCCGCGCGGAGGAGTTCGAAGGCTATTAGGTTCTCCTCGGCCCCTACGGCAGCCTTACCACCGAATAAGCGCCCAGCGATAGCGTATCGCCAGCATGCGCCAGCATTCCCTGGAAACCGATCGTGATGCCCCCAGAGTAAGCATCCGTGGCGGCGGCCACGCCGGCCCCGAGCGGCAGCACGGTTCCCCACGATTGCTGGCTCATGTGCGCGCCACCGGCCTCGATTCCCGCTTCCACCCGCCCGCTCACTAAGGCATCCCCCACCGCGGCGGCGCGCTGCACGATGGAAGTTGCTCCCCAGAGGACTTCGAAGGTGAAGCCGCCCGCGATGCCCTGGTGCTCCAGGTCGAAAAGAATCTCCACCCGGTCGCCTGCCACCAATAGGCCCCCGGGGATGGCGCAGCTTCCGATGCTGGCCAATGCCGTGCCGCTGGTCGCCGCGCCCGTGCCGGCGCACAGTACCTGGGGACTCGGATACGGTTGCCCCGCCCCGCCGCTCCCGTCGCCGGTGAGCCGGTAGGAGGCCAGCAGCGTATCGCCGGGCTGGGGCGTCGCCGCGGTGACAAACTGGATGGCACTGCCATTCACCGTGTAATCCAGACCGGCTTTATCCAGCATCCCGTTGCGGTAGACCGCCAGGCTGGCGGCCGGATTTGGCGCGTTGGACAGGCTGAACGACGTGTTTGAGCCATCCACGATTCCGGAAAGCGTGTCGGCGTCCACGAAGGATGCCGCCGCGCCGCCGCATGCTCCCGAGGAGCCATCCACATGCATGCAGTCGGTGGCGTTGCCGGTGGCGGATTCCAATACGCCCAGCGCGTCCACCACGGCCACGCGGCCGGCGGCGTACCCGGCGCCCTTCATGGGCCTCGACGACAGATCGGCGATCAACCCGGTCACGTCCGTCTCGGGAATAGGGACGCCGATGCCGCCGGAGCCGCCCGTGTCCGCCGGGGGCGTGGTCGCCGAGGCTACCCGTACGTCCCGCAACCGGACCGGCTGCTCGCTGGACGGCACGGACCAGGTTTCTTCGAACTGGACGCGCCCGTCGCTGTCGTATTTGGCGGTGTAGAACATCGCCGGCGTGCTGCTGGTGGTGGGCACAAGCTGCACGCGCAAATTGCCATCCACGATTTTGACGGTCGTGTTCTGCGTAGCAATGGCCGATTGGTCGGCCGATTGAAAGCTGCTCCAGGCGATGGTCACCGTACCATTGAAACGCGTGCCATCGGCCTTATAGAGAACATCCTGGATAGTTGTGAGTGGTGGGGCGGCCAGCGCGGACGAAGCCAAAAGCGCAGCCGCCAGAATCGAACGGATAGTCATGAAGTGCGAAACCCTCCTGCCGACTTCAGTGTAGCTTTCGCACACTTGGATTCAGCCTGGGAGGGTAAGAGGTGATGGAGCCGCAACTAGCTGTGTTATCAGTGCGTTAGGGCGCTTGAAAAGATTCTTTAAGTTGCTGTGACCGGGCTTGTGGCAGTTCCTCAATACGCCCAGCGCCACAGGCTCGCGCCCACCGTATAGCCCGCGCCCACGGCGGCGAACAAGACCAGATCGCCCTTCTTGAGGCGGCCCTGCAGAATGGCGTCGCGGGTTGCCAGCGGAATGGTGGCGGAGGTGGTATTCCCGTAACGGTCGATATCGATGAGCACCTTCTCCGGCGCGACTCCCAACCGTTCGCTGGCGCCGTTGATGATCCGGATGTTGGCCTGGTGCGGGATCATGATGGCCACATCGTCGCCCGTGAAACCGTTGCGCTGCAACAGGTCGCGGCACGATTCGTACATCTTGCGCACGGCGTACTTGAAGACCTGGCCGCCATCCTGCTTCACGTAGTGCAGGCGCTTGTCCACGGTTTCATGGGAGGGCGGCATGCGGCTGCCGCCTGCCGGCATGTTTAGAAACCGTGCGCCCGAGCCGTCGATTTCGCCCAGGAAATCGATGAACCCGGAATCCTCCCCATCCGCCACCGGTTCCAGGAGCATGGCGCCGGCGCCGTCCCCGAAGAGGATGCATGTGGCGCGGTCGGTGTAGTCGATAATCCGGCTCATGGTGTCGGCCCCGATCACCAGAACCTTGCGGTGCGTTCCGGCGGTCACCAGGTGCGCGCCGACGGTCAGCCCATACACGAAACTGGAGCACGCCGCGATCAGGTCGAAGCCCCACGCGCCGCGGGCGCCCAGGCGGTCCTGTACCAGGCATGCCGTGGAGGGAAACATGTGGTCCGGAGTTACCGTGCAGACCAGGATGGCGTTCAGTTCGGACGGGTCCACGCCGTTCTGCGCCAGCGCGCACCTGGCGGCTTCCACGGCCATATCGGACGTGGCCATTTCGGGATCCGCGATGTGGCGCTCGTGAATGCCGGTGCGCTCCAGAATCCACTGGTTGTTGGTCTCAACCATTTTTTCCAGATCCTGATTGGTGAGCAGGCGTGGCGGAGTGTAGCACCCCAGGGCGGTGATTTTGACCTTTGGCAAGTTGTATCCTTTAAAACATTCAGAGTAACCCATCCGCCGGCTCCGAGTCGGGCCTCCGATCCGTCCGCGTCAAGGTTTTTGCGATTGACTTCCCCCAAGCGTTTTGGTGTACACTTGAATCTGACGTAACTTGCGCTTGCCCCCGACCCGCACCATTTCGATTCTCGGCCTGAGAATTAAACCGGGCATCCAGCCCTTCCGCCAGCCCAAAGCCAACGCATAATCTAAATGTATCCAGGCAGAAACTTTCCTCCCCGCCGGCAAAATCGTAGAGAGAACGTGAACGAGTCCATCCGGGCGCGTGAAGTGCGGGCCGTTTTTCCGGACGGAACCACGGAAGTCATGCCCACCGCGGCGGCCCTGCGCAAAGCGCAGGAGCTGGGCCTGGACCTGGTCCTGGTGGCGCCAACGGCTGTGCCGCCGGTGGCGAAGGCCGTGGATTTCGGCCACTACCAATACGAGCAGAAGAAGAAGCAGCACGACGCCCGAAAGAAGCAGCACGTGGTGCAGGTCAAGGAGCTCAAGTTCCGTCCCAACACCGACGACCACGACTACGATTTCAAGAAGAACCACGCCATTCGTTTTCTGCAGGAAGGCAACCGGGTCAAGGCCGTCGTCCAGTTCCGGGGCCGCGAAATCGCGCATGCCGACTTGGGGAAGAAGCTGCTCATGCGCTTCGCCGAAGACCTGACCTCATACGGGAGCGTCGAGAGCCAGCCCCGCATGGAAGGCCGCAACGCCCACATCCTGATCAGCCCGACCAAGGCAACCGCCAAGCCGGGCGAGAAACCCGCCCCCGCGGCGCCCCCACGGCCTCAGTAGCGCTGCCCTATGCGCCGAATCGCTGTGAGCGGCTTTCTGTTGGCCGTTTTTCCGCTGGCCGTGTTTGTCGCCGTGCAGGCGGCCAACTCCGCGCCGCAATCCAAACCTAAAGCCGGTAAGGCCGTGGCCGCCGCCGAGGCCGGCTATGGCAACGCGGATTCCATCGGCGAGGAAGAAATGAAGATCTACGACTACTTCCTCGCCTCCGATCAATTGGAAGGGCGGAGCCTTCCATCGCGCGGCCTCGATACGGCCGCCCTCTATGTCGCCAGCCATCTGGCGGAATGGGGGCTCAAGCCCGGAGGGAGCACGGCGGATACCAGGGGTCCGTTGCAACCGTACTTCGCGCCCATGGAACTGGTCGCCAGGCAAGTCACGCCGGAAGAGAGCAAGGCTTCGATTACGGCGCCGGCGCCGGCGGGGCGCGGTGGACGCGGCGGCGGGGCGCGTGGCGGAACCGCGGCTGCTCCGGCAAGGCCGCGCACCACGGATCTGGAGTACGCCAAGGATTGGACCGTGACCGCCGGCCGTGGCGCGCCGCCGTTGGAGCCGCTCGACCTTTCCGCGAGTCTGGTCTTTGTGGGAAACGGCTACACCGCCGAGAAGACCAAGACGAACCCCTACGAGGGCCTGGACGTTCACGGCAAGATTGTCATCGTCGCCGGCCTGCCTCCCGAGATTGCCGCGCAGCAAGCGGCGGCCGCGGGCAGAGGCGGGCAAGGCGCCGCGGCGACTAACCCTCTCGGCGAGAATTGCACCGACTATCTGACGCCCGAGGAATCCGCGGCAAAGAATGGCGCCCTTGCGGTGGTGACCATCGCGAGCTTTCAGCAACTCACCGCCATGACCGGTTCCGCTGGCGGAGGGCGCGGCCCCGCGTTGAACGGCCCCAACTTCCAGCCGCCGGCCCTCCAGCAGCCGCCCGCGTGCCCTAGCGTTCCCTCTATCACCGCCGGCTTGGCCATGACCAACGCCATTTTCCAAGGTGAAAAAGTAAGCGCTTCGCAGGTTTTCTATGCGGCCGGCGCGAATGCCAGGCAGGATTCGTTCGCCCTGAATGCGGAGAAGAAACTCAGTCTGCATGTCGCCGTTCACAGTGAGCCCGGTCACGCCGAAAATGTCGTGGGCATCGTCGAAGGCGCCGACCCGGTCCTGAAAAACGAATACGTGGTGATCAGCGCGCACATCGATCACATCGGGCTGAGCGCGCCGCTTCCCGATGGACACAACGTCAACAACGGCGCGGATGACGATGGCTCCGGCGCCACCGGCCTGCTCGCCATGGCGCGGGCCTTCGCGGAGGGCGCGCGAAAAGGCATGCGGCCCAAGCGCAGCATCGTCTTCCTGTGGGTCACCGGCGAAGAGAAGGGCCTGTGGGGCTCGCAGCTTTTCAATGAGTACCCTTCCATCGATCTCGACAAGGTGGTGGCCGATCTGAACATGGATATGATCGGGCGAACCAAAGGGCCTGGCTATTCCGATCCGGACGCGACCCACGTCCTGGTAAAGTCCGGGGAGATTCTAGTCATAGGCCCCAACGTCAGCAGCGGCGATCTGGAGAAAACCATCGAGACGGTCAACGACAGCTACCAGAAAATGGTCCTGAACCATTTCTACGACGTCACCGCGCCCGATGCGACGCACGATAACCTTGGCCCGCAACCCCGCGGCCAGCGCCTCTTCTACCGCAGCGACCATTACAACTTCGCGAAAATGGGAATCCCCGTCGCCTTCTTTACCACTGGGCTGCATCCGGACTACCACCGTCCCACGGACACGCCCGAGAAGATCGATTACAAGGAGATCCAACTGGTGTCGAAGACGGTGGCCGCCGTAGCCTGGACGCTCGGCAACCAGGCGGGCCGCCCGCAATTGAACGCCAACCTCCCGGACCAGTTGGTAAAGGACATGAGAACCGCGAGACACCAGGGCTGGGGCAAAATCACTCCCGTGCCTCCGCCTTTGCCGCACGAGCCGTATTAACTCGCAGTTGAAGCCGGCCCCACCCAACACCATCGATACCTGACTGTCTCAGCCCACATATCGCGCGTACAAGCTTCGCGCCAGGCCCGTGTCGGCGGCGCCTTTGATAATTGCGCGGCCGTCGGGGAAAACCGTCAATTCGTAAGGCCCCACCACAAAGCGCAGGGCGAACTCGCTGGCCCGCACCTCGCCCAGCGGCTCCAGGCGGGCCTTCAGCTCCAGCAGGTCGATGGGTCCTTCGCGCTCGTGAACCTGCACCGCGTTCCGGCCGCACATCCTCACCGGCGGGCGGACGGATTCCTCCAGGTAAACGAATTCACGCCGCCCACAGCAGGGGCATTGCGGGTCCGGCGGCGGCGTTTCGATCTGACGAATGCCACCCTCCCAAACGTCGATGGTCGTGATCCTGCCATCGACCAGGTCCGCGTGCCCGGACAAGATCTTCAAGGCCTCCGCCACCTGGAGAGACGCCACCGCCGCCACGATGGCGTTCAGCACGCCGGCAGTCTCGCAGGTAGGCTGTACGCCGGAGGGCGGGTTGGGATAGACGCATCGAAAGCACGCTGTGCGCCCGGGGATCACCGGCATGGTGATGCCGTAACTGCCCACTGCGGCGCCGTAGATCCAGGGCTTCCCGCGGCTTACCGCAAAATCGTTGATCAGGTAACGGGTCTCGAAATTGTCCGTGCCGTCCAGGATCAGGTCCGCATCGCCTAACAGTTCCGCGGCGTTCGAGGCGGTCAGGTCCGCAACCATGCCGCGCACGCACACCCCCGAGTTGATCCGCGCAATGCGCCGTTCGGCGGCCACGGCTTTAGGCAGCGCCGCGGCGGCGTCGGCTTCCTCGAATAGCCACTGGCGCTGCAGGTTGCTCGGCTCCACGTAGTCGCGGTCTAAAATGGCGATGAAGCCGATGCCGGCTCGGGCCAGCGCCGCGGCATGGAAGCTGCCGAGCGCGCCGCAACCCACGATGGCGGCGTGCGACCGGCCGAGCGCCTCCTGCCCGCGCTCGCCGATTCCCGCAAACAGAATCTGCCGCGAGTAGCGCTCGCCATCGGCCGCGTTCATCACCTCCGATGGTAACAAACCTGCTATGAAGGGCTTACGGTATCATGAATTTGGTGCGCCCGCTGTCCGCTCAAGTACCCTTGGTCCTCCTGCTCCTGGCGTCGGCCCGGCCAATTTTGCAGGCGCAAGGCCGGGAATACGAGGGGAAAGACGTGGCTAACATCCAATTCGATCCCTCCCGGCAGCCGCTGGAGCCGCAGGCACTCTCCGAGATTCTGCCGCTCAAAATGCATACGCCTCTGCGCACGGCGGACGTGCGCGCCAGCATCGATCGCCTGTTCGCCACCGGCCGTTACGCCGACATCCAGGTGGATGTGAAGCCCTCCGGCAACGGCGTGGCCGTCACGTTCATCACAAAGAATAGCTGGTTCATCGGCGACGTTTCCCTCGCGGGAAATATTTCGAGCCCGCCCAACCCCGGGCAATTGGGGAATGCGTCGCGGCTGGACCTGGGCGCTCCCTACTCGGATGCCGGGTTGAAAGAGGCCGTGGCCGGGCAGCGCAGCTTGCTCGAAAGCAATGGCCTGTATGGCGGCAGCATTACCCCCACTCTCGATTTCGATAGCGACGCAGCCTACCAGCAAGTCAATATCCGCTTCACCGTGGACAGCGGCCGCCGCGCCAGCTTTGGCTCTCCCGTCTTCCTGGGAGACTTGAAGATGGACCCGCCGAAGGTTCTCTCCGCGACCAAATTCCGCCGCTGGATCATCCACACCTGGAAGCCAGTCACCCAGACGCGCATCCGCCAGGGGATGGATGGCGTCCGTGCCCTTTACCAAAAAGAAGACCGCCTCGAAGCCAAGGTTTCCCTCGAATCCATACACTTCGATCAGTCGCTCAACAAGGCGATTCCGACCTTCCGGATCGATGCCGGCCCGCGCATCCAATTGAACCCCATCGGGACCAAAATCTCGCAAAAGAAACTACAGGCCTACGTGCCCGTGTTTGAGGAACACTCCGTGGACCACGATCTCCTGGTGGAGGGCGCGCACACCCTGACGGATTATTTCCAGTCCAAGGGCTACTTCGACGCCCAGGTGCAGTTCAAGGAACAGCAGGTCGTGAACGACAAAGCTTCCATCGATTTCCTCATCGCGACCGGCCCGCGCCACAAGCTCGCATATATCGGAATCGCCGGAAACAAGTATTTCGATTCCGAAACCATTCGCGAACGCCTGCTCTTGCGGACCGCTTCCTTTCTCCAATTTCCGCACGGGCGCTACAGCGAGAGGCTCTTGAGCCAGGATGAAGCCTCCATCGTCAGTCTCTACCAGTCCAACGGCTTCCGCGATGTCAAGGTCGCGCACCGACTGGTCGACCCTTATCAGGGAAAGCCGGACACCATCGCCGTTTTCATCGACATCGACGAAGGGCCACAGTCCTTCGTCGCGAGTCTTCAAGTGGACGGCATCGAACAACTCGATAAGGCCAGTATCCTCGGCCGCCTCAGCTCCATCGCCGGACAGCCCTTCAGCGAGTACAACGTCGCCACGGACCGCAACGTCATCCTGGCGCAGTACTTCGAAAAGGGATTCCCCAACGCGACCTTCGAATGGAGTTCCAAGCCGGCCGCGCACCCCAATAGCGTCGATCTGCGTTACGCCGTCTCGGAAGGGCAGGCGCAGTTTGTGCGAGAGGTAGTCACCACGGGACTGAAGATCACTCGCCCCAGCATCGTGAACCGAAGTCTCACGCTGAATCCGGGGGACCCGCTCTCTCCCACCGCCGTTACCGACATCCAACGGCGGTTGTACGATCTGGGCGTGTTCGCGAAGGTGGATGCGGCCATTCAGGACCCCGATGGCGACACCTCCAGCAAGTACGTGCTCTATAACCTGGAGGAAGCGCGGCCCTATTCGGTGGCGGTCGGCTTCGGGGCGCAATTGGGGCGAATCGCCGGCTGCGATACCTGCTTGGACGCGCCCGCCGGCGCCACCGGCTTTTCGCCGCGAGTCTCACTGGATGTCACGCGCGGCAATCTTTGGGGCGTCGCGCACAGCCTTAGCCTGCGTACGCGGTTTTCCACGCTCGATCAGCGCGTCATCCTGACCTATTCCTGGCCCCGCTTCCTGCGCCGCGACAACCTCAACCTCTCCTTTACCGCTCTGTACGAAGCCTCCAAGGATATCCTCACGTTTAACTCCAAGAGGGAAGAGGCATCGGCGCAGATATCCCAGCGGTTTTCAAAAACCGTCACCCTGTTCTACCGCTTCAGCTACCGGGAGGTGAGAGTGACCGATCTGAAGGTCACGGAGTATCTGGTCGGCCTGTTGTCGCAACCCGTGCGCGTCGGCATTCCGTCCCTGAACCTGGTGCAGGACCGCCGCGACGATCCGGTGGAACCGCACCGGGGCATCTACGACACGCTCGACCTCGGCCTCTCCGAGCATGTCTTCGGTTCGCAGCGCAGTTTCCTCCGCGCGCTGGCGCGCAACTCCACCTATTACCCGCTCGGAAAGAAACTGGTGCTGGCGCGCAACACGGAATTCGGAGACATTCACGCGCTGAACTACCCCTGCCCTCCGACCGATGTCACTTGTGCGCTGGACGCCATTCCGCTCCCCGAGCGCTTCTTCGGGGGCGGCGGAACGTCCATGCGCGGCTTCGCCGAAAACCAGGCGGGCCAGAGGGATACCGGCAGCGGCTTCCCGCTCGGCGGAACCGCCTTGCTGTTCAACCAGACCGAACTGCGCTTCCCGCTGATCGGCGAGAACATTGGAGGAGTGCTTTTCCACGATTGCGGCAACATCTATTCCAGCCTTCGCAACGTCTCCTTCCGGGTGGACCAGCACGACCTTCAGGATTTCGACTACATGGTGCATGCCGTGGGTATCGGAATTCGCTATCGCACCCCCATCGGGCCGCTACGCGCGGACGTGGCATACAGCATCAATCCGCCCTATTTTTACGGTTTTAACGGCACGCCCCAGCAATTGCTGAACGCCGGCGTGAACCCCTGTCCGCCCAACGTTCCAAACCAATGCCAGGTGAAGAACGCGGGCCACTTTCAGTTTTTCATTTCAATAGGACAGACGTTCTGATGCCGATGCCGCGAATTCTGCCACTCTTGCTCGCTTCCGTCCTCCTCCTGCACGGCGAAATCATCGACCGAATTGCGGTCTCGGTTGGCAATCGCGTCGTCACTGCCAGCGACCTGGACCACGAAATCCGCGTCACGGCTTTTCTGGACGGAAAGCAGCCGGATTTCAGCCCAGCCGCGAAACGCGCCACTGCGGAACGCCTGGTCGAGCAGCAGCTTATCCGGCGCGAACTGGAAACTAGGCGCTACCCGATGCCTTCCGCGGCGGACGCGGCGCCCATCGTCGAGAAGTTCCAGAAGGACCACTTCAAAGACGCCGCGGATTACCAGCGCGCGTTGGCCGCGGCCGGCATCTCCGCCCAGGACGTCCAGGACGAGATCCTCCGGCAGCGCGCGCTGCTATTATTCGTCGATGCGCGGTTTCGGCTCGGAGTCCAGGTGAGCGACCAGGAGATCCAGGATTATTTCGAAAAGGTGGTCAAGCCGGCGGCGCAAGCGGCGCATCCCGGAGCGCCCGTCGCCCTCGATGATTACCGCCAGAGCATTGAGGACAACCTCGCCGGGCCGCTGGTGGACCGGCAACTCGACGACTGGTTGAAAGAGGCCCGCCAGCGCACGGACATCGTCTATCACGAAGAGGCGTTCCAATGACCCGCGGACGTCTCGCCGGGATCGTCGCGGGTTCGGCCGCGGCTCTGGCCGCCACGCTCGTATTGGCCGGCGCGCTGGCGGTGCGGAGCGACTGGTTCCGTGAGCTGGTGCGGCGGAAAGTGGTGGCCGCCGTTGCAACAGCCACCGGCGGACGCGTGGAGGTCGGGAGCGTCACGCTCGACTGGAGCCGCCTGCGCGCCGAAGCCGGAAACTTCACCATTCACGGGACCGAGCCCGCGGACAAGCCCCCGCTGTTCCACGCCGACTCGGTGGCGCTCGAGCTGAAGATCGTCTCCGTTTTCAAGCGGAAGGTGGATCTGGCGGCTCTGGACGTCGCGGCGCCCCGCGTCTATTTGATTGTCGCCCCGGACGGGCGCACGAACCTCCCCGAGCCCAAGGCCGCCACAAGCGGCTCCCGGAATCCGGTGGAAACCGTCCTTGACTTGGCTATCGGCCGCTTCAGCCTGCAAAACGGTGTTTTCGAAGTGGAGTCGCGCGGCAAAACGCCGTTCGACGTACGCGGGCGCAGCCTCAACGTGAACTTGGCGTACGAACGGGCCGCCCGGCGCTACCGCGGCAACATTGCCGTTCGGCCGCTCGATCTGAACGTCGCGGGCTACGCGCCCACGGCCGTAGAAATCGCCGCGGACCTGACGATTGACAAAGACCGGATTCTCATCGCCTCGGCGACGTTCCACACGGGCGCTTCGCAGCTCCGCATTTCCGGCGCCGTGGAAAACCTGGCCGCGCCGCGCGTTTCGCTCCAATACGATGTCCGCGCTTCCCAGGCCGACGTGGCGCGTGTACTGGAGACCAAGCTGCTGGAGAGCGGAACGGCGCAGGTGACCGGCCGCGCGGTCTGGGCGGGCGCCGGGAACTTCTCCGCAACCGGCGTCCTGCATGCCGTCAACCTGGAGTACCGCGACGCTTACGTCCGGCTGCGCAATTTTCGCGCCGAGGGCGCGGTTTCGGCCGGCCCCGCGGGCCTCGACGTCACCGGCCTGCGCCTCTCGGGGTTCTACGCGCCGCCTGCTAAGAGCATCCCCGTGGATATCCGCATCGAACGGGCCGCCGTTCGCGGCGCCGACATCCGCTTCACGGGCTTTGACATCGCCACCATGGGCGGTACCTTTCAGGGCGGAATACTGCTTGAGAACCTCGACCGCTTTCACGTGAACGGTGAGATTGCCGGCTTTCAAGCCCGCCGTGTCGTGGGCATTTACAGCGCGGAACCGCTGCCTTGGGACGGCCGCGCCTCCGGGCCCCTCACGCTCGAGGGTTCGTTCCGGAAAGCCGGCGATCTGCGCATAACCACCAACCTCGCGATCGTGCCCGAGCCGGGCGGCGCTCCGGTGCGCGGCCGGATCGCAGCCGCCTATGATGCGGCCAGCGGCATCCTCGACCTGGGCCGCTCCACCCTGTCGCTGCCCGCTTCAAGCGTGGATTTTTCCGGCGCGCTCGGCCGCGAATTGCGAGTCCACTTGGAGACTCGGGATCTCAACGACCTTCTTCCTGCCATCGGTGAAAATACCGCATCGTTTCCGTTGAAGGTGGGAAACGGCGCCGTTTTCGATGGTTCGGTCACCGGTCCCATAGCCGCTCCCCGGATCGCGGGCCACATCGGTCTTACCCGCTTCTCTTATGCCGGAAAGGGCTTCGATTCGCTGGTTGGGGATGCGGCGGCATCGGCCGAAAACGTCCGGCTGGACAACGCCACGCTGGTGGTTGGCGCCATCCGCGCGCAGTTTCAGGCCGCCGTGTCGTTGCGCCAGTGGAGCACGGCGCCGGATAGCGACATCTTCGGCAGCGCAACCGTGCGCAACGCGCCTCTGAAGGAGGTTGCGTCCCTGGTGGATTGGCAGGGCGTCGCGGCGGACGGCGCCCTCAATGTTACGGTCCAAGCCACCGGCACGGTTTCTAATCCCCTCCTCCAGTCCGACGTGGAGGTTACCCATGGCGTCGTGGAAGGCGAGCCCTTCGACCGCGTCGTGGCCCACGTGAGTTACTCCACGCGCTCTCTTGAAGCCTCTTCGGGCGCGATCGAAGCGGGGGCCAAACAAGTGCGATTTTCCGCTCTGTATAGCCACAACCCCGGTGATTTGGCAACCGGCCACTTGAAGTTTCAGACCTCCACCAACCCCATGCCGCTGGACCAGATCCGTACACTGGCGCAGGCGCGTTCGGGAATCGCGGGCACGGTTCGGGCCACCGTTGGCGGGGACGTCGACATCCGCCCGGCGCGCCCAGGTCAGCGCGGCTTTGCGGTGGCCGGACTGCAAGCCGATATCACCGCGGAAGGCCTCCGCCTGGCCGGGCAGACGTTCGGCGAAGCGCGCCTCACGGCCGCGTCGCAGGGGGGAACGCTGCGGGCCCACCTGGATTCGGACTTCGCCGGCTCCACCATTCATGGCGATGGATCGTGGCGGCTGGAAGGCGACTATCCCGGGAGCGCGACCCTCGCTTTTTCGGGCCTTGATTTCGTCCGCGTCCGCGATTGGGTCGCGCCCTCGACATCCGGCCCCGCGCCGTTCGCCGGCGCCGCGGAGGGCGAGTTGCGCATCGATGGCGCTATTCTCCAGCCCGCCGCGCTCAAGGCCGAGTTACGCATTCCGAAATTCGAGCTCGGCCCCGCGCCCGGCGCCGCCCCGGCCAATGCAACGCAGCCTTTCACGCTCCACAATACCGGCCCCATCGTAGTTACCATGGCGAACAACGTGGTCACCGTTGAGAGCGCCCACTTGGAGGGCCGCGGCACGGATGTGACCGTCGCAGGCAAGGCGACGTTCGAAACCGGCAACCCGCTCGATCTGCGTGTGAACGGGCGCGTGGATCTCGGCATTCTGCAGGTTATCTACCCCGGCATCGGCGCCGCCGGTTCGGTGACGGTCACCGCCACGGTGCGCGGCGCGCTCGATACGCCCCAAATTGGCGGACGCATGGAAGTCCGGGATGGGGCGCTGACTCTCGCCGATTTTCCGAATGGACTTTCCCAGGTAAGCGGGATCATTCTGTTTGCCGGAAACCGCGCCACCATCCAGAGCCTCAACGGGGAAACCGGCGGCGGCAAAATCGAGCTTTCCGGCTTCGCGGGCGTCGCGGGAGGACAGACCGTTTTCCAACTGCACGCCAACGCCAAGGAAGTGCGCGTACGCTACCCCGCGGGCGTGAGCACCGTAGTCGACGCCAGCCTGAACCTTACCGGCTCGGCGGAACGTAGCATGCTTGCCGGCTCCATCACGGTGCTGCGTACCGGGTTCAATCCGCAGTCCGATTTCAGCTCGGTGCTGGTTTCGTCGGCCGGGCCTGTCGAGACGCCCTCGGCGTCGGGCGGGCCGCTCGGCGGTTTGAACTTCGATATCGCGATCCGGACCTCACCCGATGTCCAGGTGGAGAGTTCGCTTACGCAGGATGTCGGAATGGAGGCCAACCTCCGGCTCAAGGGCACGGTGAGCAATCCCGGCGTGCAAGGCCGCATCAATATCACCCAGGGCCAGTTGCTGTTTTTCGGGACGCGCTACACCATCAACCAGGGGTCCATCGCGTTCTACAATCAGGCGAAAATCGAACCGGTCATCGACGTCGATCTGGAGACCAAGGCGAAGGGCATCGACGTCATCCTGAACGTATCCGGGACGCCGGGCAAGCTGAACCTGACGCCGCGTTCCGACCCGCCTTTGCAGTTCAGCGAAATCGTGGCCTTCCTGGCTACCGGCGCGGCCCCCACCACGGACCCCACGCTGCTCACGGAATCCAGCACGGCGCCGCAATCCTGGCAGCAGATGGGAACGTCCGCGCTCCTGGGCCAAGCCATCGCCAGCCCCGTCACTGGCCGCTTGCAGCGTTTCTTCGGCATCAGCCGCTTGCGCATCGACCCCACCTTGCCCGGCGTGGAAAACAACCCTCAGGCGCGCGTCACGCTCGAGCAGCAGGTGACGGCCGACATCACCTTCACCTACATCACCGTAATCAACAGCAGCAACCCGCAGGTAGTGAGCGTGGAATGGGACCTCGGCAAGCAATGGTCCGTCAGCGCCCTCCGCGAAGAAAACGGCGTCTTCGGCATAGACTTCTTTGTCAAGCGGCGCTTCAAGTAGGGGCAGGCCCAATAGGTCTATGTCGCAAAAAAGGATTTCTAGCGGTGTAGTACACGACGTGCCCGCAGATTTAATAAGAGCACTCACATCCGACCCGCAAGCGTTAACAGCATGGGAGGATATTACACCGCTCGCACGCAACGAGTGGATATGTTGGATTGAGTCAGCTAAAAAAGCAGAAACTAGAAGCCGCCGGATCGAGTGGGGCTGTTCAAGCCTTAAGGATGGAAAACGACGCCCCTGTTGTTGGCCCGGATGCGCCCACCGCTGATTCCAAGATGGTCAAACTGGGATCGCGACCGCGGACTAGAGTCGGCCAACTTCCGGTTTGCGCGTGATCCAGTACGAATAAGGATGTGTCGGCGTGTTCACGTCAGCCTCGCCGCGCTGCCTCGATGGCGGCGATGTCGATCTTCTTCATCGTCATCATCGCCTCGAAGGCACGCTTTGCCTCACCGCCACCAGCCGCAAGCGCATCGGTTAGCGCGCGCGGGGTGA
>OBLW0100000812.1_pt1 | contig 26841 bp, 29 predicted proteins | sample 1520161 | NCBI WGS metagenome assembly OBLW01 (sample SAMEA3539309, study PRJEB22396) | soil metagenome | biome: tundra; feature: field; material: soil | place: USA | collected 2010-05 | depth 0.15 m | reverse complement strand
ACCGAGATCTACACTCTTTCCCTACACGACGCTCTTCCGATCTGCCGGGGGCGGGGGATTGTGGACCCGGAAGGGCACGTTCATCTGACTCTGGTCCAGGATGAGCGCGGTGGTTTTGCCGACGGGCGGCAGGAACGATTGCGAGTAGACGCCCATCCAAACCATCATGACGATCAGCGGGACCACGGCCGCCCACTCGCGGAGGTTGAGGTCCGGTACGTGGGAGCGAACTTCGGCGCCGGTCTCGCCATAGAACACGCGCTGGTATAGCCAGAGCATGTAGCAGGCGGAGAGGATAACGCCAATGGCGGCCCAGATAGCCCACTTGAAGTTGGCGATGGCCGCGCCTTGCAGAACCAGGAATTCGCCGACGAAGTTGTTCAGCAGGGGCAGGCCGATGCTGGCAAGAGTGGTGATGAGGAAGGCCGTGGAGAGCCAGGGCGCCACAGTCGCCACGCCGCCGTAGTCCTTAATCTCCAGCGAATGGCGCCGCTCATAGAGCAGGCCGACAATCGCGAACAGGGCGCCGGTGGTAATGCCGTGGTTGAGCATTTGGTAAACCGCCCCGTCCATGCCGATCTGCGTGAACGAGAAAATGCCGAGCACGACGAATCCAAGGTGACTCACCGAGGAGTACGCCACCAGCTTCTTCATGTTGGGCTGGACCATGGCCACCAGGGCGCCGTAAACGATTCCGATAATCGCCAGGACCGCGATCCAGGGCGCGCAGGAGCGCGCCGCGGCGGGAAACAGGGGGACGCAGTAATGCAGAATTCCGAAGGTGCCCATCTTCAGCATGACGGAGGCCAGCATGATGGAACCCGCCGAGGGGGCTTCCACGTGCGCGTCGGGCAGCCAGGTATGCAGCGGGAACAGCGGCACCTTGATAGCGAATGCCACAAAAAACGCGAGAAACAGAAGCATCTGCTCGCCGGGCGTGAACGCCAGCCGGCCGCTTGACAGCATATCGACGATGGCGGGATAGCTGAAAGTCTCCGCGCGGTTATAGAGGTAAATGATGGCCGCCAGCATGAGGACGGAGCCGGCCATGGTGAAGAGAAAGAATTTCACGGCGGCGTAAATGCGGCGCTCGTGGCCCCAAATGCCGATCAGGAAGTACATGGGGACCAGCGAGACTTCCCAGAACACGTAGAACAGGAACAGGTCCTGCGCGATGAAGACCCCGACCAGGCCGAATTCCAGCAGCAGGAGGAATGCGTAGAATTCTTTGACGCTCTTTTGGATGTGGCGCCAGGAGATCAACACGCAGATGGGCGTCAGGAACGTGGAAAGCAGAGCCAGCCAGAGGCTCACGCCATCGGCCGCGATGTGGAAATGGATGTCGGGAGTGGAGATCCACGGGAGATCCAGGGTGAACTGGGCGCCCGCCACGCCTCGGTCGAACCACGCCAGCAGGCCGAGCGACCCGGCGAACGCCGCTAGCGAGAGCATCAGCGCCCAAACCCGGCTGGCTTGCGGCGAGGAACGCGGGATGCAGAGCGCGATCAGGAAGCCGGCCAGCGGCAGCAGGAGGACCACCGTCAGCAGGTTCACCGGATGCCTCCCGCCAGCTCCACGGCGACGATCACAATCACCGAGCCGAGCAGCACCCAGGTGGCATAGCTGCGAATATCCCCCGATTGCAGCAACCGGAGCACACCGCCAATATTCCGGGCCCGCGCGCCTACGCCGTTGGCGGCGCCATCGATCACGCCAACATCCACGCCCTTCCAGAGGACCTCGCGGGAGCCGTTTACTACCGGTTTGACCACCGCCGCGCCGTAGATCTCATCCACGAAGTACTTGTTGTAGACCAGCGTGTACAGGCCCTTCATGCTACCCACGAGCGCGTCGGCCATGCCGGGTTTGGCGATGTACATCAGCCAGGCGACGGCGATGCCGGTCACCCCGGCCAGCGTCGAGATGGCCATCAGGAGGGAATCTTCGGGAATCTCACGCGGCGGGAACACGGAACCGAGAAACGCGGGGATTCTGAAGAGGAATCCGCCGCCGATGGAAAGGAGAGCCAGAATGGCCAGCGGAATCAGCATCACCGGGGACGATTCGTGAGGATGGCCTCCCCCGCGGTATTCGCCGAAGAACGTCAGAAACATGGCGCGGAAGACGTAAAAGGCTGTCAGGCCGGCGGTAATGGTTCCCACCCAGTAAATCCAGGGCGAATGCGCGTGGGCCGCCAGCAGAATGGCGTCCTTGCTGAAGAAACCCGCAAAAGGCGGGATGCCGGCGATGGCGATGGCCGCGCACATCATGGTCAGGAACGTCCAGGGGACCTTCTTGCGCAAGCCGCCCATGTTGCGCATATCCTGCTCGCCGGAGAGGGCGTGGATCACGCTGCCGGACCCGAGGAACAACAGCGCCTTGAAGAACGCGTGCGTCATCAGGTGGTAGATGCCCGCCGAAAACGCGCCGCAACCCACGCCGACGAACATGTAGCCGAGCTGCGAAACCGTGGAGTAGGCGAAGACCTTCTTGATATCGTTCTGCGCCAACCCGATGGTGGCCGCGAAGAAAGCGGTGGCAATGCCGATGACCGCGATCACGTCCATAGCCGCCGGAGCGTGCGTGAGGATGGGCCAGGACCGCGCGGTCATATAGACGCCCGCGGTGACCATGGTTGCGGCGTGGATCAGGGCCGAAACGGGCGTCGGGCCGGCCATGGCGTCCGGCAGCCAGACATACAGCGGAAGCTGCGCGGATTTGCCGCAGGCGCCCACCATCAGCAGCAGGCCGATCAAGGTCAGCATGCCCTCCGGCTTGCCGGCGGCCTGCTCGAATACCGTCTTGAAATCGAGCGATCCGAAGTGCTTGAAGATGTAGAACAGCCCCAGCGAGAATCCGAAATCGCCGATGCGGTTCACGATGAACGCCTTATTCCCGGCGTCGGTACAGTACTTCTTATCGAAGTAGAAGCCGATCAGCAGGTAGCTGCACAGCCCCACGCCTTCCCACCCGACGAAAAGCACCAGGTAATTGGCCGCCAGGACGAGCGTGAGCATGAAGAACATGAAGAGGTTCAAGTAGGAGAAGAACCGGTAATAGCCTCCTTCGTGCGCCATGTAGCCGATCGAATAGAGATGGATGAGGGCGCCGACGCCGGTGACCACCAGCAGCATGACCGCGGTGAGCTTATCCACCGTGAACTCGAAGTTCACGCTGAACGCTCCGCTTTGAATCCAGGTGAAGTAGCGTTCGGAGTATGGCTGGTTGAGATCGAGCCCCAACAGCGTCTTGACGACCCACGCGAAGGAGAGCGCCACACTGCCGATGGCGATGGCGTTCACGATGCCCTTGGAGAATCGGCGTCCAAAGAGGCCGTTTATCAGGAAGCCCGCCAGCGGGAGAATCGGTATGAGCCAGAGTTGCATCGGTCCGCCAGGCATCTAGTTCTTCATGGAGTTCACGGTGTCGATATCGAGCGATGGGCGGCGCTTGAAAACGGTGAGGATGATCGCCAACCCCACGGCCGCCTCAGCCGCGGCCACCACCATCACGAACAGCGCCATAAGGTGCCCATCCACCTTTTTGAATTGGTAGGCGAACGTCACAAAGCTCAAATTCACGGCGTTGAGCATCAACTCGATGGACATGAATACCGTGATGATGTTGCGCCGGAACAGGAAGCCCGCCACGCCCAGGACGAAGAGCACCGCGCTCAGCGTCAGGAACCAGGAAACGGGTACCGCGCCCATGCTAGTCCATCTCCTTGCGCGCCAAAACTATGGCGCCGAGGATGGCAATCAGGATCAGGATCGAGGTCGCCTCAAAGGGCAATAAATAGGTGGTGAAAAGCGCTCTTCCGACGTCTCTCGGGGTTCCACCGATGAAGCCGCCGAAATGCGAGCTCGACTCGGGCGGGAACAGGCGCTGCACGAAGAAAGCCAGAATCCCCAGGAGCGCCACCAGGAGCGGAACGCCGAGGGCCCGCGCTATGAGGGACCGGCCGCTCCTGGACTCCGCGCCGGCGTTGAGCAGCATAATCACGAACACGAACAGCACCATGATGGCGCCGGCGTAGACGATGACCTGCGCCGCCGCGATGAACTCCCCTCCCAACAAGAGATAGAGCACCGCGAGAGACGCCATCACGCCGATCAGCGAGATGGCGCTGGCGATGGGGTGCGTCTGCACCACCACGTTGATGGCGCAGGCCACGGCGAAGATCGCGAAGACGAGAAATAGAATGACGTCCATCTCAGGAAACCATTTCAAGAAAACCAGGCGACCATGAAGCCGGTCACCAGCAGATTCAACATGGCCACCGGGAAAAGATACTTCCAGGTGAAGCCCATCAGTTGGTCGTAACGGAATCGCGGCAGCGTGCCCCGAACCCACATGAACGTGAACAGAATCGAGCCAACCTTGGCGCAGAACCAGAACAGCGGCAGCAGCCAGTTCTGGACCATGGGCAGCAGGAAGATGGCCGCAATAGCCAAAAAGAGGATTCCCACAACCGGCAGCGAGTACCGGTCGCGCCGCCGCGCGGGGTGCAAGCCATGGTACAAGGCGACCAGGCCGGCGCACCCGAAGATGGCCGCCGGGACAATGCTGGAGCCGTAGGCCGCGGGCCACGGAGGCCCCCATCCGCCCAAGAATAGCAGCACGGCCATGCAGCTCACCGTGATCATGTTGGCGTATTCCGCCATGAAGAAGGAGGCGAACTTCATGCTGCTGTATTCCGTGTGGAAGCCGGCGACCAGTTCATTTTCGGCCTCGGGCAGGTCGAACGGCACGCGATTGGTCTCCGCGAATGCCGCGATCAGGAAGATGACGAATGAGACGATTTGCGGGAACGGTCCGCGCAGGACGTTCCAATGCCAGATGCCGCCCGCCTGGCTCTCCGCCAGCATACGCAGGCTCAGGGTATTGGAGAGCAGGAGCGGCGAGGCGATGGCGATGGATAGGGGCAATTCATAACTGATCATCTGCGCCGAGCTGCGCAGGCCGCCCAGCAGCGCGTACTTGTTATTGGACGCCCAGCCGGCGAACGCCACGCCGTAGACGCCCATCGAGGAAACCGCCAGCACGAACAGCACGCCGATGTTGAGGTCCGTAAGCTGCATCCAGGTTGCCACGCCGGCCGGGTGGATGACCGGCCCGAACGGAATCACGCAAACGGACATCAGCGCCAGAGTGATCGCCATGAACGGCGCAGCCAGGTATAGCGTCTTGTGCACGAAGGGTGGCCTCAGGTCCTCTTTGGTGATGAGCTTGATCACGTCGGCCAGGGGCTGCAACAGCCCGTGCGGGCCCACACGGTAAGGTCCGGGACGCACCTGAATATGCGCGATGACCTTGCGCTCCACCCACTGCAGGTAGGCCAGGGTGGTCAAGAGCACGGCAAAGATCACCACGACTTTGATGAGGCTGATGACGATAAATGACTCCATTAGCGGCTCAGGCGACCTTCCAGAACGGAGCTCAGAACCTTAGAATAGCGCCCCAACGTCCCCGACGCGAACAACCCATTATGGTCCGAACGGGCCAATTCGGGCCGTATCTCCACCGGGATACGCCCGTTTACGGGCATCGACTGCGCGGCGCCGCCGGTGGCGAGAGCGGCGAGCGGAATATCGTATCCGCGAACGTTGGCGCGGATCTCCTCGAAGACCACATTGGGGACCCATGGACCGAGCGCCGCGGCCACGCCCATCTCTCGCGCGATGAACCCCATGATTTCGAGGTCCGTCTTGGCGCCCATCACATTCACGGCCCGCCTGAGGCGCTGCACCTCGCCGGTCACGTTGGTGACGGTCCCTTCTTTTTCATAAGCCGAGGCGGCCGGCAAAACCACGTCCGCCAGTTGCGCCGTTTCGGTCAGGAACATATCCTGAACCACCAGGAAACGGGCTTTCCGGTTCTGCCGCCGCTTGTACGGATTGGCGCCCACCACCCAGAGAACGTCCAGGTCCGCCTCCAGCATCTCATCGACGTGCAAACCGGGCTGTTCGGAGGGCCGGTACCCCGGGAGCAGCTCGGGCATCAATCCCATGTCCGCGGCGCCGCGCGAGTTGGAGTAGTCGAGCAGGCAGATATACTTCACCGGGATGCCCAGGGATTCGCCTAAATCCACCAGTTTGCGGATATCGCCGGCCTGGACGGAATCGTCGAACAGAATCACCAGCTCCGGCTCGGCCCGCAGCTTTTCGCGCAGGGCTTCGATGGCCGCAAAATATTCCTCCGGCGTGCCAGCCCGGATGCTGGCCGCGGCGTACTTGTTCTCGCGCACCGGCCCGTGCGTCAGCGCGTAAATGCGCGCCTGGTGGTGACGATAATTGGCGCGGATCTGGAAGGAGAGCAGGGGATGCTCCAACGCCAAGTCGGCGCCGAGAATCAGGATCGCTTTGCTCTGGTAGAGATCCGCCACCGTGGCCAGCTTGTCCGGCTTGCCGCTCAGCGCGTCGAGCAGGCTCACCACGTCGCCCGTCCGGTGGTGGTCGATGTTGTTGGTCTTGAGGACCTGGCGCGCAAACTTCTGGAGGTAATAATCTTCCTCATTGGTGGTGTGGTTCGAGCCGATGGCCCCGAAACTGCCGCCGGCGGCCAGGGTGTCGTTGAATCTTCGCGCCACCGTTTCCAGGGCCTGCGACCAGGAAACCTCCACGAGTTTGCCGTCCATGCGCGCCAGCGGCGCCTGCAAGCGTTCGGCGTGGTCGTAAAAATCGAATGCGTAGCGTCCCTTGATGCAGAGGAACTCGCCGTTAATGCCGGAGTGATCGCGGTTGTTGCCGCGGATAATGCGGTCGTTGCGCGTGCCCAGGGTGGTCTTGCAGCCGTCGGCGCAGTGCGTGCAGATGGCGCCCACGTGAGTCATTTCCCAGGGTCGCGTCTGGTAGCGGTAGGCGCCGCTGGTGAGTGCGCCTACCGGGCAGATGTCGATGCACATTCCGCACTCGTCGCACTCCAGGTGGTCGCCCTTATTGGGGGCGATTTCGGAAACGACGCCGCGGTTGATCACGCCCAGCGCGTTGACGCCCATGCCCTCATCGCAGATGCGCACGCAGCGATAGCACAGGATGCAACGGGGAGCGTCGAAGAAGACCACGGGCGAAAACTGCTTCTCCGGCGTGTGGACCTTCTCGTCCGTGAAGCGGCTCTCGCCCACGCCGTAGCGGAAGGTCATGTCCTGCAATTCGCACTCGCCGCCCTTGTCGCATACCGGGCAATCGAGAGGATGGTTGGTGAGCAGGAACTCCAGCATGTACTTGCGGGCGGAATGGACCTGCGGGGTATCGGTGCGTACCACCATGCCTTCGGAGACGGTCAGCGTGCAAGCCGTCATCAGCTTGGGCATCTTCTCCACTTCGACCAGGCACATGCGGCAGGCCGCCTGCAAGGTCAGTCCTTCGTAATAGCAGAACGCGGGAATTTCGATGCCGGCGGTCTTGGCGACGTCGATCACCAGCGTTCCGGGCTTAGCCTGAAGCGGCTTGCCATCGATCGTAAGCTTTACCAGATCAGCCATTCAAAACCTAAGTTGGGGGCCCGGGGCCGGGGGCCGGGGGCCGGGGAAAACAGTCGTGCTCCCCACCGGCCCCTGGCTCCTGACCCCTGGCCCCTGATTCATGCCATCACCAGGTGTTCGGCGTGCTCGTATGGGCACGGCTTGCCGTCGAGGTGATCCTCGAACTCCTCGCGGAATTTCTCGACGATGGAGATTGTGGGCATGGCCGCGGCATCGCCGAGCGGGCAGAACGTTCGCCCCAGCATGTTCTTGGCGATGTCGCCGATCAGGCCGATATCGCTGCGCGTCCCGCCGCCTTCGTGGAAGCGCACCAGGATCTTCTTTAGCCAGGTTGTGCCCTCGCGGCAGGGGATGCACCAGCCGCAGCTTTCGTGAGCGTAGAACCGCATGATGCGCAGCGCGGCCTTGACCATGCACGTCTGGTCGTCCATGACGATGACGCCGCCGGACCCCAGCATGCTCTTCCGCGCGGCCATGGAATCGTAATCCATGGTGGCGCCTTCGCATTCCGCCGCTGTCAGCACGGGACAAGAAGAACCGCCCGGAATCATGGCTTTGAGTTTTCGGCCCCCACGGACGCCGCCGCCCACCTCTTCGATCATCTGCATCACCGGGAAGCCGAGCCGCAGCTCGTAGACACCGGGCTTGTTGACGTTGCCGGTGAGGCAGGTCATCTTGGTTCCGCCGGCCTTGGGCACTCCCAGCGCGGCGAAGGCGGCGCCGCCGTCGCGCAGGATGGCGGGCACGGCGCAATAGGTCTCCACATTGTTGAGCACGGTGGGGCACTGGAAGGCGCCCACCACCGCCGGAAAAGGCGGCCGGATGCGCGGGATGCCGCGCTTGCCCTCGAGCGATTCGAGCAGCGCCGATTCCTCGCCGCATTCGTAAGCTCCCGCGCCGGTGTGCGTGTACAGATCGAAATCGAAGCCCGTCCCCTGAATGTTCTTCCCGAGCCAGCCTTTGGCGTACGCCTCGGCGATGGCCTTATCCAGGATCTCGATCAGGTAGCGGTATTCACCGCGGACGTAGATGTAGCCGGCGTGCGAATCCACCGCCATGCCGGCGATCAGCACGCCCTCGATCAACTGGTGTGGGTCGTTCTCGATCAGCACCCGGTCCTTGCACGTGCCAGGCTCGCTCTCGTCGGCATTCACCACGATGTATTTCGGCTTGGGCGAAGTGCGCGGCACAAAGCTCCACTTCATGCCGGTAGGGAATCCCGCGCCGCCGCGCCCCCGCAGGTTGGAAGCCTTGACTTCGTTAATGATCTCGTCGGGCTTCATGCCCGCGGCCTTCAGGAAGGCTTTGTAGCCCTCGGTGGCCAGGTAGGTATCGATGGACGCCGAATCCGGCAAGCCGAAGCGGCGCGAGAGCACCTTGGTTTCGAGCGGACTGGGTTGGTTGTACAGCATGCGCTATGGCTTGTCCTTCAGGCCATCCAGAATCTCGTCCAGCTTGGCGGGCGTCACGAAATGGTGGAAATCGTAGTTCACCTGGATGGCCGGCGCCCACGAGCACGCGCCTATGCATTCGACTTCCTCGATGGAGATTTGCCCGTCGGCGGTGGTTCCCTTGTGCCCGATGCCGAGCTTCTTGCAAGCATGCTCCCAGAGCTTGTCGCCGTCGTTGAGCAGGCAACTGATGTTGGTGCAGATCTGCACGTGATACTTGCCCATGGGCTTGCGGTGCAGCATGGAATAGTAGGAGAGCACCTCGTTGACCTGCAACGGGGTGACGCCCACCCGCCCGGCTACCTCGTCGATGAGCTCGTCGGTAATGGAGCCCATTTCGTCCTGGGCGTAGAGCAGCATCGGAATCAACGCCGAGCGCTGCCGTCCGGGCGGATAGCTTTTCAGGAGGTTGTCGAACCTGGCTTCCAGTTGTGGAGAAAGAGTCATGTCGGCCGTGAAGAACTACCTATCCGTATCACCCAAAACAAAATCCATGCTGCCGATAGAAGCGATCATGTCCGCGATCAGCCCGCCTTCCACCATTCTAGGCGTACCCTGCAGGTTGCCGAAGCTGGGCGTGCGCATATGCACCCGGTAGGGCTTCGCCGTGCCATCGCTCACCACGTAGAACCCCAGCTCGCCGCGCGGCGACTCGATCACCTGGTAGACCTCACCTTCGGGCACGCGGAAGCCTTCGGTGACGATCTTGAAGTGGTAGATGAGGGCCTCCATCTGGGTCTTCATCTTCTCGCGGTCCGGCAGCACCACGTGCTGGTCCGCCGCCTTCCAGTCGCCCGAGGGCATGCCGTCCATAGCTTGCCGGACGATTTTGGCGCTCTCCCGCATTTCCAGCAGGCGTACCAGGTAGCGCGCGTAGACGTCGCTTTCGGTACGCGTGGGGACCTCGAAATCGAACTTCTCGTAGCTGCTGTAGGGCTCGTCCTTGCGGGCGTCGATCTTCAGTCCGGCGGCGCGCAGCATCGGCCCGGTAATGCCCAGGTCGAGCATATCTTCCAGGGAGAAATAGCCCACGCCCCGCGTGCGGCCGATCCAGATGCGGTTCTTGGTCAGCAGATCTTCGTATTCGTCCACCTTGGACGGGAAACCGTCGATGAAGGTCTCTATCCGCCGATGCCAGCCGCGCGGCGGCTCGAGCGCAAGCCCGCCGATGCGGAAGTAGCTGGTCATCATCCGCTGGCCGGAGAACATCTCGAAGATGCGCAGAATGTCCTCGCGCTCGCGGAAGCAGTAAAGGAACACGGTCATGGCGCCGATATCCATCGCGTGGGTCCCCAGCCAGACCAGGTGGCTATTGAGGCGCGTCAACTCCGTGAGCATGACGCGCATCCATTGCGCCTGCGGTGGGATCTCCATGCCCAGGAGTTTTTCCACGGCCAGGCAGTAGCCCAGGTTCATGGAGAGCGGCGCCAGGTAGTCCACGCGGTCGGTAAGGGTGACCGCCTGCTGGTAAGTCTTGACCTCAAACTCCTTCTCGATGCCGGTGTGCAGGTAGCCGATCTCCGGCCGGCACTTGACGATAGTCTCGCCATCCAGTTCTACCGCCAAGCGCAGAACGCCGTGAGTGGATGGGTGCTGCGGCCCGATGTTGAGGACCATACGGCGCGGGCCGGACTGCGGCTGCTCATCCTCGAGAACGGTGATTCCGGGAATGCTGGCTTCGCCCATGCCTTATACCCTGTACCCGGTTGTGGGATAGTCCTTGCGCAACGGGTGGCCTTCCCAATCGTCCGGCAGCATGATGCGCCGCAAATCGGGATGGCCGGCGAAGCGGATGCCGAACAGGTCGAAAACCTCCCGCTCATACCAGTCCGCCGAACGCCAGACGGAGGTGACGGAATCGATTGCAGGCTGCTCTCCGCCCAGGCGGCACTTCAGCCGCACCCGCTCGTTACGCTCGATGGAATGCAAGTGGTAAACCACTTCGAAACGCGGCTCGTCGGGATAGCGATCGACCGCCGTGACCGTGCTCAAGCGCACGAACTTCTGGTCGTACTTGAGAAAGCCGCAGACGCTCACGATTTTGGCCGGGGCGATTTCGAGCATGAGTTCGCCGCGGTCGAACTTGCCGCCCGTGACGGCTGAGGCGTCAAAGGCCTCGAGCGCGGCAGCCAACGGGCGATCTGGCGAATGGCCGTCCGGCATGTTCGATCCGTTACCCTTTGCGCCGCGAACGGCCCGTTTCCGACCAGTCCAGCGCGCCCTTTCTCCAGATGTAGAAGAAACCGGAGAGGATCAAGACTACGAACACCAGCATCTCGACGAAGGCGAGCTTGGCCATCCCAGGCTCGCGAAAAATCACCACCCAGGGGTATAGAAAAATGGCTTCGATATCGAACAGGATGAAAAGCATTCCCACCAGGTAGAACTTAACGCTGAAGCGCTGGCGCGCGTCGCCGGTGGGGACGATGCCCGACTCGTATGGCATGTCCTTGACCCGGTTGGCGACCCGCTTGCCCAACAAATAAGACGCGGTGAGGAGGCCCGCCGCCAGAGCCATGGCGAGCACCGCCTGCACCAGGACGGGAAAATACAGTTCCGTGTAGGAGTTAGGCATGGATTCCTGGGCTGCGGAGGCTCAACTTTGACTATAATGGTTGCAAAATAGGGGTGTCAACCAAGCATGTCCATTCAAATCGTCATCAATGGAGAAGATCGTACGGTTCCCGAGGGGCAGACGATCCTCGGCCTCTTACGCGACCTGCGAATCGACCCAGCGCGGGTCGCCGTGGAGTTGGACCGCCGCATCGTGAAACAGCCGAATTGGGACGCGACTTCCCTCCGCGCCGGCGCGCGCCTTGAAATTGTGCAGTTCGTCGGCGGAGGATAGGCGGCGGCCCGCAAGCGGGCTTGGCAGGCGAATCGCCTGCCCCACCGTGCGCGCCGCCACCAATCCTATGTGAAGCTGCGGATGGCCGACACCTCGCTATCATGCACGTCGAAGACGGTGTAGAGCTTCGTAATCTGCAGCAGATCCTGCACGCGCTTGGTGAGGTTGAGGAGTTTCAACGTACCGCCGCTGTTGGTGACGGAGGTGAACCCGGAAACCAGCTCGCCAATGCCGGAGCTGTCGATATAAGAAACGTCGCCGAGGTTGAGCAGGATCTTCTTTTGACCCTTGGTCACCATGTCGCGCAGCGCATCGCGCAGCGCACTGGAACCCTCTCCCAGGGTGATGCGACCCGCCACGTCCACCACACTGACGTCGCCTACTTGCCGAACATTCAACTTTACGCTCACTAAATGTGCCTCCTGGCCGAAGCCAATAATCTACTTGGACACCATGTACTTGACCAAAGTTACTTCCGTCCCGCCGGGATCCAGGCGCCGGACCTGAAACTCGTCCATGAAAGACCGGATCAGAAAAATGCCCCGGCCCGACGTGCGCATGAGATTCTCGGAGGCCAAAGGATTCGGAAGATGGTCGAAATCGAATCCCTCGCCCTCGTCGGCGATACGCACCGTGAACCGCCCGGAATTCCTACCCACCGACAACCTGACCTTCTTGTTCGCGTTGTACCGGTTGCCGTGCACCACGGCGTTGACCATGGATTCGCGCACCGCCATCCCAATTTTCATCAGGTCGTCGTCGTCGAATCCCGCGCGCTGGGCCGCGCCGACGGCGAACTCTTCGGCGCTGTCTACGCTGTCCAAGGTCGAGTCCAGAAACCGTTCGACGGTTTCCGAAACGTGGCGCGAGTTATCCTCCATACGCAATACGGCCAAAGCGAACCGTCAGAATAAATTACCGCGGTCGGGAAAGTCAAGAACGGCCCAGCCCCAGCCGCGTTACTACTTTATCACTCGCAGGCGCGCCCGGATATCCAGGGCGGGGAAAACCCAGGCGCAGTGCCGTTCGTACCACTTGAGGGACAGACCGGAAATGGCCCTTCCGAGGTTGTCGAGCAGCAGGTTGCCGCCGAAGGTAAGGGAAGCCTTTTCAAGCGCAAAACCGCATTGGGGGCCGACGAACGTCTCAAAGCGCCGGTCCGTGAAGTACTCAAAGGTCGCGGCGGCCAGGTGGTGGCGGTGGGTGGGGTCCGTATAGGAATTGTGCGAGCTGAAGTGGGGCGTGGTCACGAAGACCAGCGCGCCGTCCTTCGAGACGCGGTGGACCTCTTTCATACCGCGTACGATGTCGTCCAGGTGCTCGATAATATGGGACATGTGAACGCGCCCGAACGCGGCGTCCGGGAGCGGCCACGGGTATTGGTTGACGTCGCAGATCGCTTCGGCTCCGGACTCCGGCGACCAGTCCATGCCGATGGCGCCGAGCTCCGCACGCCTCAGTCCGCAGCCGACGTCGAGAACGGCCGCACCCCCCTCCGCTTCCCGCCGCCGTATGAGTTCGCCGATCTCTTCCGGGGTCACCAATGCAACCTTACCACGGCCCGTCACCTCCTCCCGCGGATTGCATCTTTACGTTTAGACATGGAAGTCAACGTTCAATTAATCGATAACGTCAGGTTCGAAGCCAGCGCGCGCGGCCACCGCGTGCTGTGCGACCAGCCACCGGACAACGGCGGCTCGGATTGCGGGATGACGCCACCGGAATTCCTGCTGGTTTCGCTCGGTACCTGCGCCGGTTTCTACGCCGCGCAGTACCTCAAGACGCGCGGTCTGCCCGCCGGCGGTCTGGAGATCAAGGTTTCCGCGGAAAAGGCCAAGCAACCGGCGCGGCTCGGGTCTTTCCGCATCGAAGTGGTGACGCCGGCCCTGGACCCCCAGCACGAAGCGGGAGTTCTGCGCGCCGTCAAAGCCTGCCTGGTCCACAACACGCTGATCAACGCCCCGGCCATCGAGACGGTGGTGCGTTCGGGCGTTTTGGTGTAAGCAAGTTACAATTGGGGCGTGGACAGGCAGGACGAGACCGATCTCGCGCGCGCCGTACTGGCGGGTGAGCCGTTGGCTTTCGAACGTTTCGTCGGGCATTTCCGCTCTAAGGTGTTTCACTACAGTTGGCTGATGTGCGGCCGGCCGGAGGACGCCGAGGAAGTGGCCCAGGAAACGCTGCTCAACGCCTTCGAGCACTTCGACGGGCTGCGCGAACCGGAGCGCGTCCGCTCCTGGATCTTTCGCATCGCCAAGAACGCCTGCCTGATGCAGCGCCGCAAGAGCGTGTTCGCCCCGGCCCACGAGCTTTCCGTGGAGGATTTGCCCCCCGGCGCCGAACCAATGGGCGAAGAACGGCCTCCGGACGCCGAATATCTTCGCGCCGAGCTGCGCGCCGTGCTCGACCGCGTGATTGTGGAGCTTCCCCCTATTTACCGGGCGGTGGTCCTGCTGCGCGACATGGAGGAGCTTTCCACCGAAGAGACGGCCCAAATTCTGGACTTGAGCCTTGACGTGGTCAAGACCCGTCTGCATCGAGGCCGTCAGGCGCTGCGCCAGAAACTCGATTGCTACCTCAACAACCACTGCCTGGAGGACCAGCCCAGCCCGAGTCCCACGCCCCTGAGCGCGGAGGAGCGCCAGCAACTGTATTCGGTTTGGCGCAAGGGCTTGGCCGTCTCGGCCCGGTGAGCTGGGCGTTCCCGGCGCCGCCGCCATCTTGCTGGGAGTCTGCGCCTGTGCGCGTTGCTTGCGCTTGGGTGCGATAATTGTCGTGAAAACATGAAACCCCTCTGCCTCCTCCTGTTGCTTATGGCGCTCGGCGCATCTCTCCCGGCCGCGACCGTAGACGGCGCTTCCCTCCACTACACGGTCACCGGCAAAGGTCCCAAGACGGTCATGCTGGTCCATGGCTGGACCTGCGACGAAACCTCCTGGTCTGAACAGGTTCCCGCCCTCGCCGCCAGATATCGGGTAGTGACAATCGACCTCCCAGGCCACGGCAAGAGCGGCGCGCCAGCCGACGGCAAGCTCTCCATTGACCTTTTTGCGCGCGCCGTGGAAGCCGTCCGGGGCGAAATCGGTGCAGAGCGGCTGGTCTTGGCAGGCCACAGTATGGGCACGCCTGTCATCATCCAGTACGCCAGCCTCTATCCCCGGCGCACGGCCGCTTTGGTCTTCGTCGATGGGGTGGTCACCGCGGGCCGTAACGAGCCGAACCCGGGCCGATTCATTGGTGAGCAAGGCCGCAGGAACCGCGATTCCATGATCCGTGGGATGTTCTCCGCCGCCACTACGCCGGCTTTGCAAACCAAGATTCTAGAGATGATGCTTGCCGCTCCCGAGGCAACCGCCACCGGCGCAATGAGCGCGATTTATTATCCCGCCGCCTGGAAGGACGCCGTGCTCGACCTGCCCATTCTCGGTATTTACGCCGAAAAATCCGGCCTCAATAATCAGGCATACATGAAAGCGCATTTTCCAAAGCTTGAATTCACCGAGATCCCCGGGACCGGCCACTTCCTCATGCTTGAGAAACCCGCGGAGTTCAATCGCCTGCTCCTCACTTTTCTTGAGAAGCAAGAATTCTGACGCTCGTCCGATTTTCACTTCGCTACCCGAATAGCTTCTCCAGCTTCGCCAGCCCTTCCTCGATCCGTTGCGGCTTCCGCAGTACGCCAGCAAATAGATCGCCCTTTTCCGCGAACCGCTCGCGCGCATTGGCCAGGTGGAACTGGCCGGGCAGCAATCCGTGCTTCACTTCGCTCCATTCGAGCGGGGTTGCCACGGGAGCGCCGGGATAAGCCCGCAACACATACGGCGCGGAAATCGTCTTGGAATAGCCGTTCTGCAGGTAGTCGAAATATACGCGCCCCTTCTTGCGCTGCGCTACCGCACGGGGGGTGGTGAACAGGTCCGGCTGCTCCGCGACCACCAACCGCGCGATCAGCTCCGCGAACGTGCGGGTCTCCTCGTAGGTGTAGACGGGTTCCACGGGGATGTAGATATGCATGCCGTCGCCGCCGGTGGTCTTGGGGTACCCCGTCAGGCCGATGCGGTGGAGCGTCCGCTGTACCAGCAGGGCCGCGTCCACGATCCTGTCGAAGGGGCACTCGTGGGGATCGAGATCGATCAGCACGAAGTCGGGGTTTTCGAGCGTGGGCGAGCGGCTCATCCAGGGGTTTTGATCGATACAGCCCAGATTCACCAGGTAAAGCAGGCTGGCGCGGTCCTGCGCGAAGGCATAGGTAATAGGCCGCCCGGCGTGCTCGGAGGCAATCTTCTCCGTTCGCAGCCAAGGCGCGAATTTCCCGGACACGTCTTTCTGAAAGAAGTACTCTTTCCCGATTCCGTCGGGGTAGCGCTTGAGGGAAAGCGGGCGGTCCTTCAGGTGCGGCAGGATCAGGTCCGCTACGCCGGCGTAATAGTTCAGAACGTCCCGTTTGGTGTAGCCTTCGTCGGGGTAAAAGACCTTCGGCAGATTGGTAAACTTCAGCCGGTGGCCGTCGATCTCGCGCGAGGCTTCCTTGGCCTCCTCCGGCAGCAGTTCGGCTATTTCCCGCATGATCTCATTAGCCTCCACATCGTTCCGCAGCCCCACGAAAACCGGCGCGCGCAGATGGTTGTCCTGGGTCCACTCGGTGAACTTGACCTGGCATGCCAGTTCGGGCTTAACCCAGGTCATGCCGCGATCCGGTTTGGGGCGCTCGGCGAACGGGCATTCCTCCGTCACGAGCGGCTTCAGGCGCGCGTAAATACCAGCCAGGAGTTTCTGGTCGAAGCCGGTCCCCACGTTGCCCGCCCACCGCAGTTTGCCGCTCTCGTACACGCCCAGGACCAGCGCTCCAAAGTAGTCGCGGCTGCCTTGCGGTTGGGTGAATCCGCCGATGGCGAACTCCTGTTCGTTCGCGATCTTGACCTTCACCCACTCGCGGCTGCGCCGGGATTCGTACACGCTGCCCGCGCGCTTGGCGACGATGCCTTCCAGGTCGTGTGTACGCGCGGCCTCCAGGAGATCTTCCCCCGCGCCGGGAAAGACCTCCGAAATGCGCAGCGACGGCCCCGGCGTCACCAAGGCTTCCAGGACCTTCCGGCGTTCTGCGAGAGCTACGCCGCGCAGGTCGTAGCCATCCACGTAGAGCACGTCGAACAGGAAGTAAACCACCGGTGTGGAGCGAACCAAGTGCGCCACGGCGTTGGGATCGGAGTTGGCGATGCGCGGTTGGATCAAATGAAAGCGAGAGGCGCCCTTCTGGTCGAGCACCGCAATCTCGCCATCGAGCACCACCTGCCGCGCGGCCACTTGATGGTGGATGGCCGCAAGCTCCGGGTACTGCCGTTCGCAGCGCAGGCCGTTGCGCGATACCAGGCGTACTTCCTCGTGGTCCACGTAGGCGATGGCGCGTACGCCGTCCCACTTGATTTCGAAGAGCCAGTCTTCGCCGCGCGGAGGCTTCTCCGCCAGGGTCGCCTTCATGGGTTCGATGGCGGCCGGCATGGCGGCCTTGCGAGAGCCCTTCAGTCCGGCCGGATCGACGTCACTTTTTTTTTACGCGGCCCGGCCGGCTGGGCCTCCGGTTCCGACCCCTGCGCCACGGCCGCCGACCGCCGCACCGGACGGCTTTCCCAAACCCGGTCTACCGCCCCGGCCGTCTTCCGCTTGGCCTTGCGAGCCGGCAGGTTACGCGCAATCTCCTCTTGCGTTCGTCCGGAAAGCACGCTGTTCGCCTGGCTCTCCACGTCCCATCCGGGGGTAGCGAACTCATCGCGCTTCTTGATGATGAGCCACTCGTTGCCCTTGCCGCGGCCTTTCATCCGCACCAGCGCGAAATCGCCGTTGAGCTTCTCGCCGTGCAGCCGGAACTTCAAGTCGCCGCGCGCCATTTGCTCCGCGCCGCTGGCGTCGCCCAAGAGATCGAACACGCCGCGGTCCCACAACATCACGCTGCCGGCCCCGTAATTGCCAGCCGGAATATTGCCTTCGAAGCTGCCGTATTCGATGGGGTGATCTTCCACGTGCGCCGCGAAATGGCGCGCCGCCGGATCGAGCGTGGGTCCCTTCGGAACGGCCCACGATTTCAGCACGCCGTCGATCTCCAGGCGGAAATCGTAATGCAGGCGCGTGGCGTCGTGGCGCTGCACGCAGAAGTAATTGCCCGGCGCCCCGCTCTTGTCGCCGGGAGCGGGCTCGGGGGTATTCCCGAACCGGCGCTTGGCGGAATATTCTTCGAGCGGCATCGGCGTTTGTCCCTCGTCTATTTACATCTTATTCGGGATTGTAGTAAATTGGGAGCCGCGAGGGGACTTTTATGGCATCGAGTGTCTGGAAAGGCCACCTGACGTTTGGTCTGGTTTCGTTCCCGGTCCGTCTCTTCAGCGCCGCGCGCAGCGAATCCATTTCCTTCAACCTGTTACACAAAGACGATCACTCCCGAATCAAGCAGGTGACTTACTGCCAGGCGGAAGACAAGCCGGTTCCACGCAGTGAGCTCGTCAAGGGATATGAGTACGAAAAAGACCATTACGTGGAGATCGACGAGGAAGACATCCGCAAAGTGGCGCCCAAGACTGCCAAGGTGATGGAGATCGTCGAGTTTGTCAAGGCCGATCAGGTCGACCCTATCTACCTGGAAAGTTCCTACTACATGGCCCCCGACGATGGCGGTGAGAAGCCCTACGCGCTGCTCTTCCAGGCCCTGCGGGAGTCCAAGCTCTATGCCCTCGCAAAAGTGGCCATGCACAACCGCGAGCACATTATCGTGCTGCGGCCGGGCGCCAAGGGCATCCTCTCCCACACCATGTACTACCAGGACGAGATCCGCCAGGTGGACGAATTCCGCACCGACACCAGCCTGGTCAAGGAGAAGGAGCTCGAAATGGCTAAGATGCTCATCTCTGCTCTTGAGGCGGATTTCGAGCCGGAGAAGTTCCACGACGGGTTCCGCGACAGCCTACGGAAGATGATCGACGCCAAGGTGGAGGGCCGCAGCGTGGTGGCCACGCCGGCCGCGCACGTGGCCCCGGTGATCGACATCATGGAAGCGCTTAAGAGGAGCCTGGCCGAAAAGCGCAAGCCCGTCGCCGCGGCGGCCGCCAGCGTGGGAGCCTCACTTTCGGGAGGCGAAGAACCCGCCCAGGAGGCGCCGAGAAAGCGCGTCCGAAAGACCGCCGCCGGATCTTGAGCTACGGTAATGGGAGACTGGCCCCGTCCTCACACTTTCAACGCCGCATCCACGCTGTCGTAGAACGAAAATACGGTATCCAGCAGGCTCACGTGAAAAGCTTCGAGGACTTGGCCGGCCGCCGCGGCCATACGCATTTCGCAGCCCGCGGCCAGGATCTTGTTAAAGCTGGAAATGAAACGCCCGATTCCGGTGCTGTCGATGCTGGTCACGCCGGCCAGATCGAAGACGATGATGCGCGTTCCCTGGCGCAGCAGATCCTCCACCAGGCGGGTAATCGGCTCGCTGGTGGGGCCCATCATCACCCTGCCCGTAATCGCGATCGCCACCACGCCGGGCGCGACCTCCTTGTGACTGATTTCCATCGGCATCGAAGCGACTAGTGTAAGACGGCGCGGGCGCAAAGCGCTACCTCCACTTCGCCGCACCCGTGTTGCGAGCGGTTCCGTGGTCTAATCTCCGTTATGCGCTCCCGGAAGATGACGCTGGTTCCGCTGATCGCCGCGACCTACTTCATCGTCGCCGGCGGACCTTTTGGGCTGGAAGACATCGTTTCCAAGGCCGGATACGCGGGCGCTATCCTCATCCTGCTGGTCACGCCAATCCTATGGAGCCTGCCCACCGCCCTCATGGTGAGCGAGCTTGCCAGCGCTCTTCCGGAAGAGGGAGGCTATTACATCTGGGTGACGCGCGCTCTGGGCCGTTTCTGGGGATTCCAGGAGGCGTGGCTCTCGCTGGTTGGCAGCCTGTTCGACATGGCGATTTACCCCACCTTGTTCGTGGAATACCTGGGCCATTTCGCGCCGTCGATCACCGCCGGTGGCCGCGGAATTTGGATCGCGGTGGGCCTGATCGCGGTATGCGCAGCCTGGAATCTCCTGGGAGCGAGAACCGTGGGCGTCAGTTCGGTCGTATTGGGGGTCCTGCTCCTCAGCCCGTTCGCCGTCCTGACGGGTTATGCGGCGCTCCAGCGCGCCCACGCCGGCGCATCCGCCGTCCCGCTGTTCAAGGTGGATCTCCTCGGCGGGATTCTGGTGGCCATGTGGAACTACATGGGATGGGATAATTCCTCGACCATCGCGGGCGAAGTGGACCGGCCGCAACGCACCTATCCCCTGGCAATGCTGTGCGCGCTGATTCTGGTTGCCGCCACTTATGTGATTCCCATAGCCGCCGTGGCCGTCACCGGCCTCGACGCCAACGGGTGGAGCACGGGCGGATGGGCCGACGTGGCTCGGGCCGTCTTCCGCAACGGAACGGCCGGCGCGGCGCTCGCCTTCGCCATCACCGTGGCCGGCATGGCGGGCGCGGCGGGCACTATGAACACGCTCACCATGTCGTATTCGCGCCTGCCGGCCGCGCTGGCCCTCGACGGCTTCCTTCCTCATGCTTTTGCCTGGCGCAGCCGGCGGAGCGAGGCGCCATGGGTCGCGATTCTAGCGTGCGCGGCGGTATGGGCGCTCTGCCTGGGGCTGACCTTCGTAAAATTGATTGTCCTCGACGTTCTTTTGACCGGCCTGAGCATTCTGCTGGAGTTCGCGGCGCTGGTGGCCCTGCGCATTCGTGAACCCGGATTGCCGCGCCCCTATCGGGTTCCCGGCGGCCTCTTCGGCGCGGCGGCGATCGGCGTTCCGCCGCTCGCGCTGCTCGCGCTCACGGTTGTTCGCAGCCATATCGAGCCGGTGGGCCCCATCAACGCGCTCGAATTAGGCGGCCTGCTGATCGCTCTCGGAGTGGTGGTCTACCTGGCCGCGCGGCGGCGCGCTCCCGGATAGAATAGAAACAGAGGATGCCCAAGGGTCCGTCAGCGAGGGGAAAAGCATGGAGCCATTTGCACCGATTCCGGCAAGCCGCCCTCCACGTCGCGCGTTTCTTCTAATGCCCTTGGCCTTCGCCGGATTCCTGGCGTTGTACGCACGCAGAGACCGGCCGCTGCCGGACGCCGCGCGCCCCGGCGCCGGCGCCGATATCGAACTCGTGATCTTTTCGGATCATGGGAGAAAAAGGGAGACCGTCGTCATGCCCAAGATCGTGAAGACCGACGCCGAATGGCGGAACGAGCTTACCCCGGAGGAATTCGCCGTGACGCGCAAACGCGGCACCGAACGCGCGTTCACCGGACGCTACTGGAATAACCATGCGCCCGGGTTGTACGCTTGCGTCTGTTGCGGCAACACTCTGTTCCGGTCGCAAGAGAAATTCGAGTCGGGTACCGGTTGGCCAAGCTTCTGGGCCCCCGCCGCCGGGCAGAATATTCGTACCGAAAAAGACAGCAGCCTGTTCATGGAGCGGGTCGAGGTTCTGTGCAGCAAGTGCGACGCTCATCTGGGCCATCTTTTCGACGACGGCCCCGAGCCCACCAACCTGCGCTACTGTATCAACTCCGCCGCATTCCGATTTGTTCCCGAAGCCTGATGGGGTTGGCAGGCGAAAGCGCCCGCGCCACTTTCGTCTTAGAGCCGATTAATCAGGCTGGCCACATACCCGGCGCCGAAGCCGTTATCGATGTTGACCACCGTCACGTTACTGGCGCAACTGTTCAGCATCCCCAGCAGCGCCGCCAGGCCGTGGAAACTAGCGCCGTAACCCACGCTGGTAGGCACCGCGATCACGGGGCAGGAGACCAAGCCCCCGACCACGCTCGGCAGCGCGCCCTCCATACCGGCGCAGACTACGATCACCCGCGCTTCGGTCAGGCGCTCCCGGCTGGTCATTAAACGGTGGATGCCCGCGACGCCGACGTCGTGGATGGCCACCACTTCGTTACCCATGACTTCCGCGGTGACGCGAGCTTCCTCGGCCACAGGCATATCGCTGGTGCCGGCGCAGACCACGGCGATCTGGCCCTTCCCGCGCACCGTTTTGTCGCGCCAGAATCGCACCGCCCGGGAAAGCGGAAAATACTCGCCGCCGGCCAGCCTTTCGGTCACGACCGCGGCGCAGGTTGGGTCGGCCCGCGTGATGAGCACGTTGGGAGCGTTCTCAAGCAGTTTTTCCGCGATGGCAACGACTTGCTCCGGCGTCTTACCCTGGGCGAAGACCACCTCGGGCATTCCGTGGCGCAATGCGCGGTGATGATCCACTTTGGCGAATCCCAGGTCTTCGAATGGCATATGGCGCATCCGTTTGATGGCCGCGTCCACATCCACCGCGCCGCTGCGCACCTGCTCGAATAACGATCGGAGCCGCTCCTGATCCATGAGGCCAGAATATCAGAACCGCCCAAACGGATCGCGAATGCCTGGCGCTAGTCCGGTCTTCACCGGATTGACATCGGAATGGAATGGGCAGGAAGTACTATCTGTACATGACTTTTTTTTGCTTTGTGGCTATTGTCCTAATTGCTGAGGTCGTGGATCATGGTAAATAGCATGACAGCGCCAATAACCATCCCGTCGCATTCCGCCCACGCGCATGAGCGCAGGAAAACCAACCGCTTTCCCTTTAGGGAGGGCCTACGGTATCGCATCCTCCGTGCTAGATCGCACAGTCTGGAAGGATACGGCAGGACGATCGACATGAGCAGCGGAGGTGTGCGTTTTACCACCGAAGGTGAATTGCCGCGCGGGAGGCTCATCGAGCTTTCCGTGAGTTGGCCGGCGCGGTTAGACGGCGTTTGTCCACTCCAGTTTGTTGCGGCGGGCCGGGTGATTCGCTCCGACGCCGTGAGCGCGGTCGTACGCATCGAGAGGTACGAGTTCAAAACGCGCAAGGCGCAGCCCGACTCACTGGCTGCCGGCGCCGTCGCAATGTAGTCAAAATGGGACTTGCCACGGGGTTCGGCTCGCCGTTATACTGACATTTCCGCTGAGATGTTTTATGACGGCGAGAGACGACTTCGACCCCTTGGCCCCCCAGCGTGAGGCGGCCTTCTTTTACGGGCTATTCCTCCGGGGACATGACATCGATACCCTCCGGCAGGATATCGACGTACCGCGGACCATGCTGGAGAAGTGGATGAGGGCTCACGACTTCGAGGCCTCATTCCGCGAGAACCTGCACCGCGTGTACGCCTATCGCAAGCAGGTGCTGGCAATTTTCGACGGCCTGATTTCCAACGAGCAGCTTCAGCCCCGGCTACAGTAATTAAAGGCGGTTGTCCCCTTATTAGGATTCGGAGCCCAGCCCAGCCGACGTTGCGTCACGGCGCCAGAATCCGATGGTCCGGACAATCCAGTTCGATCGCCTCGTGGAGGCGCGCGGTTAAATCGAGGCCATGCCTGGCCAGGAACGGAAGGATGGAATAAAGCCGTTCCTGCAGGCGCCGTTCCGGGTAAACCAGGCCGTGGAGCGATCGGGCGTCGCGCACGGCGCGGGCATCGCGCGCCAGCGCTTCACGGCCCGCCTTGCGCCCGATCTTCTCGATCTGGTACCGGATCTTGCGGGCACTCCGGTCCAGCGCGCCCGCCAGCGTGGCGTCGAACCCCGCCATTTCCTGGCGAAGGCGGTCGAGCGCTCCGTCCACCGCCGCCCCGGCGATACGCAGGGATCCGGCCAACGCCGGCGGCACCAGCTTCGACGACAACCGCTCGCGTAGGGCCTCCTCGCCGTGGAAGAAGTCCGGTAGCGAGAGGTCATAACGCCGGAAAAGCTTCTCGCTACGCGCGTCCAGGATTGTGAAACCGCTCCGCGGGACCGCCACCGGCATGCGTTCCAGCATGGCGCTGTAAAGGACTTCGGACTGCGCCAGATAGGCGATTTCCGCGGGCCCGCCGATATAAGCCACCGTGGGCAGCATCGAATCCTGGACCACCGGCCGCAGCAGGGCGTTGGGAGAAAGACAATCGGCCTTGTCCATCAACTCCTGCGCACCCAGCCGGCGGCCGTTCAGCGTGTACTCGTTTCCATGCCGGCGCAGGGCCAGACGCTTGCCGTCTTCCAACAGGAACACCAGGGAGGTGTGCTCTTCCACGTGTACTTGCGCGTGATATCCGGCGGCGGCCAGCTCGCGCCCGCGCTCCATGACGCGGGCGGACAGCTGCGCGGCCGACTCCACCGAGGAACGCAGCGCCGGAGCCGCCAGCTCGCGAAACTGCGGCAGCATGGGGTCCACCTGGAGAATATCGAAACCCGCCAGCAGACGGCGCAGCAGGGCGCCGAAGCCTTCGCCCATGGTGGCGCCGGGCCGATAGCTCTGCTCCACCAGGCTGGCCGCCTCATCCGTAAACGGCAGGCCGGCCATGGCTTCGCGCAGTTCGCTCAAGGGCGGCGCGGAGAGGGCCACTCCGCCTACAGGCTGCGCCCCCGCCCCGCACCCCACTTCTACCTTCGCGGGCCGGTTCTCCGCATTGAAAACCCAAACGTGGTTGATCTCCGCGAAATCGTGATCTTCGGTAGCCAGCCAAAACACGGGAACCGCGGGTTGGCCGTTGGCCGTCAGCCACGCCGCCAGCTTTGCCGCGTGCAATGCCTTGTAGACGGTGTATGCGGGACCGCAGAACAGCCCCACCTGCTGACCCGCGACCACGGCCACCGTGTTGGGCTCCGCCAGGCGGGCTAGCGAGGGGCTTTCCGGGTTCCGCGCGCGCAAAGCGGCGATCAACGCCGCGCGCCGCTCGGCGGAAAACCGGATCTCCGCCGCGGCCGCCTGGTACGAAGCCAGGTCGCGCAACGGGTGGCGATAGAAGCGGGAAACGCGGTCGGGATTGTACAAAACGTCCAACGCCAGTTGCGATACGGAGGGAAGATCGGACTGGCGGACGCAGCTACAGTGCATGTCGTTGGGATTTACATTACCAGATGTTTGTCTAATTGTGCGGGATTCATTAACCGGACGGCAGAATGCGTGAAATGTCATTGTAAAGCACGAATGCCACCACCAGCATAATGAAGACAAAGCCGACCTTGAACACCGCTTCCTTCACGGTAAGGCTGAGATCGCGGTGCATCACCATCTCAACCAGCAGCAACAGGATCAGACCGCCGTCCAGGATCGGGATGGGCAGCAAATTGAAGATCGCCAGGTTTAAGCTGACCATCGACATCAGCCCCAAAAAGGCCGCCGGCCCCTCGCGCGCGGCGTCGCCCGAGAGCTCGATCATGCCGATCGGGCCCGTCAGATTCTTAGGCGACATGCGCCTCTGCACCATGCCTTGGAGGAACTTCCCAATCATGGTCGCCCCCTTGGCGTTTTCGTTGAGGGATTCGTCAAGCGCCGCCGGCAGAGAGAGCCGGGTGTTCAAGTAGTGCGGTTTGAGCCCCGGTCCCACGCCGATCATCCAGCGCGCCGGGCCGTCTCTCTTGTCAAAAACCGGCGTCACGCTAGCCGCGAGCCTCCGCCCCTCCCGTGCGTATTCGACGCTGAGCGGTTTGCCGCCGCTGTTTTCAGTGATGTTGTGGAGCTTGTTGACCGAATCGATGGTTTGTCCGTTCACCGCAAGCACCACGTCTCCGGTCTTGAGCCCGGCCTTGCCGGCCGGCATGTCGAGATCCACACTGTAAAGTTCCACTTCGCCGCGCTTGTCCCAGCCGGCCGATCCCACTCCCGAGCGCTCGCTCAAGGTGGGCGTCACCTCCGTCTCAAAATGCCGTCCGCCGCGATCGACCGTCACCGCCATCGTCCGGTAGGCGCTCACGGCCTCCTTGAGCTTGACGTCTTCCCAAGTTGGGTCCTGTTGGCTATCCAGCTTGACGATGCGGTCCCCAGCCTGGATGCCGGCCTTCGCCGCGGGCGAATCGGGCAGAACGCCGCCGATCACCGCCTCCTCATCCGCGTGGGAGAGCTTCGGGAAGCTCACCATGTACAGCCCGGTAAGCAGCCCCACCGCCAGAACGACGTTCATCAGAGGCCCCGCAAGGGCAATCAGCAGACGTTGCCAGCGGGGTTTGGCGAGCAGGCTTCGTGGATCGGCAGGGGAGTCGCCGTCCGGCTCCTGCTCTCCCGTCATTTTGACGTAGCCGCCGAAAGGAATCAGTGAAAACCGGAAATCCGTTTCGCCGCGATGGAACCCGAACAGGCGGGGGCCGAACCCGAAGCTGAACGCCTCCACCTTCACGTCAAAGTAGCGCGCCACCCAATAATGACCCATCTCGTGAATGTTGATCATGACGCCGATCAGCACCAGCACCCACAAGACGTCTTCAAAACTCTGTATGAATTGCAATTGCATATAACGGACTCAGACAGCCGCGGCGGTGCGCGCCTCCACCAGCCCGAGCGCTTCCATCCGTGACTCGCGGTCGATTTCCAGAACCTCGCCTATGGTCCGGGGCGTACGGGCGGGCACGCGGTCAAGCGTCTCTCGCACAATATCACATATCGAGCAGTAACCGATTCGTCCCGCCAAAAAAGCTTCCACGGCGATTTCGTCGGCGGCGTTCAATACACAAGTGGCGGCGCCGCCGGCTTCCTGACACTGGTAAGCCAGACGGAGTAGGGGAAACTTCTCGAAATCCGGCGGCAGGAATTCCCATTGCCGCGCCTGGGTCCAGTCGATTTTCGGCACCGGCGCTTCGCGCCGTTCGGGGTAAGTGAGCGCATATTGAATGGGCATGCGCATGTCCGTCGCGGAAATCTGCGCCAGTACGCTGCCATCGCCGTATTCGATCATGGCGTGCACGGTGGATTGGGGATGAATGACCACGCTTACCTGCGACGGTTCAAACCCGAATAACCAACAGGCCTCGATCACCTCGAACCCCTTGTTCATGAGGGTCGCGCAATCGATCGTGATACGCCTGCCCATCTTCCATGTTGGATGATCGAGCGCCTGCTCCGGCGTCACCCAGGCCAGCGCCGCGGCTGGCGTATTGCGGAATGGGCCTCCCGACGCGGTCAGGATCAGCCTCGAGACCTGCTCGCGGCCGCCCGCGCGGAGGCATTGGTGAGCCCCGTTGTGTTCGCTATCGATGGGTACCAACAGCGCCCCGTGCGCTC
>OBLW0100000811.1_pt1 | contig 26860 bp, 25 predicted proteins | sample 1520161 | NCBI WGS metagenome assembly OBLW01 (sample SAMEA3539309, study PRJEB22396) | soil metagenome | biome: tundra; feature: field; material: soil | place: USA | collected 2010-05 | depth 0.15 m | reverse complement strand
GCGTATATTTATAGCCCTACCGCTCTCGGCGGACACTGACCTTTTCCACAACCTTTCACAGAAAAATTTCCACGATTATATACTTGACAAAAGCTATGACGCGGGTTCATAATGCTTCTCATGGAAGCTAACTCCTACTTATTCTTAGGTTTGGCAGCAGAAGCGGTGGCGTGTATCGTCCTCCGCAAGTCCCGCTTGATGCTTGCCAGCAGTTTCCTAGTCGGTACTCGTTTCAACTCTTCCCGTTTCTCTTTCGCGTCCATTGGGGGTTCCCTGTGACCCTAGTTGATGTGATTAACTTCTTCGACACCGACGAACGATGCCGCGAACTGCTGGTGCGCTTGCGATGGCCCAACGGTGTTGAGTGCCCGCGCTGCAAGATGCCCGCCGTTGAACTCGCCACGGCCAAGCAACTCTTCTACTGCAAGGGATGCGATTATCAATTCTCCGTCACCTCTGGCACGATCTTTAACGACTCGCACCTTCCCCTGCAAAAATGGTTTCTCGCTACACTGCTGCTCTGTGAGTCCCGCAAGGGCCATTCCGCGAATCAGATGAAGCGCGAACTTGGGGTCAGCTACAAAACCGCATGGTATCTCTGCCATCGTATCCGCTACGCCATGACCGAAGTCCACAAGATGTTGGATGGCACAATCGAAGTAGATGAAACCTACGTCGGCGGGAGAGCCAAGGGCGTCGGAACTGGAAACTACCGCGACTCCAAGGCGGTCGTAATCGGCATCATCCAGCGCGGCGGCGATCTGAAATTCATTCACGTCAAAGAAGGAACATCGAAGGCGATCCGCGCCGTCATGGAGGAGCACGTTAGCGAAGATGTAGACGTGATCGTTACCGACGAATCCGTCCTTTATGCTTCCGGCCTTCCCAAAACGCAACGGTCGAAGCGGAAGGCTGTTAACCACAAAGCCGAAGAATACGTCCGGTACGAAAAGGGAATGATGGTCACGACGAATACGGTCGAGTCTGCGTTCTCGCTCTTGAAGCGTGGCATCATCGGCACATGGCATCGCGTGAGCCCGAAGCATCTGGCAGCCTACCTGAACGAAATGACGTTCCGATTTAACCGTCGCAAGAGTCACACTCTTTTCCTCGATACGTTGAGGCACATGGTCACGGCTCCAGTGCTCACTTTTGAAAGACTCACGGCTTAATCAACGATTCCATAGTCAGCGGCAAACTGATCCCATGCGACCGACTTATCCAGTGCAACGGTTTCGCGGGGATACATCGCGCTCACCCACTGCTGCAAAGTCGGGCGCACTTCGCTCACGTTCACCATTGGTTTTCCATGCCGCAGCAGCAGCGTATGGTTTCGTCCGCCGACTACAGGATTTACCTCGGCATATTGTTTCGCTTCGCGAACGTGGTAAAAAGTACGCGGTACCGACAGGAAACATTTCTGCTCGCGAAAATTCAGCCAATCGAGCGCCGCGCCCATTCCCGCTCCGGCGCAGAAGAAACCGGGATTGCTTTGCTCTTGAGTATTGACGCAGTCGGTAAAGAGCAGGATCGGGTTTCCGGTGGAGCTGAAACCAGCAATCGTCAGTTGAGTCGAGATGACGCGGTTCTTGATTTCGTTCGCGACCTCCGACCGCACAGCCAATTGCGGTGCTTCAAGAAATTCGTTCAGGCTTACGCCGTATTCAGCCAAGACCTCGCGCCGCATCCAAATCCGCACGTACTCTGCTGTTCGGTCTATCGCCAACTTCGTCAAATCCAATATTCTCGGGTCTGAGCCATCGAATTGCTCCATCTCCCTGTAGAGATGACTTACGACCTGATGGCTGCGGCTGATGTCATCGGAAATGGCCACGTAAAAGCCATGCGGAAGATCGTAGATTTTCGTCCCGTCCTGATTCGCGCTGACTGGTACGCCAGACGAGCAGAATGTGATCAGCGTGTCGGCGCACATAATGATGCTACCCGTCTGAGTCTTTGGATCAGCGCCACACAATGCGGTGATTGTAACTGTCATGCTTCTCGTCTTTCGCTTTTCAGGTCGTGGACGATGGAAGCAGACATTCCCACGCCACAGCCCTTCAACCTTCAATTTGGCACCGCCCTTCTGGTGCTCACGGGCATCCTCGACGAGTTTTCAACTTTTGTCAAGTATACAATCTTGAAAATTTCCCATTCCTGTGACGAACAACCTTTACTGAGGATTCCAGAAAGAGCAAGCTCGCTACATGCGCGAGGGCTCTCCCAACAAGTGCTCCACCGCCGATCCCTTGAGCGGCTCTCGAACCGCAGCTAAGTCCTTATTCCGGAATATTTTAGCCCTAAGTCCTTGCGGCTCAAGATTTTGGCCAGATCTCCCCCTACCCCGCGCTCGCAAACTCTTAGGAATGAGTATTTTACAGAAACCCGCGAAAAAAAATGCTGCAGGGATATCCCCGAGTACGAGGCTACCATTGATCGAGGGGCACATTGGCTGCTCAGTTCACCGGTGTCAGCAGAAACGCGTGGTTGTAGCCGCCTTTGGTGCCGTAGCCGGTGATCTGTCCAGCATTGTTAACGGCATTGGCGTTGATCAGCACCCAGCCGGAGTTCGACGGAATCAGCGAGTTCAGGTCCTGCATCCCTCCCGTGGAGGTCCAGACCGTGGCATGCGCCGCGTTGTTCGACAAGTTGCCGTAACCCACGACCACGCTGGAATCGTTCACACCGAACGCAATGCTGTAGGTTCCGCCGGGAAGGGTTCCCAGATCCTGAATCTTGTCGGCAGAGTTCCACAGGACAGCATGCCAGCTGCCGCGCGTGCTGCTGCCGTCGGATTGGCCGACGATAACGCCCGAAGTATTAATGGCGTTGGCGACGCTCGTTATGCCGCCGGTGAGAGTGCCCAGATCCTTCATCGTCGAACCGTTCCACAGGAAGCCGTGCGAGGTGAACGGCGGACCGTAGCCGAATACGGATTCGCCTACGATTTGGCCGCTGTCGTTGATGGCGAGCCCGGCGGTGAAGATCGCTTTGGACAAAGCGCCCAGGTTCTTGATTTTCTTGCTGGTCCAACTTGTGGCATTGACGATACCGCTGCTGAGGAAGGAGTCGCCGGTGATTTCGCCCGCGGAGTTGATCTCAAACGCGGCGCTGGAAGAGCCTCCTGAAAGCGTGCCCAGGTTGGTGATGGCTCCCGTCGACGACCACTGAACCGCATTGAAGTTGGTCGCGATCTGGCCTTTCATATTGGAATAGCCGACGACCGTCCCGGAATCGTTCACGCCGATCGCGCCGCTGACGGTGGCGCCAGAAATCGTGCCGAGATCTTTCATGCCACCACTCTGCGTCCAGGAGAAGCCATGTTGGCCCGGGACCAGTCCCGTGCACGGATATCCCTGCACGTTCTTCGTGTCGGAACAGCCGACGACCTCGCCGAGATTGTTAATGGCGAATCCGCTGCTCTCGTTATCGCCCTTGAGCACGCCGATGTCGATGATGGTGTAGGTCTGCGCCGCTGCGATGGAGCCCGCCGCCAAAACGAACGCCGCCCATGCTCCCGCGATCCTGCTGGTCATAAATCCCCCTGATTGTCGGATGTCCCGTAAGTATGGCACCGAGACGAGGCGGGGGAAAACTCAGTAGTACAGCCCATGCGCGGTTGAAGGGAGCGCGGCAGGCGCGGACACGGGAAAGATGCCGCGCACTTTGAACATCGAATGGCAGAGGATTATGAAGACATTGAGCTGCTCAGGGTTTTCCCTCGCTGGTGTACGATTGAGACGCGTCTCAATCTTCACCACATCCTTCACCATGAAACTTTCTGCGATCGCTTCGGCTCTGCACGCACGGCTGGAAAACGGATCTCCTGATACCGAAATTACCGGGGTCAACGGGATTGAACAGGCCGGGCCCGGGGAGCTCACCTTTGTATCGAATCCCAAGTACGCGGGGGCGGCTCGGACTACCAAGGCTTCCGCCATCATCGTCGGCGAGGACTTCCCTGCTATTCCTGCCGCCATGTTGCGGGCGAAGGATCCTTATCTGACCTTCGCGCAGGCGCTCGAACTCTTTCATCCGCCGCTGCGGTATGCGCCTGGGATCCATGCCACCGCTGTGGTGCACGCGAGCGCTCGAATTGGGGCGAACGCTCATGTCGGGCCCTACGTGGTGATCGACGAGGACGTGGAGATCGGGGCGAACGCGGTGCTGCTGGCGCATGTCGTGGTCTATCGCGGCGTAAAGATTGGGGATAACTTCTTCGCGCATGCGCACGCGGTGGTGCGCGAGAACTGCCGCATCGGAAACAACGTGCTCTTGCAGAACGGCGTGGTGATCGGAGCCGACGGGTTCGGATTCGCAAAGACAGCCGAAGGGCGCTGGCACAAGATTCCGCAGCCAGCGCCTGTAGTGATCGAAGACGACGTGGAGGTGCAAGCCAACTCATGCATCGACCGCGCCAGTGTGGGAGAAACGCATATCGGACGCGGCGTAAAGGTCGACAATCTAGTGCAGGTCGGGCACGGTTCGCACGTTGGAGAAGACGTGCTTCTGTGTGCGCAGGTTGGGCTCGCCGGATCGACGGAGATTGGCAACAAGGCGATTCTCACCGGTCAGGTTGGCGTCGTCGGGCATTGCAAGGTTGGGGAAGGCGCCATTGTCACGCCGCAGAGTGGCGTTGCTCACGATATTGCGGCCGGCGCGCTGGTGAGCGGAGCGCCTGCCGTGGATCACAAACTGTGGCTGAAGTATTCGGCGATACTGCCGCGTTTGCCGGAGATTGCCCGGGCGGTACGAGCCAAGAAGCCACAAGAATAACCACAGAGGACACCGCGATCACGGAGGGAGTTCTCAGGCGTACGCTGGTCCTCCTTGCTTCTCTCGTCCCGCGGCGGGTTCGTGGGCTGGCTGGCGCAACTCTTCCGGAAGGCCGCTGTCGATGGCGGCTCGGACTTTCTCCATCAGGCAGTCGCGGCCACCGAAATCCGCGGGCTCAATCGGGGGATGAAAAATCACCTTCACCAAGCCTGGTCTGATGGCGAACCTTGCCTTTGGCATGGTGTAGTTCGTGCCGACGATGGTGATCGGAATGACTGGAACGCCGCACTCCACGGCCAGATAGAACGGGCCTTTCTTGAAGGGGAGCAGTTTGCCGTCGAACGAGCGCTTGCCTTCTACATAGATGGTCATGTTCAGTCCCTGCTCGACGACCGCCTTCGCGGCCCGCACGGCTTCGATGCCAGCATCGCGATTGCCGCGGTCGACCGGCACCATCGACCCCATGCGCATGGCGCGGCCAAGAATTGGAACTTTGAACAGCTCTTTCTTCACCATCACCGACGTGCGCTTGGGAAGCAGCGGAATTTGAATCGGTGGGTCGAGGTTCGAAACGTGATTGGTCATGAAGATGTAGCTGCGCGAGTGGTCGAACTGGTCGAGTCCAACGGTTTCGACGCGAACGCCGGTGATCCACACGCCGCCCCATGCTCCCCACATGAAGAGACGATAGAGGACGCGGACATCGCCCATGATAAAGCTCGCGGGGAAACCGATGATCGCGGCCAGCGGAGCGGCCAGCGCCCAGAAGATCAGCATGAGGATCGTGCGGATCATTTTCCTGTAGCCCCTGTTGGTACGACTCCTGCGGCTGCGGCAGTCTCTGCTTCGCCTTTCAGCCAAGCATTGCGCCGCGACCGCTGCTCAGGCGTGATCTGATCGAGGTCTTTCACGGCGTACGAAATTTCCTCGTGGCTGCCTATCTTCCATTTCAGCTCGCGCTCGATGCCGCGGCGCGATTTTACTTTGAGGGCAATCGTATCTCCCGGATTCAGGCGTGCCAACTCCTGGCGAGATTCCTGACCGGCAGGCTTCCCTTGCAGTTCGGTAACCGTGTCGCCCACCTGCAGGCCGGCATGCTCGGCCGCGCTGCCCGGAGTTACGGCTGCCACCGACATCGGGCCATCGAAATTGCGGGATGCGACGAAGCCTGCGTCGGGCACGGTGTTGATAATAGCCGCCACGTGTAGACCAACGGGGCGCAGAAAATCATTCCAGGGAATCTCGTCGGTTCCAGCCACATACTTCGCGAAAAAATCAGTGAGGTCAGCATGGCTGACGGCATCTGCGGCCTCACGGACTCCTTCGGAGTCATTGAAGAAGCGACCCTTCCTGGCATAGTTTGCATTCATCCATTGCAGGATTTCGCGCAGGCACGCTGTGCCCCCGCTGGCCTCGCGCACCTGAAGGTCCAGCATCACACCGAGCAGTTCGCCTTTGTTGTAGTAGGAGATGCTGCGCTCGGGATGGCGGTAATAGCCGTTGCCCTCGAGCCAGGCATCGAGGCTGGATTCCTCCGCCGACTGTGTGAGGTGTGCCGGACGGCGCTCAAGTTCCGTGATCTGCTCACCGAGTCGCTGCAGGTATTGCTTCTCATCCAGCAGACCAGCCCGCAATTGGATCGTGCCTTCGGCGGTGCTGGTGACGCCTTCGCTGAACCAAAGCGCCCGCGTGTAATTCTCTTTCGTATAGTCAACGGGTTCGAGGGTCTGCGGACGAATTCGTTTCACGTTCCAGAGATGGAAGAATTCGTGCGACGTAACGCTGGTGAAAGCATCCAGAGACTGCTTCATGACGTCGGCATTCAGATCGATTGCCGTGGAGTAGGCGTGCTCCATGCCGCCGCCGGCGGGGCCGCGCGGAAAGTGATAAATGAAAGTATAGGTGTCGAAGGGACGGTCGTCCATCCAACTGGTGGCAGCGGCGACAATTTTGTGCAGCGCCGCGACGATCTTCGCCGTGTCATAGTCAGCGGGGTCGGCGTCGATGATGACGCGGAAATGGCCGCCGGCCTCGTCGAAGTCGGACTCCTGAAAATTGCCGATTTCGACGGGAGAATCTACCAGTCCGTCATAATTCGCGGCGCCGAACCCGTCCCCCGAGGACGCTAGAGGAGTGGCAATGTGCCAGCCTTCGGGAATGTGGGTGAAGCGCACGCTCAGCGGGGCAGAGCGTGCGTCCGTCGGGTACATCAGAATCTGGGCAAGATTAAAGAAAGCGTGATGAGCGTTCAATTGCGCGCCGAACGGGCCGAACGAATCGACATAGATTTGGTATTCGACGATCGCTCCGGCTTCGGCGCCTTGAATCTGCCAGCGGCTTTTGTCGACTTCGCGGACAAGAAGAGTTTGTCCGGAACGATCTTTGGCTCGAATCCAGTTCACATACTGGGCGAAATCGCGAACCTGATAAAGGGCGTTCCAGACAGGAAGCTGGAGGTTCCGCTGGGCGGCGCCGGCGGGCAGGATGATCTGCACATCAACCAGATGCTGCTCCGGCGAGGAGAGATCAACTGCATAACCGACCGAGGCCGGTGGCTGCGCGAGCGCGGTGGAGGACAGGACCAGAATTGCAGCACGCCGGAGCCACAGGAAAGTGCGCCGGCCAGTTCGCGAAAAGAAGTTCATGGCTTCCCTGCCAGTTCTTTCAGGCGTGCCGGGAGCTTTTCGTAGATTCCGCCGAAGCCGCCGTTGGAGAGGATCGCGACCACGTCCCCGCTGCGCATTTCAGGGGCAATGGTCTGGACGATTGCGTCCGCATCGGCGAGAAGGCGTGCCCGGCGTCCGTTTCGCTCGATCTCCGCGGCAAGAGCCGGCAGATCGAGGCGCTCGTTCTCCGGGACGGCGTCCGATCGGAACACGCCCGCTACGATCACTTCGTCAGCCTGCGCCAGACTGCGCGCCAGGTCGGATTGCAGAATGCGCCGGCGCAGCGTGTTGGAACGCGGCTCCAGAATTGCCCACAATCGCGAGACAGGGTAGCGCGCGTGAAGCGCTTTCAGAGTCCCCGCGATCGCTGTGGGATGGTGCGCGAAGTCGTCGATGATGGTGATGCCGTTCACCTGTGCTTTCACTTCGAGGCGGCGCTTCACGCTTTTGAAAGTTCTCAGTGCGGCGGCAATTGCCTCCTTTGAAATTCCGCAGGAAGCCGCCAGTGCTGCCGCGGCGGTGGCATTCCAGACGTTGTATTCGCCTGCCAGAGGAAATTCGAGCTCGGCCCAGGACTGACCGTCGTGCACCACAGTCCAAGTGGTACGCGCAGGTTCGAGGCGCAGGTTCGTTACTTTCCAATTTGCGCGCGTGCCGGCGCCATAGCGCTCGACTGGGCAGAATGCTTTTTCCAGGCAGCGCTCAAGACTCGGACTCTCCAGGGCCTCGCCAGCGAAGCCATCAAAGGCCACAATTCGTCCGCGGTGCGGGATCAGGTTCACCAGGCGCTTGAATGCGGTCTCGACGGCGTCGAGATCTTTGTAGATGTCGGCGTGATCGAACTCGACGGAGGTGAGAATCACGGAGTCGGGAAAATAGTGCAGGAACTTTGGTCCCTTGTCGAAGAAAGCAGTGTCGTACTCATCGCCTTCCAGAATGAAGTGTTTGCCTTCCCCGAGATGAAAGCTGGAACCAAAATTCTCGGCGATGCCGCCGATCAAGAAAGACGGTTGAAGTCCGGCGGAGTGGAAGATCCAGGCGAGCATGGAAGTCGTCGTGGTCTTGCCATGCGTTCCGGCAACGACCAGCACTTCCTTGCCGCGCAGGAATTCGTCGTGCAGCAATTGCGGCAAGGAACAGAAGGGGATGCGCTGGTCGAGGATGTGCTCCAGTTCCACATTGCCGCGCGACATGGCGTTGCCGACGACGACCAGATCCGGCCGAGGCTCCAGATTCTTTGGGTCAAAGGGCTGCGCCACGGGAATGTCCAACTCGCGCAGGAAGTCTGACATGGGGGGATAAGCTGCGGCGTCGGAACCGGTGACGTGAAATCCGCGCTGCTTCAGCATGCCCGCTAGCGAGGCCATGGCAGTGCCGCAGATGCCGATCAGGTGAATGTGTTTGTTTTTGTTCATCTCGCCGGTGACTAACGTACCTCGGGGGCTAAAGCCCACTGCTTGGACAAACCCGCTATCGCAGCGCTAGAAGCGCTGCGCCACCCAAAATCAGAATTTTCTAAAATCAGAGTTCTTCAAAATCAGAGTCTTTCAAAATCAGAGTTTCCCAATACTAGAGTCTTCCAAAATTAAAAGTCTTTCTCCACCTTGCTTAGGGCTTGACCGCTGCCTCCAAAACCCTTAGGGCAACTTGCCCGCCGCGTACTGCCAGTTTCGCCTGCACTCCGAATGGAAGCGTGATGTTGCCTGATGTGACATGCCCTGACTTTACGCCGAAGGCGACGGGCACTCCCAAATCGCCGACGATCCGGGTGACCACCTCCTGCAAAGTGTAACCCTGACTCGAGGTCTGAATGCAGTCGAGCATCTCTCCGAAGACAATGCCACGTACGTTGTCGAATTGGCCGGCCAGTTTCAATTGCATCAGCATGCGGTCAATCTGAAAGGGCTTGGCGGCGAGATCTTCGAGAAACAGAATTTTGCCTTCGGTCTTGATCTCGTAGGGCGTGCCGAGCGAAGCGACAAGGATGGAAAGGCATCCGCCATAGAGAACGCCCTCGGCTTCGCCTTCGACTAATCCGCGAACATTCGCCCCCAGAGGCACGTCCCATGGCATCTCGCCCGTGACCGCGGCTTGCCACGATGGAACGTCAACGCCGCCGTCGTGGGCCCAGTCTTTCGCCGCCATTGGGCCGTGGAAGGTAGTCAGTCCTGCGACATCATGAAAGTAGGTGAGCAGAGACGTGATATCGCTGTAGCCGACGAAAATCTTGGGATGGGCCTTAATCTTGCCGAGATCCAGTGTCTCGAGCAAATAATTGGCGCCATAGCCGCCGCGCGCGCAGAGGATCGCCCGCACATCCTCACGCACGAACATCTCTTCCAACTCGCGCGCCCGGCGCTCGACCGATCCGGCAAAATAAAGATCTTGGTCGAGAATCGAGTCGAAATAAAGAGGACGGTAGCCCGCGAGACGAAGCGCCTCGCAACCGGCTGCCAGGTCCGCAAGCTTTACATTGCTCGCGGGCGCGACGATGCCGACGGTATCGCCGGGGCGAAGGGCGGGCGGTTTGACGGGCGGAACGCTTGAAAAAGACATGGCTGCTAACGGCGACAAAACAGATCCGCACAAACCGCCGACTTAACTAACAAGAAATTCTCCTCGGCACACCAGCCGCGCCGGACCTCGTAAAAACACTTTATTTCCGTTCATGCGGACTGTCTGCGTCCCGCCCGGCGCGTGGACTTTCACCGGCGACAGCGCGCGGGCCGTCGCCATCGCGGCCACCGCCGAGGCGCAAGAGCCGGTGCCAGAAGACTGCGTTTCTCCTACTCCGCGCTCAAAGAAGCGGGCCCTCACGTCGTGCTTGCTATCGACCGCAACAAATTCAACGTTGACTCCGTGCAGGAAGCGCGCATCGCGCTGGATTTCGGCAGCTTGCATCTGCCAGTTGGGCCGGAACTCGGGGACGAAGGTCACATAGTGCGGGTTGCCTATCGAAACGGGAATGCCGCGTACTTCTCCGGCGCCAATCTTCAACACGAGTTCGTTCTCGACCACGGCTTCTCCCATCTCGATTTCGAACTCATACTCGGAATCACGGCGTGCCGTTAGCTGACAGATTTTCATCCCTGCGCCGGTTAGGATTGAAATTCGTTCTTTACCGAGTTGGGCGCAAACATAAGCCGCCACACAGCGCGTACCATTGCCAGATATTTCGGCGGGCGACCCATCCGCGTTGATCAACTTGATTTCCGCATCCGCGGTGAAGTGAGGCACCATCCACTCTACCCCGTCAGCACCCACGCCATTGTGACGGTCACAGATGCGGGTGGTAAAGGCGGCGACGTCCTCGGGAGCGAGAGCGGCGTCGATCAACAGAAAATCATTGCCGCAAGCGCTGGCCTTCACGAATGGAATGGTGCGGACGCCCGAGTTCACTCGCGGTCCACCCGGCCGAGCGAAGTCACGCCGCGCAGTACCGCCGACGCTTTCAATTGCTGGAGAAGTTCCTTTTGCTCGCGGTGGCAGCCCTCGACGTCAAACTGCATGCGGATGTGCTGGCCCGTGTTTCCGCTGAGCATGTTTTGCATCATCCGGTGGTGACCTTCCAGAATGCGGTTGACCTCGTTGGTGATTTCTTCGACGCTGGCACCTGAAACTTCGTAACTCGACATCAGCAGCTTGATGTTGAAGCTTTCTTCCAAATGGCCGAGAACAAACAGCGCCACAAGAACCAGCCCTGTGCCGAACATTGCCGTCAAATAAAGGCCACCGCCCGCCGCCATGCCGACCGACGCGACGACGAAGAGCGTGGCCGCCGTGGTGAGGCCGGTGGTGAGTCCGCGGGTGTGCAGGATCGACCCTGCCCCGATGAAGCCGATGCCGGGAATGATCTGTGCCGCGATTCGAGCCGAGTCTGACGGAACGCCCGCCAATCTCTCGGAAAGCAGCGTGAACATTGCCGCTCCAAAACAAATGAACATGTTGGTGCGCAGGCCGGCGGCCCGGTGTTTGAACTCGCGCTCGAGGCCAATGAGGCCACCAAGAATCGCCGCTACAATCAGGCGCGTGAGCGAACTGCCGACGGCTCCGCTCGCCATCTCCCAACGCAGCAAATCGACGAAATGTTGCCAGTTCATGAGGCTGTTTGCCTGCCGAAGCGGACGTCCGATGGCCGGATTCTATCACCGGACTTGAATGCTCCAGCGTTACCTGCGTGATTACCGGGCACGATAGAGGACGGCCCGCGCTTGGCCAGTGGTGTGGATTTCTACCAGTGCCTGAAGATGCCGGTTCTGCACCGCGTGCCAGACGCTGTCGCCTTCGAACGCAACCACGTAATCGGCATAGCGCGCGGGATCGGCCAGAGCGTTCTCCCACAAACCATCGGGATCAGCGGGCTGTTTCCACGTGCGGTGATTGCCTTCGTTGATGACGCGCTTCAGAGGAATGCCGGCCTGCTGCAAAGCGCCGACGTGATCGCCAAGGTACATGAGCAGCGTGGAACCTTGCGGCAACTTTTGCAGCCAGATGGCAAGTTGGGCTTCGAGTTGATTCCGGCTATTCATGTTGACCTGGGCTTCCTTCAGGGAAACCGGCCCAGAGCGCCAGATCGAGGCATAACTCGCAAGCACCAGCGCGAAGATCCCGAGTACGCACGCCAGCCGGAGCCGCGGGCTCCACGCTCCGGAATGCGCGGCTCGATGCACGAGAATACCCAGTGCGGCGGCGAAGGCTGGAAGCAACTGCAATCCGTAACGAAGATTGTAGTGCGCGAACGGCCACCAGGCGGGAATGAAGATAGGAACGCCGCCATAGGCGACCGACAGCGCGTAAAAAGGTAAGGGCACGAGCAAGAAGAGCAACGCCCACGGGACGGGCGGGGATGCGGGCGCACTCAATCGGCGGCGATACGTCGCCGCCGCGGCCACCAACGCTGCGACTGCAAATAGAATCCAAGCCCGCTGCAGCCATTCGTTGTCTGCCAAGTTGGCTTCCGCCGATTTTAGAAAATACATTCCTGCCAGCAAAGGATTGCCGCTGCCAGGATGGCCCGGATTGCCGACGCCCTGGGTCCGGCGTTCGATCGCCTTCGCGGAGTAGGGGCCGTTCGCGAATTCGAGCGGATTACGGTAGACAACTGTGTTGTATGCAAGCCACAGCGATGGCGCTGCGGCGGTGAGCAAGACAAACTTCACGACCGCGGCTCGGGGGATCCGCAATGCGGATGCGCTGTTCCCGATGGCGCTAGCAGAGAAAAAACTGAACAGCACGAACGATCCCGCGATGGCCACCGCCAGAAACCACCCGTCATAGCGCGTCAGGCAAGCTGCCGCCAGACACAAACCGCACTTCGTGAGAGCTCTCGCATCCCCACGCATAAATTCGGTCAGGTACACGACCGACCAGACGAACAATGCCAGATACAACGCCTCACCCATGGCGGTGGTCTGCATGTAGATCAGATTCGGATTCGCGGCATATACCAAGGTTGCCGTCCACGCGGCAACTCTCGCAGCACTGTCGGGCTCGAGCTTAGGGGAGAGAACGCCTCGTACCAGGCGGAACAGTCCAATCACGCCGAACACGTAGGCCGCCATTGACGGAATCGAGCCGCCCACGCCCCTCCGCCACATTTCGTTGGAGATTAGGAAAGGAATCATGAGCAGGTGTGGAAGGGGCAGCCACACGGTTCCGAGCTGCAGGAGACCGGGAGTTTTCGAATCGAAGACGCGGCGGGCGATGTTGATGTGGGCGACCGCGTCGCCATAAAGCAATACGTCGCCGTGCTGGAAGTAAAACAGGAAAGAGATTACAGAGACGCAGGTCGCCAGCCAGGCCAACAGCCTGACCTCGGAATCCCAAGGCGAACTGGGCGGCGGGTTCTTGATTTTCTTGGGCATCAAACTCGCATTCTGCCCCGCAGCGCCTGAAGGCGTGATTGACTAAGCGGCATTTGCGCTATGCCTAAAGGCATAGCCTGATACGAAAAGGCATAGCCTGATACGAATCCCGAGCAACCTCTGAAACGTGCCTTGCCTAGCACTGGCGGATTACTCGAGGTGCGTCAGTTCGCGAAAGATTTGAAAGCGCTCGTCAATCTCTTTCCTGGTCAGCGTCTGCAGACGTTCGGTACCGAAGCGCTCGACCGCGAACGATCCCATGACGCCGCCGTAGAACAGAGCGCGCTTCAGGACTTCGCGGCTCAATTCTTGTTGCGACGCCAGGTAACCCATGAATCCTCCGGCAAAAGAATCGCCCGCGCCGGTCGGATCTTTGACTTCCTCTATGGGAAGAGCCGGAGCGCGAAACGGATGGTGGCCGATGCCAAACGCTCCCTCGCGAAAGAAAATGGTCGCACCGTATTCGCCGTGCTTGATGACCAGCGCCTGCGGACCCATAGCCAGGACTTTGTTTGCGGCCCGGGGCAGGTTGGTTTCGTTGGCTAGCATTTTCGCTTCGGTGTCATTGATCAGCAGGACATTTACGAGTTTCAGCGTTTCTGTCAGTTCTTTGAGTGATCCCTTGATCCAGTAATTCATGGTGTCGCAGCCGGTCAGGCGCACGCCGTTCATTTTCCGCCGAACGTCGGCCTGCAAGGTCGGCTGGATATTCGCCAGGAAAAGGAACTCGGTATCCTCGTACTCCTTGGGAATCCGCGGCTGAAAAGTCTCGAAGACGTTGAGGTCGGTGAAATTCGTTTTCGCTTCGTTGAGGTTGTCGGTATAGGAACCGCCCCAGCGGAAGGTCTTGCCCTTGGCACGCTCCAGTCCGCGGGTGTCGATGCCGTGCTGCTGGAAGACCTGCTCTTGCTGCTTGCCGAAGTCTTCCCCGACCACAGCCACGACCCGAACCTTGGTGAAATAGCTGGCCGCCAAGGAAAAGTAGGTGGCCGCGCCGCCGAGAATGTTTTTCACACTGCCCGAAGGGGAGGTGACGTCATCGAATGCAACTGAACCGACTACGAGAATGCTCATGGATTCCTGTCTTTGGTCAACGGTTAGTGAACTGAATAAAGGGGTAGCATGTTAACTAAATTGCGACCTGACTCAAGGGCTAAAGCCCGAATCTTCTTCGGTTCTTAATGGCACGGCTAAAGCCGTACCCTTCCCAGAGCCGTTACGCTCGCCTCTAGCCACCGTTCTTCATGTACTTACCCAGAATCAGCTTTAACTTCTTCTTCGTCGCCGCGGGAATCTTCTTGCGATCCGTCAGGATCGCATGGGCGAGTGCTGATGCGCACTTGCACGAATGTTCACGCGGCATTGCGGCCACCGTTTCGCGGACTACTTTTGTTGCGTTCTCCGCGTTCTTGACGAGCACGGCGACGATTTGATCGACCGTCACTGAATCGTGATGGGGATGCCAGCAGTCGTAGTCAGTCACCATGGCGACGGTGACGTAGCAAAGCTCGGCCTCGCGCGCCAGTTTGGCTTCCTGCAGGTTGGTCATGCCGATGACATCCATGCCCAGGCCTCGATAGACGTTCGATTCCGCCTTGGTGGAAAACTGAGGTCCTTCCATGCACAAGTAGGTTCCACCGCGCTTGCCGACGACGCCAACTTTCTTGCACGCAGATTCGACCACGCCAGCCAATTCTCCGCAAACCGGATCAGCAAAGGCGATGTGGGCCACGATGCCGCCGCCGAAAAAAGTGTCTACGCGATGGCGGGTACGATCGAAGAACTGATCGGGGATGACGAAGTCCAGCGGTTTATGCTCTTCTTTCAGCGATCCGACGGCGGAAACGGAAACGATGCGGTCTACTCCCAGCTGCTTGAAGCCGTGAATGTTGGCACGGAAATTCAGTTCGCTGGGCAGGATACGATGGCCGCGTCCATGGCGCGCTAAGAAGGCGACTCTGCGTCCCTCGAGCGTGCCGCACACGTAGGCGTCGGAAGGGGCGCCGAACGGCGTCTTCACGCGCACTTCCTTCACCTTGCTCAGCCCGGGCATCGAGTAGAGCCCGCTGCCACCGATAATTCCGATTTCCGCCTGTGCCACTCACCCTCCAGAACGCTTGCGCGCACGCGAGTCAAACTCGTGATTATACAAGACAGGAATTCGTTGTTTTACGTCTCGGCGGCCGACAAGTTCCGAACTACGCACCAGTCACGGAGTAGCAAACGTATTTCGCTACAATTCGGAATATGAGGTTTTATTTCGCTGGCTGCGCGCTGTTCTTGCTCTGCGGTTTGAGTCGGGCGCAGAGCAAACCCGCCCTCCCGTCAGAACCGGTCACGGTCCCCGCCGCCATCGATCACAACCGCGTAGTCATCAATGCGGACATTTCGCTGCCCGACGGTTCGACGCAGCGCATTCATGCGTGGGTGGATAACGGCAACCCAGATCTGTACGTATCGCGCAGAGTGGCTACCCTGATGGGACTCGCAGTCTCCTGCAATGACCATGAATGCTCTTCTCCTCCGCCTCCGGCGATCAACGTTGGCGGCATGACTATTCCGCTCGTGGGTATCAAGGAAGCGAAGATTCCGCTCAAGCCCGTGAATGCGGCCTCCGTGCTGGCCGCCGGCATGAGCGTCGAGATCAACCTGCCGTCGACCGTCCTTCGGCACTATGACGTCCTCATTGATTTTCCCGGGCATAAGTTTTCGATCGGCGCGCCGGGGACGATTCACTTTCGAGGACCGAGCGGCAAAGTCCAGATCAACGCGGAGAACGGTCTGATCCAGGTTCCCAGCCAGATCGAAAACAAGAAATACAATCTCGCGCTCGACTTGGGCGCCTGCATCAGTTTTCTCTCTTCGGAACTGTTCGACAAACTAGCGGGCGCTCATCCGGACTGGCCGCACATGACCGGCGCCGTGGGCTCAGCCAACATGTGGGGGCTCGACGAAGAGCCGAAGTGGAAGGTGATGCGCTTGGACCGAGTGCAATACGGGCCGCTCTTTCTTGCCAACGTTGCCCTTGTAGACTTTCCGAAAGACAGAATGGATTTCTTCGAAAAGCGCGCCGGAGTGCCAACCGCGGGCCTCATCGGCTCGAACGCATTGCTTAACTACCGAGTCGGAATCGACTATGCCCACGCGACGGTCTACTTCGAGTTTGGGCGCATGTTCAACTTCCCTGACTTTGATGTCATCGGACTCACACTGCGGCCGGAAGATGACGGGCGCTTCACGATTCTTGGTGTGGCGGAGTTCGACGGTAGGCCATCGGTGACGCCAGGACCGGACGGCGTACAACCGGGAGATCATCTGATCGCGGTCGATAGCATCCCGGTTGGCGGGTCAAGCATGGGACAGGTGTGGGCGATGCTCGGCGGAATGCCTGGACAGGAGCGCAAACTAACGATCGAGCGCGCAGGCAGGCAATTCAAAGTGCCGGCGAACGTCCAGCATTTCCTGGCAGAACTGCCGGACGAAAAAGAAAGCAAGAAAAAAAAGTAGCGAAAAGTTAGTTCACTTCGCGAGTGGTTGCATTCCGAACACTTCCCTCTCCAGTGTTGCCGTCGTCGCCGCATCCAGGCTCTCGCTGACGAGCACGGTGTTGCCTTGCTCTTCGATCACCACGGCACCGTCCTCGGTGGTCCAGGTATGGCGACCCTTCAGCAAGTCGGCCTTCGACTCGCCGTTTTGCCCGGCAGCCGGCGCGGGCTCTCCTACCTCTTCCGCCTTTTTGTAGCGCTGATTCAGAGACCGCGCGTAGATCCCGGCAAACTCCGCGGCCTTGTCGGCGCTGGACCAGCGCGAAACGTACAGCAGGCCCAGAGGTGCTGCGGTGGCGAGATCTGCGTGGGGATCGGGCTTGGGCTTGGCCGCGTAGTAATATCCACCACGCCATTCGGGATAGAGGCTCTTCGACAACGGTTTTCCGGCGTACTGCTCGATTAGCACGGCCACATCGAACTCGCCCATCGCACCGATATCGAACTTCTGATAATCCTTAAAGTCATGCTTGAAGTCGGGGACGGGCAGGAGCTCGATTTTTTCACCTGACAAGTAAGTCTCGGGCTGCATGATCTGCCGCGTGGTGTGCGGAGGATTCTGAAGCACTCCGGCGAATGCCTTCTCCTTGCCACCCATTTGCATCAGCTTGACGACAAATTCCATTCCGTAGCTGTACGGGAACGTCAGCGACTCTTTCATGAAGATTGGCGCTTCGTTAAAGACCTTCGTGCCGGGAGTGCCGGTCAATGTTTCTTCGACCATGGAATCGACCAGTGCGGGCGAAGTGGTAATGGAATGCCCAGTTGGGGCAATGGCGTATTGAAACATCATGGCCTGAGCCTGGCCCTCGATGACGGCTTCGCGCGCACTATCCATCTCGTCGTTCTCAATGTCCGCAGGGGTCGGGTCCTTCTTGATTTCGCCGAGGTCTTTATCGCCCTTCTTCATCCACTTCTGCAGGCCCACGGACTGATCCTGGAGCGCGTGGGTCAGTTCATGGGCCATGACCGGTTCCTGTTCCTCCATGGGCACCCAGTCGAGCAGATTCACGGTTTTTGTTTTCGGATCGTAGTAGCCGGCGACCTCTTCACGCAGGAGCGCGACGAGAAAAGTTTCCAGATTGAAGTCGCGCGGGAGTAATCCGAATTTCTTGAGTACCAGTTCGGAGCGGCGCAGGCGCTTCGTGTCTTCGTCGTTCAGATGCTTGGTGAGGAAGGAGACGACCTCATCGCGGCTGGACAGCTTGCGCTTCACTTCTCTTTTGATAGGCAGGCCGGTCTGCTTGCTGTCGAAGTCCAGAATTTCGTCGACCGAGTGGAAGAGTTCTTCGGCTTGACGCGGAGTGATCCTGACTTCGTCTTTCGGCGGCTCTTGCTTCGGCGGCTCTTGGGGCGCGGAAGGCTTGGGTTGTTCCTGGGTTGCCGAAGGTTGTGAGGGCTGAGCGTTCTGGTCTCCCGGCTTGTCCGCGGTTTGCGCATCTTGCGGGTACGCAAGGACTGGCGCCCACGCCGCTGCAGCCAGCACAACCGCTGAAAGCGACCGAAAAATCCACGGGGAATGCCCTTTAGCCTTATTCATTGAGATTGAGTTTATACGTTTCCGTATACTTTTCCCTCATGACTACGACGAAGCCTGTCAATCTTTGGACGTCGAACGAGCACGCCCGCGACTATCTGGAACGGGCCGATTCGATTTCCCACCGGGGTGAGGGAGAGTCGGCTTTGCTGGAATTCATTCCGTCGACAACGCATCGAATTCTAGACTTAGGCACGGGCGACGGGCGCCTGCTAAGTCTAGTCCGGCGCGAGTTCCTTGACACGGAAGCGGTGGCCGTCGATTTTTCTCCGACCATGCTGGAAGCCGCCCGTAAGCGCTTCGCCGGGGAATCTTCGGTTAGCGTCATCGCGCACAATATGGACGAACCACTTCCCGCTCTGGGCAAATTCGATGCCGTCATCTCCAGCTTTGCGATTCATCATCTCGTTCACGAACGCAAGCGGGCGCTTTATGCCGAGATTCACGGGTTGCTGAATCCGGGCGGCGTTTTCTGCAATCTGGAGCACGTGGCCTCGCCGACTCCGGGGCTGCACCAGGAGTTTCTGGAGCGCATCGGATTTACGGTCGAGACCGAGGATCCGTCGAACAAGCTGTTAGATGTCGAAACTCAGCTGGGATGGTTGCGCGAGATTGGGTTTGGGGATGTGGACTGTGCGTGGAAGTGGCGGGAGTTGGCGCTGCTGGTGGCGATTCGGCCGTAGGGATTCTTCGACTACGCTCAGGATGACATAACTTTTAAGAGTTCGTGACTTTTTCGGCCACCCATTCCCCGGCCTCCCGCGTCCCGAGCGGGCCCCCGATGTCCTGCGTAGTTTTCTTCTGCCGGACGGCTTCGAGCACGGCGGCGTCGATCTTGGCTGCCTCCGCCGACATCCCCAGATGCCCGAGCATCATCGCCGCAGTCAAGATCGCGCCGAACGGATTCGCCATGTTCTTGTCCGCAATCGGTGGCGCGGAGCCATGCACCGGTTCGAACATCGACGTCTTCCCTGGGTGGATGTTGCCGCTCGCGGCCATGCCCAGGCCGCCCTGAAGACCCGCGGCGAGGTCGGTGATGATGTCGCCGAACATGTTGTTGGTGACGATGACGTCGAACTGACGCGGGTCGCGGACCATCTGCATGCAGAGCGCGTCCACATACATGTGCTGCGCGGTGATTTTCGGATACTCGGCGCTAACTTCCTTGAACACGCGCTGCCAAAGGCCTCCGGCGTGGGTCATGGCGTTTGATTTGTCGCACATCAGAACTTTGTTGCGGGTCGAACCGTCAAGCTTGGTGTGGCGTTCGCAATATTCGAAGGCATAGCGGATGATCCGCTCGACGCCTTTGCGGGTGTTGATGTCTTCCTGGGTGGCAATCTCGTCGGGCGTGCCCGGTTTGAAGACGCCGCCGGCATTGGTGTAAACGCCTTCGGTATTTTCGCGAAGCACGACGAAATCCACGTCCTTGGGCTCGACTCCCTTCAGCGGACACAACGCCGCATCGAGCAGGCGGACCGGGCGCACATTGGCGTACAGGTCCATCTTGAAGCGCATGCCAAGAAGAATTTCTTTGGCGTGAATGTTGGTCTTGACCCTGGGATCACCGAAGGCGCCAACCAAAATCGCGTCGAAATCGCGCTCCAGCATGGCAAAGCCGTCCGTGGGTACCGTGACGTGGTCGCGCAGGTAGCGATCGGCGCCCCAGTCGAAAGTGGTCAGTTCCACATTGGCCCCCGAGGCCTCGATGACCTTCACCGCCTGAGGGATGACTTCCTGGCCTATGCCGTCTCCGGGGATGACGGCGATGCGTTTCCTTCCAGGGGCTTGCGTTTGCTTTTTTGAGTCCACGGCAGAAAACTTAACACAATCGCTATAATCGAACTACCGGTATGGGGATTACAGCACTTCAAGTTCATAACGAAGGATTGGGCGCGGAGGGCGTCGGCGAATATCGCGGCGCGACGACGGCCGCGAGCTTCGGCGATCCGCAGGCGGAGTTTGCTGCCCTGCGCAGTGACTGCGGCGTCTACGACCTTGGATTCCGTACCAAGATCTCGCTCACGGGTGGCGATCGCACCCGCTGGTTAAACGGGATGGTGACCAATAATATCCGCGACTTGGCTATGGACCAGGGAGTATACGCGTTTCTACTGAATCCCCAGGGACACATTCTGGGGGATCTGCATGCGTACAATCGCGGGGAGTCGATTACCGTTGATACCGATGGAGGGCAGGCAGAGAAAATTCTCGCGACCTTCGATCACTACATCATCATGGACGATGTTGAGGTCACGAACCTCAGCGAGCAACTGACTGCGCTGGGGATTACAGGTCCAAAATCGAGCGAGGTGCTCGCCGCGACCGGATTCGCTATTCCTGAAATGCAGATTTTGCAGCTCCAATCTGTGACGTGGCAAGGTATTGACTGCACGCTGGTGCGCAGCGAGGATGCGGAGCGTCCATCGTATGAGATCTGGCTCGCGCCGGGGAACGTGAGGCGACTCTGGGATGCCTTGCTCGCCGCTGGGGCTGTGCCCGTCGGTTCCGATGCGCTGGAGTTGCACCGCATCGTCTCCGGCATTCCGCGGTATGGAGTGGACATCCGCGAGCGCGATCTTCCGCAGGAAACCGAGCAGGCTCGCGCTTTGAACTTCAACAAGGGATGCTACGTCGGGCAGGAGATCGTGGAGCGTATTCGCTCGCGCGGCGCGGTGCATCGTAAGTTCACTGGGTTTATAGCAGATTGCACGGGGCAGATCGCTGCCGGGACCAAGGTCGTTGCTGGGGAGAAGGAAGTCGGGGAGATTACCAGCGTTGCGTCCCTTAAACTCAGCGGCGCGGAAAAGACTGTAGCGCTTGGGTATATTCGGCGTGAAGTTGGTGTGCCGGGGCGTGAAGTTTTGATTGGTAAGGCCAAGGCGACTGTGGTGCAGTTGCCGGTCGCCGATAGCGTGCTGCGGCTGGAGGAGAGATCCCTGCAACCGCATCCCGCGTGAAGAGAAAGCTTTTTGACCGCTCGCTGCGGAATTGCGAAGGGCCCAGAGAAAAGCTGGGCTCTTCCTAAGGAAAGGGTTTATGGCTGAGAAGAGACACGAGCAATCTGGTTTTAAGGTAACGGATCGGCGGCTATTCACTTCGGAGGGCGAGTTGCGCTCCGAAGGGACGGAGGAAGTGACGGAGGAAATAGAAGCGCCAAAAGCGGCAGCGCCTGCTGAACCGCAGGCTGCGGCGACCGCGGAAAAGGCTCCTTCGCCAGTGGCTATCGATCCTGGTGAAGCGACGGATCGCGAGATGCCCGCCCCGCCCACCAGTGCGGAGCAGGAGGCGCAGGCAGCCGCCTACCGCCAGTCGTCCAAGGATCTCGACACACAAGTCGAACTCAGCGGGCACTCCGCGAAAGATTTTGAGATCACATTTGAGCGCTTCATGGCTTCTCTCTACATGACGGCGATGATGCAACTGGGATTGATGCGGCAACAGGGTGGGCAGCCGCAAGTTGACATCATTGGAGCGCGCCAGACGATTGACACGCTGAGCCTGATCGCCGAGAAGACCAAGGGCAATCTCACCCCGGCCGAGGAGCATTTCCTGCAGAACAGTCTTTATGAACTGCGCATGGCTTATGTCGAAGTGACCCACGCGCTCGCGCGACCGCCCCAGGCGGGACCTGCCACCGGAACCAGCGGAAGATGAAGGCGACCTTGACGGTGCTGGGCAGTGGGACGTCGATGGGTGTGCCCACGCTGGGATGCGACTGCGCCGTGTGCCACTCGAGCGATCCCCATGACCGGCGCACGCGGCCTTCGATCATGCTTGAGTACGACGGCAAGGTCGTGCTGATCGACACCACTCCGGACTTTTATGCACAGGCCGTCCGCGAAAACATCAAACGCGTAGACGCGGTTCTCTACACCCATACCCATGCCGACCACATTCTGGGGATCGATGACCTGCGCCCTCTCAGCTACCGGCACAAGCCGGAAAAATTGCCGCTCTATGCGCGGCCGGACGCGGCAGCATTTCTTCGTAAAATGTTCAGCTACATCTTCGACGCCGACTACAAGTTCGGCGGATTGCCTCTGCTCGAACTGCGTCCGATTGATGGCCCCGTCGATGTTTTAGGGGTGCGCTTCGATCCGGTAATTCTGATTCATGGCGAAACCCAGATCTATGGATACCGGTTTGGCTCGGGGGCATATCTGACCGACCACAGCGAGATTCCCGAATCGTCGCTGCATCAACTGGAGGGTCTGGACATTCTGTTCCTGGATGCATTGCGGCACAAACCGCATCCGACGCATTCGACCGTAAAGAACTCATTGGCCATCGTGGACCGGTTGAAACCGAAGCGGGCGTTCTTCACGCACATTTGCCACGATCTGGGGCACGAGGCAACGAATGCCACGCTGCCCCGCCACGTACGGTTGTCGCATGACGGGATGAAGCTGGAGTTCGAGATCTAGGGACGGCGTCGGACCTCAGACCTCGGACCCCGCCAGGCATACTGGGGTGAAACGAGAACCGAAAGGGCTGGGCTGCCGCCTGAGGTCTGAGGTCCGACGCCGGTTTCTTATGCAGGTTTTTCACACACTCGACGACGTTCCCGCGGGCTTCGGTCCGGCGCTGGTCAGCGTGGGCAATTTCGACGGCGTGCACCGGGCCCACGCTCATGTGTTGGGTGAGATCGTTTCCCGGGTGCGCGCAAGCGGAGGCAAAGCGGTCGCGGTGACGTTTGAGCCGCATCCGACGCGGATTCTGCGGCCCGAAGCGGGGTTGAAACTGCTTACGCCCACTCCTGAAAAACTGCGCTGGCTCGAAGGCACCGGCATCGACGCCGTGCTCTTGCTTCCGTTCGGACGCGATCTCTCGTTAATGACTCCGCGACAGTTTGCCGAGAGGATTCTGAAGAAGAAGCTGCACGCACGCGAGGTGCACGAAGGATTCAACTTTCGTTTCGGCCATAAGGCCGCTGGCGATATGGACCTGTTGGCCGAATTCGGGCGCGAGATGGGATTCGAGGTCAGACTTTATCCGGAAATGACCTTGCGGGGCGAAACGGTTTCGAGCAGCCAGATTCGCAAGTTGGTCACCGCAGGACGTGTCAGCCGGGCGCGGCATCTGCTGGCGCGTCCGTTCTGCATTCTCGGCACGCCGGGGCGCGGGCGGGGCTACGGATCGAAATACACGGTGCCAACTATCAACCTGGCGCGCTACGAAGAACTCGTACCCAAGGACGGCGTTTATATCACCTGGACACGCGTGGGAACGGAGCGCTTTGACTCGGTCACGAATGTGGGCGGTCGTCCGACGTTTGGGGCCGAATCGTTTGCCATTGAAACACACTTGCTGAACTTCCATCCCATTGATTTGCTGCCGGAGACGGAGGTCGAGATTTGCTTCCTGGAACGGGTGCGGGATGAGATCAAATTTCCGAACGTCGAGGCTTTGCGCGAACAGATTGCGCGCGATGTGAAAAAGGCGCGGCGCTATTTTCATTTGCTGGGCCGGGCGAGCGGCGCGAACTGATCCTGGGCCTAACTGATCATGGGCCTAATGGGGCAAATAGCCGAATTCCATCGGAAGTTTGCCGTCCACGTGGACCACGTTAATGCTGTTGTCGATGGAGTGAACTTCGACCAGACCCACGGCACCCGGTTCGGCCTGCACCGCCTTGAGGACGTCGGCGTCGGTTTCCACGAAAACAATCGAATCCCTGTGAGCGGTGACAAAGCTCTTCCAATCGGCGGGCGACATTTTGTTCAGCCGTTGCAGCGTCTCGGTTTCGCCAGCGGAGTCCTTGTGGAGAACAAGGACGATGCTCTTGCCATCGGGCCACTTCCTGATTTCCCCGCGAACGATTTTCGCCAAGTGGGCAGAAGTAACGTTTTCGATGACATTGTCTTTGTTCACCACCACAGCCGTGTGGTGCGCGAAACAGGGCGTGAGGCACGCGGTAAGAAACGCGAGCAAGTAAATCGCGGAGCGGATTTTCATACGAGTCACCATGAACTTTCAGGACCGAATAGTAGAAGCGTAGCGAACTCTCCCCTTGCCTGTTGTCAAAAAGATGTAAACCGGTGTACCGAAGTAACCGGGAGTAACCCGTGGGAATGGTCGTCACCCGCCCAATTCCCGCTTTCGATTTGAGAATTGGCCACTTCCCTTTACAATCCGCCTGACTCATCTTCGATTCCTCATGGCAATCGGTCCCCTACAGCTCATTCGGCAGGCCACACCGGGACAGCGGCGAACGTTGCTGGCGGCGTCGATGGGGTGGGCGCTCGACGCCTTCGATGCGATGCTGTACTCGCTGGTGTTGGCCCTGCTCATGCGCGATCTGGGCATGAGCAAGACTCTCGCGGGGTCGCTGGGAACTCTCACCTTGCTGGCCTCGGGGATCGGCGGCGTGCTGTTTGGGTTTCTGGCCGACCGCATCGGGCGCAAGCAGGCGCTGATGGCGAGCATTCTGACGTACTCGGTATGCTCGTTTGCTTCGGGACTGGCCACCAGCATTGCGATGCTGGCCCTGGCGCGATTCGTGCTCGGCCTGGGCATGGGAGGCGAGTGGAACACCGGCGCGACGCTCGTGGCCGAAAGTTGGCCCACGGAATTTCGCGCCAAGGCAATTTCCATCGTGCAGAGTTCGTGGGCGCTGGGCTTTGCGGCGGCCGCGTTGGTGGCAGGTCCGGTGGCGCGGTATTACGGGTGGAGGGCGGTGTTCTTTGTCGGAATCCTGCCGGCAGTGATCACGTTGTGGATTCAGCGGAGCGTGCCGGAGTCGGAGATGTGGCGGGAGCGGCAGAACACCGCGGGAAGCCAAGGCCTTGCCGCTGGACGCGGAGACGTAACAAGTTACGTCTCTACGAAATTCTCTGTTATCTTCCGGCCGCCTTACGCCAAGCATACGTTCGCGCTTCTATTTTTCAACTTCTTCGGGATGTTTGCCTGGTGGGGACTGTTCACGTGGCTTCCGCCCTATTTGTCGCTTCCTGTGGAGCAGGGCGGGCGCGGGTTCGGCGTGATGGGCATGACGACTCTGATGGTCGTTCTGAACCTTTGCGGGATGTTTCCGGGGTATGCCAGTTTCGGATGGGTAGCCGACCATCTGGGTCGACGCAAGGCCTTTCTGATCTATACGTTAGTGGCAGCTGCTCTGATTCCACTTTATGCCGCGGCACGATCGCAAAGCGTGCTGCTGGTGCTCGGCACTCTGGTCGCGTTTTTCGGGACCGGAATCTTTTCCGGCTCGGGGATCATGGGCAGCGAGATCTTCCCTACTGCAGTACGAGGACGTGCTCTCGGGTTCACTTACAACGGAGCGCGAACGCTAAGTTCCGTTGCTCCGTTGGTGATTGGGCGCGTCGGTCAGACGAAGGGACTGAGTTGGGCATTCTATCTATGCGCCGGGGGATACCTGCTGGCGGCGCTGATGACGACGCAGTTGCCGGAAACGAAGGGGAAGAATCTGGCGTGATCGTTCAGGCTGCCACGACGCGCTGACGCAGCCTCTTGGACCTGAAATACAAGTAGAGCACTAGCCCAACCAAGGCTACAGAAAACGAGCACATGACAACCACGAGGACCCACGGAAAGGCCATGAAATCGAAGTCTCTGAAATACCAGTGATCACCCACTTTGATTAGATGCGCAGAACTTTCGATCCTGCCACTCGAACTTGCGGCTTCCCATTCCATAATCAACGGCAGTTTTGCCTCGTTAGGACCTTCCCTATCCATGTCCGCCACGTTGTACTTGAATTGAACAGTGAGGTAGGGACGAAGTGCTCTTTGAGCTTCTTCCTGACGCTTTGACGCCGTGAGCAAAGGCGAGAGTAGGCTCTCCGGTGTCGAGCGATGAATGAGCGTTTGTTTAAGACTTTGAAAGAGGCGGTCAATATCTTGCTCGTCCGAGTTCTGGGCGATTCCTCTCGATACCAACGCCAGTACGGCCAGCAGTACACTCACGATGACTTTACGCATGCGACGCCCCACTTCCGAGGATCTTACTCGATTGGCTCGACAACAACTGAGTCTTCGACCCCGAGGCGACCTCGACTTGGCAATTGCACGATCACAATCGCCGACAACACCAACACAATCCCCAGCGTCTGCACTGGGCGCAGCCCCTCCCCTAACAGCGATGCTGCCAACAGGATTGAGAAGACCGGCTCCAGGCAGCTGGCGATGATGGCGCGCGTGGGCTCGAGATGTTGCAGGCCGAGGAAATAGAGCGAGAACGATCCCAGCACCGAAATCATGGAGAAGACGAAGAGGAACCCCCACTGCGCGAGCGCATAGTGTGCGGCGATCACCTTCCACGGAGGATTCACGAAGAGCCAGAACACCGCTGCCGACATCAGGGTCCAGACGAGGACGCGCCAGCGGTCGTGGCGGGCCAGGATGCGGTGTCCACCGACGTTGTAGAACGCGAAGGAGAACGACGCCAGCAAGGCTGCGAAGAAACCGTAGGAGTCGAGATGGAGCGCGGGGGCGGACTTCCCGCCGACAA
>OBLW0100000810.1_pt1 | contig 26869 bp, 26 predicted proteins | sample 1520161 | NCBI WGS metagenome assembly OBLW01 (sample SAMEA3539309, study PRJEB22396) | soil metagenome | biome: tundra; feature: field; material: soil | place: USA | collected 2010-05 | depth 0.15 m | reverse complement strand
CGAAATGTATTCGTCCTTGAGTTTGGCGGCTTCGTCTTCGGCGGCGGTGAGCAGCTTATTCAGGCGCGCCGTGATGTACAACTGGTCGATGCCGCCGGAAGGTCCGGAAACCTTCGGCAACCGGTCCAGTTCCGCGTCAAGCCGCCGCGCGAAGCCTTCCAGGTTGATGCCGGACCGGAGCAGAATGGAAGCCGCGAGCCCGCCTTCCTGCTCGAGCAGCGCGGCCAGAAGATGTTCGACATCGATCTGCTGGTGGCCGTAGCGGACCGCTTTGTTCTGGGCGGACCTAACGGCCTCCTGGAGCTTCTCCGTGAAACGATTGAGGTCCATGGATCGATTATGGCGCGGTTCCAGCGCGGTTGGCAGGCGAAAGCGCCTGCCCCACTGTCTTCCAGGCTCTTCGGCAGCAAGGTGGGGCAGACGCTTTCGTCTGCCACTCCCTCCATCCCCTCTTTACTTCACGCCAGCGTATTTGTTCCACAGACCGGCGACATCGGCGGTTTTCGCGTCGCCGGGGTGAACGATCACGCGATAGCGGAAGCGCAGGCTCTGGCCGGGGTCCAGAGTCATGGCGCCGCTCTGGGATTTGTCGTTGGTGAAGACCGAGAGCCCGAACGGGTTGGCGGCGAACAGGCCGTAAGCGCGAACGTGCCAGCGCACCGGGTGGCGCGGGTTGCCCGGGTTATCGAAAATCGCGATCCCCAGCTTCTCGCCGTGGACATCCCCGGAGTAATCGCACCAGTTCGAGGGCTTGCCCCAGGCCGCTTTTTCGGTGGCGAGGCCGTCGGCGTTCAGGATGTGGCCGGTTCCTTTGTCTTCCTGCAGCACGGGCCGAAGACGAATTCCGAATACGCCGTCCTTGGAATCCCCGAAGGTCGCTTTTTGGATGGCGGTGAGGGTGATGTCGAAGTCGATGGTTCGCAGGGCCGGGTCGCGATAGAAGGTCATGACGCGGTCTTCGCGGAGCAACGCCACGCCCTTAAGGTCGGTCCACTCGAACGTCGCCGCGATGGACCCGGAGTCCTTTCCACTCTTCACCGCGCCAAGCTGTTTCAATACGATCTTGCCGCGGTTGGGCGTGGTGTAGGAAGCCTCGTTGTTCCAGAAGTCCAGGCCGTTGACGCTATCGTGGGCGAACCAGACGCCGCGCTGATGTTGATGGTCCTTCTGTTCCTTCTCCTCTTCGGCGACGTTCTCCATGGGCCACATCCGCGTGACGTACGTACCGGAGGCGGCGCGCAACGGGTGAAGGTATGGCTTGGTGACGTCGGGGCCGGCAACGCGGAACTCGGTGAACGGCTTGCCATCGATCTGAATGACGACCTTCTCAGGTCCCGGAGCGATCTGGACCTGCCCGGCAGCCGGAAGCACGGACAGCGCGGATAGACAGAGAACAATCCTCAGTGAACGGGTATTCATGGCGTTTTCCAACCTATGGATTGAAGATGGCGAAGCGATTCCACCGCAATGCGCTCCGGGCCGGGAGAGAAATCGAACACTTCGAGCGAGATCCAACCGGTGTAGCCGCGGCGGCCGAGGACCTCCAGCAGCGGTTTGAAATCGTAGCTGCCGGCGCCACAGTGGCGTCCATCCAGCTCGTTGACGTGAACGTGGCGGATGAGCTCGAAATGCCGCTCCACGAGCGCGGCATGGGGCTCCCGTTCGTCAATGGCGTTATGTACATCGAACATGGTCCGAAGGAACGGGCTGCCGATTTCACGCACGATGGCGGCGGCTTCGTCAAGCGTCTGCACCACGTCGCACTGGCCCGCCGGCAGCGCCTCCAGCAAAATGGTCGCGCCGCGCTCACCGGCGTGCGGCGCCAGGGCGGCCAGGCCCTCGACGAAGTTCCGCGTGGCTTCCTCCCGCGTGAGGCCCCCAGTGCTGGCGCGCTGGGCCGGAGAGCCGAACACCAGGACGCCATTCGGGCCGAGGTCCGCGCAGAGATCGATCAGGTTCCGGACGTGCATCCAGCTACGCTGGCGGAGCCGCTCGTCCGGCCCGGTGACGTGGAGACCCTTGGGACTCACCATCAGCCAATGCAGGCCCACGAAGCTCAGCCCCTCGGATTCCATGATGTCGCGGTAGGCCCTGCGTTGCGCGGCGGTTAGCAGGGCCGGATCTTCGTTCAGCGTAAACGGTGCGATCTCAATGCCGGCGTACCCGGCTTTGCGAAGCGACTTGCAGGCATCGGCGAACGGCCACTTCTCGAACGCCTCGTTGCACATGGAACAGCGAAACGCGCTAGTCATAAATCACCAGTGTAAGCCCTACGTGACGCTCATCTTGATCAGCCGCTCGGCGTTCTTGAGCGCTTCGGGCGTCAGCTTCTGGCCGGAGAGCATGCGTCCCACTTCGCGCGTTCGGGCGGGTCCGTCCAGCTCTTCGACCACAGCCATGGTGCGGCCGTTCGATTCCTGCTTTTCCACCCGGTAGTGATGGTCGGCGAACGACGCGATCTGGGGAAGGTGCGTGACGCAAAGAACCTGGCTGGCGGCGGCCAGTTGCTTCAGACGGCGCCCCACGCCCTCGGCGGCGCTCCCACCTACGCCAGCATCCACTTCGTCGAAGACCAGCGTGCGCACCACGGCGGTCTTCGGCCCGGCCAGACAAGTCTTCAGCGCCAGGGCGATGCGCGAGATCTCGCCGCCGGAGGCAACCTTTTCGAGGGGCCGGGGCTCTTCGCCGGGATTGGGCGAGACCAGAAACTTGACCGCGTCCGCGCCATGTTCCGACCAGGCGGCGGGCGAGAGGTCCACCCGAAAAACGGTGCGCTCCATGGCAAGCTGGGCGAGTTCCTCCTCCACCTTCTTCTCCAGCTTGCGGGCCGCGGCGCCGCGGCGCTCCGTCAATTCGGCGGCCAGTTTGCCGAATTCGGCGGCCAGGCGCTTCTGCTCCTTGCGCAACTGCTCCATGCGCTCGCCGGCGTTCTCCGACGATTCTATTTGCCGCCGCACCTCGACCAGAAAACCGAGGATCTCCGGAATCGACCGGCCGTACTTGCGCTTCAGGCGGTCGATGGCGGCGAGGCGCGTTTCGACTTCTTCCAGCCGCCCGGGGTTGGCCTCCAGCCCGCTGAGGTAATCGCGCAAGCCGTAGGAGCACTCCTGCAAGCTGAGGTCGGCGGTCTTCAGGTGTTCGCGCAGCCCTTCGAGAGACGTATCGATGCGGCACAACTCATCCAGGCGGCGCGCGGCCGTACGCGTCAGGGCGAGCGCGGATTCCGGGGCATCGTAAACGGCGGAGTAGGCGGTGGAGGCGGCTTCCTGCAGCCGCTGCACGTTTTGCAGCACGCGGCGCTCGTTTTCGAGAGCGGCATCCTCATCGGGCGCCAGCGCGGCGCTTTCGATTTCCTTGCGCTGGAAGGACCACAGATCCAGCAGCCGCAGCTTTTCCTGCTCGGAGCGCCCCAGCGCCTCCAGTTCTTCCGCCGCGGCGCGCCAGTCGCGGTAGAGCGCCGCCACGCTGGCGGCCAGATCGCGTGCGCCGGCGAAGACGTCCAACATGTCGCGTTGCGCGTCGGGCAAGAACAAAACCTGCTGGTCGTGTTGCCCGTGAATATCGGCCAGGTGCGGCGCCATATCCTTGAGGAGCGACGCCGAAACCGGGCGGCTGCCGACGAAGGCGCGCGATTTGCCTCCGGCCAGGATCTCGCGCTCGATGAGCAGCTCGCCATCCTCGATTTCGAGGCCCACCGGCTCCAGCAGGCGCCGGATGGCCGCGTGATCGCGCACGTCGAAGATGCCCGCGATGCGCGCGCGCGGCGCCCCAGTGCGCACCATGTCGGCCGATGCGCGCCCGCCCAGCAGCAGCCCCAGGGCGTCCACCACAATGGATTTCCCGCTGCCGGTCTCGCCCGTCAACAGGTTGAGCCCCGCATGAAAGCGGACGCGCAACCGCTCGACGACGGCGTAATTCTCAACCACCAGTTCCAGCAGCATTGAAGCGATTATAGTTCGTAGCGGGGGCGGACAAACGGCGGGAATCAAACCCGCTCAAAGCGCCATATTTTCCTCGGAGAAGCGGACGCGAGTGAATTGTTCCGGCCGGTGGGTGTCGTAAACCCCGTGCGCGTTCCAGGCCCACGCCGGTTGCGGCGAGATTGCCTGGCCGCCGGCGCGCAGGGCCTCGAACCGCCCGAAGAACACGCGCCACTCGTCGCCGTCTTTCGGCGGCAGGGACCGTCCGTTCGCGAGCCACTTCATCCCGGACCAGGGAAATGCGATTTCCGCCGTCCAGCCCTTGTCCACCACCGAGTCGTCGTTGATGACGCCGTCGACGTGCGTGGCCCAGCGCAGCCCCGGCATGTCGTAATCGAGAAACGCCCACCGCAGCCCGCGTGGGTGCGTGCCTCGCCAGAACGATGCCGCCTCCCTGTCGTAGTTGCCTCCAAAAGTCAGCGCGGTCCGCCGCCGCACGTCCCATTCCGCCGGGTCGAAGCGGGCGAATGCGTCCTTCCAAATGAAGAACACCTCGTAGATGGTCCCGAGCGCGTTAATCTCGAACTCGTAGTAGCAATCGCCGCCGTCGATGAACACCTCGACGTCGTTCTCCTGGAAGATCAGCGAGTCGCGCTCGGTCAATCGGGCCCGCACGAACGGCTCCTCGACCCAGAAGCCGACATAGAGATACTGGTCGTCCCACAGCGCCGCGGCCTGAGTGCCGAAGAACGCGGGCTCGCCCGTGGCCATGTCCACGAATCGCGGCGACCGCCTGGCGCGCTGCCACGCCGGCGAGTCCAGCCGGCCATTGATGGCCGGAGGCTGGGTCGTCCTCTGGCACACATAATTCTTGATAAGGCTTTCGGGTGTCATACTAGCCGAATCAACAGTATATTCGAGTTTGCTTGCCCGGAGGCGAAGAGGGGACGAACACTAGGCATGCTTCACTTCACGCCGGATTCCTTCGGCAATCCACATCCGGAGCTGCGTCTGGTAGCCTACCGACTTCGCTGCCGCGATGTGCTTCGCCGCCGCGATCTGTTCGGGGGCCAGGCGAAGCGAAATCGGTGACTTTGCCTGGGCGTGGCGGGCGCGGATCTTCGCGGCCAACGCTGGCGACAGTTTGGGTTGAGGGGCCTCGGGCAACCTGTCCCACACGCTGGAGACAGAATGGCTGTCGAAGTATTCGGCGGCCTCCTGGTCGGACCGAAACTTCGGGAGCGGCGACTTTGCGGGAGAAAGTTTCTTCTTCATTGGCTCCACCTACTTGCGACGGAATAACCGCCGCTCACTGGCATCCATGTCCCGGGCCGTGATCACTCTCACCAGCCCTCCTGACATTCGCCGAAACACGATGAAAGCCAGGCGCCCGTCCAGCGTTTCTCCTAGCGCGATGTATCGCTTCTGGCGTGTTCGCCTGACTTTATGGCCGCCGGCGAAGACCTCCTCCACCTCTTCCGGAGTGAATTCGTGTCTCCCGATATGGGTGACGTTGTCGTCATCCCACTCAAAGCCCGAAACGACCACAGTGTCATCGTATCACGTTGTATATACGAATCGCTACAGTCGGGCGACGATTTGGCCTGGCATTGTCTTTCGCGATACGTCACAATAGGACAGGGAGGGTGCGTTGATGGCGAACCTGATTATCGAAATGTCGGACGACCTCGCGCTGGGTCTTGCGGGGATCGCAGCGGCACAGCGCAAGAGCGTCCAACAACTGGCGCTGGAACAATTGAGTTCGCTTGTCGAAGTCACCACCAACCCTCGTACCGGATCCGCGTCCGCTGTCCTGTGTGTTGTGCAGGAACCACCGCGCCCAAGTTCCGCGGACGTTGACGAACTCGACGCCGTCATCGAGGCCGGACGGCTTCCCATCCGGGCGCGCGACCTCTTTTCGGACTGACCCATCGTGATCTATCTTCTCGATACGAATGCGGTCAGCGCCCTGATGCGGGCGGATGTGCGGGTGACGTCCTGGTTGTCATCCTTTGGAGCCGACGTTCGTGTTGTGGGTCTATTTGAAGTTTCTGCCTCTTGACGCGCCACCGCCATTCGTGCCACGCTTGAGGCATGCCAAAGCGGACTCGCAAGACAGAACACCTTGATACCGTCCAAAACGCCGGGCGCGTTTTCCTGGAAGCTGTTCAATCCACAGAAAGCGTCGAACTCACCATCGTCCAAAAAGTCATGCGGGAGATGGGGAGCAAAGGGGGCAAGATCGGCGGCAAGCGCCGCCTTGAGACGATGACCGATGAGCAACGGCGCAGAAGCGCTCGAAAAGCCGCAAAGGCGCGCTGGGCAAAAGCAAAGAAAATCGCCTAAGAACGGGCCGTGCCGCACTTTCCAATTGACTATGCGAAAGCGCTGTCGTATACTCTGACTGTGGCAAACGTAATCAGCACGGCAAAGAAGGTCGCGGTCATCTCGGCGTTGGTCGAAGGGGCTTCCATTCGCTCTACGTCTCGCATGACCGGCGTGTCGAAGGGCGCTATTCTTCGGCTGCTGGTTAGCGTTGGGGCCGCTTGCACCCGAAGACCAAGACCGCGTGATCCGCAACATTTCCGCCAAGCGGGTTCAGCTTGACGAAATCTGGTCCTTTGTCGGCTGCAAGCAAAAGAAACGTCACCAGCTACGTCGAGAGACAGAATCTCAATATGCGAATGAATATGCGGCGGTTCACTCGGCTGACAGATGCCTTCAGCAAGAAGCTGGAAAACCATGTCGCTATGATCGCTCTGTTTCACATGCACTACAACTTCGTGCGCGTACATCAGACTCTCCGGGTGACTCCAGCTATGGAGGCTGGTATCAGTACTAGCCTGTGGTCGATTCATGATCTTGTAGCATTGCCAGCCAGAGCATCCCAGATAGCGGCATGATAGTTACTTCTTTACGGTGCTGCTAAACGGTTGTTCTATGCCAGGATACGCCAACACCCCACTAGATCGGCTAGTGGTGTCAGACGCTATACACATGTGGTCGAGTATATCCAAAAACACGACTTCCCATTTTGTTGACCTATCGGCTAATACTTCCGGAGCTATGTCACGTATCTCATACCTCAGCCACCCTCTAACCAGCATCCCATTTGACAGAGGCGTAGCCGTTCTCTCTTCTAGCGCCATCTTATGATCAAATATGGATGTAGTCTTCCTACCTTTGTTTATCATAGATACTCGAAAGCCGTCTGTGATTAGAGTGGGAGGGTACTCCTTTGAAGGCCGCCCGTTCATTGTAATTCTAAGCTTAAAACCCTGAGCTATGCTTGGCGCTCCTAGATTCTTGATTCCTACCACAAGCATCGCCGATACCGCTTTATGCGTTTCGTCATACCCATAAACCTTCTGGTCTATAGACCCAGATAGTTTTGGGGTACTTATCTCTGACATATGCTTCTCTTCACTTAAGCGCAGCAAATGTTCATTTGACCAAGCTGAATAGCAAGCGAAAAAAACACAACCTCCAGCGACAGCCAAGAACACCGTGTTTGGTATGTCTCGTCTTCGAGGTCCGAAACGAAACCAGAGACCGGCGATGAAGGATACGATTCCGCTCATGAGAGCCACCGTCTGCGAGCTGACAGCTGACGCAAAGTCCGCAAAGTCGCGCATGCTTTCAAGGTACCACATGCGAAACCGCATCGGCAGCCCAGAGCGCATCCGCTTTCGTTTGTCAATGCCAAAGCGCTATCGAACATTTCAAATAGACCCACTACTGACGATCGTGTTGTGATCTGTACGATCACTCGCGGCGAAATCCTGTTCGGCTTGGAGAGGCTGGCTCAGGGACGACGCCGAACAGAACTTGAGGCGAAGGCTGGGAAGCTGTTCGCAATACTGCCATGTGAGCCGGTTCCGTCAGGCGCCGGGGATCGGTACGCGAATGTGAAGATCTCTCAACAGCGGCGCGGCCTTCCGCTGGACGAGAACGATCTGTGGATTGCCGCGACTGCCCTTGCCCTGGATGCAACACTTGTCAGCCGCGACGGCGATTTCCGGGCAGTCGAAGGGCTCGCCGTGGTCGAACCCTAACCCTGTTGGCGCCCGCAGGTCCGCCTGGCTCCGCTACTTCTTTTTGGCGGCGGGGGGCCGGGGTTCGCTGGAGGGCGGCACAATCCCGTTGATCCGCATGTAAGTGACCAGGTTGCCATAGTGCTCCATGTTGTGGGCGGTGTTGAAGTCCATGGCTCCGAGCTTCGTGATGCGCATGCCGCCGAAGCTGACCAAATCGGCAGCGTTGGCGTCGGTCATCTTGGCGTACGCGGCATCGCAATACGCAAAGGCCTCTTTTAACGCGGGCACAATCTCGGCCTTGGTCTTGCTGGTCTTCTCGACGTCCTTCGAGACGCTTTTCCCTTCGGCGACGACGCCGCAGAACTCGTACTGGCCATCGGCGACGTGGGCGAACAACTGCGCGACGGTGCGGACTTCCTTGGTCGGCTGGAAGGACCACAGCGCGTCGGGGATCTTGTCGACGGAACGAAGGATGTCGTCTTTGGAAATGCCATAGACGGTCTTCGATGTGGTGACGAGCGGATTCGCCGGCGGGTTCTGGGCGGACGCCACGGCGGCAAACAAAATCACGGCGGTCAAGAGTTTCATAGAGGTCCTTTCCATAGAGGTTTGGATCATTATTGCATGATTACCAGGCGGGCGTGGTGGTTGGGGCGCCCATCTCCCGGTTGGTTTCCACGTAGAGGCGGCGGCCGTCTGTGCGGATACTTACCAAGCCATCCTGGTCGGTGCGGAAGACCATGACGCCACGATCGCGCAGCCGGTCGAGAACTTCGCGGTTCGGGAAACCGTAGCTGTTCTCGAAACCCAGCGAGATGACGGCGAACGCGGGCGAAACCGCGTCGAGAAACGGCTCCGTGCTGGACGTGCGGCTGCCATGATGAGGCGTCTTCAGGACGTCGGCGCGCCGGATTTCGTTTTCGTCGAGCATCCACCGTTCGACGGGCCGTTCCGCGTCGCCGGTGAGGAGGAACGCGCGGCGGCCGTAACTCAAGCGCAGCACCAGTGAATCGTCGTTCTTGGCTTCGTCGCCGGTAACGTAGCGCGGCATGGGCGCAAGCACCTGCACATCGGCGCCTCCGAACGCAAAGCGGCGCGGAGATTGCATGGATACGATCTTCACGCCGTTGCGCGCCGCGGCTTCGCACACCGCCCGCCATGGCGCGCTGTCGGGCTCCGCGCCGATCCAGAGTTCCTTGGGGTGGAAATCGTCGATCACCGCCGGCATGCCGCCGATGTGGTCCTCGTGCCCATGCGACGCAACCACGATATCCAGGCTGCGAATGCCGCGGGTCCAGAGGTAGGGCGCCACCACGTCCTCGCCGATATCGAGCTGCGGCCGGGGCTGCCCCCGGAAGGCGGGAATGCCGCCGGCATCCACCAACATGCGCTTGCCATCGGGGAGGGCCACGAAAATGCTGTCGCCCTGCCCCACGTCGATGGTGTCCATTTCCAGTTGGCCGGGGTGGATATCCGGCGGAAACGGGCTCCAAAGCAGCAGCGCCAGCAGCGCGGCGACGGCGGCGCCGGTGGCGGCGCGAAGCCATCGGCCGCGCGCCAGGGCCGCGGCGATCAGCGCGGCCGAGAACGCCACCCCCAGCCACAACGGCGGAGTGGGGATGCGCCAGTGCGGCTCGATGCCGGCGTGCCAGGCAACCACCTTTTGCGAGAGCCAGAGCAGCCCGCCCACCGCCTTCGCCACCCAAACCCAGCCGGTGAGAAGCGAGATGAAGCCGAGCGGTACGGCGACTCCCAGCAGCGGGACCACGAACGCGTTGGCGGAGAGACCCGAGAGCCCTACCCGGTGAAAATAGACCACCATGGGAAGCGCCAACCCCATCTGGATTACCGCGGAGATGGCGGCGATCTCATAAACGAAGAGCGCCACGCGGGCCGGCAGCGTGATGGCCAGTCTGGCGGCGAGCGGCGGAAGATGCGCCGCGCGGCGCAAGGTGTCGGCCAGCAGCCGCATCTCCACGCGAAACTGCGCCACGCGCGGGGGAAGGTACGGGTCGCGGCCGGCGTCGGCCAGGTCGGTGAGGCCGCGCGCCAGCGGGCCTGAGGTGGCCTGGATAAGCGGAATCGCGAACGCCGCCAGGAACGCCACCGCCAGAAACGTCAGTTGGAAGCTGGCGTCGAACAGTTGCTCGGGGTCGAAGACCAGGAACCCGAGCGCCACGGCCGCCAACAGGTTCATGGCGCGCCGCCGGCGGTAAAAGAAACTACAGACGGTGAAAACGGTGAGACCGGCGGCCGCGCGCACGCACGCGGCATGCCAGCCAACCACCATGGCGTACAGCCACGCCGCCGCAACCGTGACCACCAGCGCCGCCTGTTCCGGAACGAAGCAGAGGCGCAGCACGAACAGAAAGAAAGCCGCCAGTATGGCGACGTGCGTGCCGGAAATCACCAGCGCGTGGAAGGTTCCGGTGGAGCGGTAATCCTCGGTCCAGACTTTTTGCAGTTGGTAAGACTGGCCGACGAGGATGGCCTGCATCATCCCGATGTTGTACTGGCTGCCCTGGTAGAGGCGTGCGATGCGGTCGAGCGCGGCGGCGCGCAGGTTCATAGCGAAGCCCTGCCACGGCGAACCGCAGCGGCCGGGCAGGATGCGCAGCGTGCCGGCGGCGCCGGAGGCCGTCCAGAACACGTCCTGCCGCGCCAGGAAACGGGCGTAATCGAACGCGCCCGGGTTGCCGAAGTTGCGCGGCGGGCGGACGCGCGCGTCAAGCTCGATATTCTGGCCGTAGCGCAGGGCGGGCAGGGTTTCGCCTTCGCGCGTATAGAGCGTGACCTGTGCGCGCGCGTGAGGCTCCAGTTCGAGCACGAAGCGCTCGCGCTCTCCGGAAACGGCCGGCGGTTCCACCACGCACCCGCCCAGGATGACCACTTCGCGCCCTTCGACGTCGAGTTCGGGCGGCGGACCGGGCGCATGGATGAGAGCCGTCAGCGCGCCGGCGCAAACGAGGCCGAGACAGCAGCAGACCCCAGCGAGCGCACGGGACCGGCGGTAGAGCGCCAGCACACCCAATAGAAAGAAAGCTCCGGTGGCGCAGAACAACTCGGGTTCGTGAAAGCCGGTGAAGCGGGCTGCCAGAATGCCCGCCGCAATGGCAGCCACTGGAACGACCAGCGGATCTTTCAAGGTACGACGATTGTAGCGTGGTTCGCCCGGTCTACTGGCTTCCCACGCCGGGGTAAAAGTGCAGGCTCACGGTGTATCCCGGCAGATCCATACGTACGAAGTAGCGTACCTCGACGCGCTCGACGCGCCCGTCGGGTGAACGAAGAATCTGCACGCCGTCCGCCTTTACCGGGAGTCCGAGCCGGTAGGCCTCATTGAGCACCCAGGTGCGCACCAGGTCGTCGGATGCCTGATTCCCGGCACGCTGTGGGACAGTCACCACAAAGCTTTGCAGTTGGAGGCTGCGGAAGTAGATGGGGGCGAACATCGCGCCGAAGATCGCCAGGGCAGCCAGTACGGCGGCAGCGGCCACCATGCGCCAACGAGGTACGCGGTTCACGATTGGGGACGGTCCTCCTTCTTCAGGGTATCGCGCGGCTGGCAGGCGAATCGCCTGCCCCACCTAACCTACTACTGCCGGAGCAGATTCCGCAGAATGAAGAAAAGGTTGGCCGGACGCTCGGCAAGACGCCGCATGTAGTAGGGGTACCAGGCTTGCCCGAAGGGAACGTAGAGGCGCAGGCGATACCCTTCCGCCACCAGTCGTGTCTGGAGGTCGCGCCGGATGCCGTAGAGCATCTGAAACTCGAAGCCGTCGCGCGAAATCCGGCGGTGTTCCGCGTAGGATTTCGCCGCATTGACGATCCTCTCGTCGTGGGTGGCGATGGCGGGGTACTCGCCATTGTCCAGCAGGAGTTGCATCAGCTCGACGTAATTGCGATCCACGTCGCGCTTACGCGGGAACGCCACGCCGGCGGGTTCGAGATAAGCCCCTTTGCACAAGCGCACGCGAATGCGGTCCCGGCAGAGCGCCTCCACATCCTGCCTGCTGCGGCGAAGGCAAGCCTGGATCACCACGCCTACCGAACCGTATGCGGCATGGAGGCCGCGGGCCAACCGGAGCGTGCGATCCGTGTACGCGCTGGCTTCCATGTCGATGCGCACAAACGTATTCAAGCGGGCGGCGCAGGCAGCCAACCGCTCCATGTTGGCGCGGCATTCGTCATAGGAAAACTCCAGACCCAACTGCGTCAGCTTCAGCGAGACGTTTCCGCGGATGCCCGTATCCACGATGGTGGAGAGCGTTCGCAGGTAGACGTCGCGCGCCGCGGCGGCCTCCGCCAGGGACGTCACGCTTTCGCCGAGGTGGTCGAGGGTCACGGCGATGCCCTCGGCATTCAAACGGCGCCCGGTTGCCAGCGCGTCGTCCAGGGTCGCGCCGGCCACGAAGCGCCTGGCGAGGCGTTGCGCCAGCGCGGAGGCCTCCATCCAGCTTCGCAACCGCTCTTGGCGCGAAAGGAAAAGGATCAGGCCGCGCACGAATCCAGACTATCACCGCGCGTTTTCGGGTGACATATGCGCTACACTAGCGGGGTTGATTGTTAAGGGAAAAATCGAGATCAAGCCTGGGGAACTACGCTGCCCGAGGTGCCTGTCGAAGGACTTGGCTCCATCCCGGTCGCGCGGCTTGTGGGACGAGTTCATGGGGAGTTTTGGCCGCAAGCCCAAGCACTGCCGGGCCTGCGGAAAACGGTTCTTCGTTGCCGCACGCAAGCAGGCCGCGAGCGAAGACGCGGCGGAATCGTAGGCCGCTAGTCTAGGGGTGTGGCGCCCGTTCAGTCCCAAGTACCAGCGGGGTTGCACATCCAGAGAAGGTTCGCAACCGCATCATTTGGGCGGTGCGCCCTGGCCCTCCGCGGTTTGAAGATCGAGTCCTGCGCGCTCGCCGTTGATCAACACGACGCCCGCGTCGAGTAGTTGTTGGCCGGTGAGGTCGAATTGCGCATAGCCGCGCAGAGCGCCCAGCGGGAATAAGAACTCCACGGCTTCGCCGCCTTCCCCTTCCGCATTGGCGCCCGCGAGGCGAACGGTTGTGCTGAAATCAATGCCCATGAAGTTAGCACTGTCCTTGAAGCAGGCGAGAACGGGGCGGATCAGGTGCGCGACATGACGGTCGAACGCGAGGGCCGCCAGTCTGTATTGCGAGCCGGCATCGGAAGGATCGAGAGTGGTCGTGATGGGGATCTGAAGATATTGGCCCTCGCGAAACACGATGAAAGATGGAGGAGCGTAGGGCACGAAATGCGCTTGCGAATCGAGATCCTTCCGCATGTTGGCGAGCGTGTCGCGATATTCCGCGTCCAGCTTCGTTGTCGCGGGGGAGGAACCCGGTGGAGCGGCGGGGGCAGCGGATGCCTGAATCGCGGGGCTCTGCATCAAACCGCCCGCCAGTAACGATATGGGAGCGCCATTCAGGTACGCGACTCCCTTCACGAGCGCTGCGGCGCGCCCAGCTTCATCGCGAGCTGCCGTCAAGAGTTGTGCGGATGCCTTCGGTAAAATCAGGACGACGTTCTCCGTCACTTCCGTATCGACTCCCAACACCTTTCTCATGACGTGGTGGGAAATCTCCAGCGCGAAAGCGTCCGGGACGTCCGCCCGTGCGAGTGCGGGCGCGGCGGCCTGCAAGATCGGCAGCATGACGTCGCGATACGTCTGGCCCGCGCGCTGTTCGTTGGTCATCCGTGCCGCGGAGTAAGCCGCGAAGTAGTTCCCCGTGATCTTGAGAACCAACTTGCCCTGGAATCTGTCGAATTGAATCGAGCGCTGATCGCTGCTGGCTTGCTCGCGTTCGCCGAGGTCCAGTCTGCGGCTCAAATAGAAACGATAGGGAAAATGGTGGCCGGCAATCGCCGCGGCGATCGCCCGCAACTCCTCCAGATGGCTCTGCTGAAGACCACGGAGGGTCGGGTCCGCGATCTCGGCCGGCGCCAAAACCTGCCCCGCCGTATTGAGGGCTGCCAAGCCAGTCAGCATGATCGCAAGAAGACTCGGGCTACCGATTTGCATCGAACACTCCTTGGGGGCGATAAGGCGGGTCGGCGACAGCCCTGATATAGGCCGCTAAGGCGTCGATGTCGCTCGCAGAAAGCGTGGGACTGTATGGCGGCATCTCCGCGGACTTGCCCAGGGCTGCGCCGCCATGACTAACTATCGCGATGAGGTTTGCGCGACTCATCTGGTTCAGCGTCGCGCCGTCGGAGAAAGCGTGCGGCGGCACGGTCAAATTATCGTGGTTCGATACTCTCTCGGCGCTGGATTCCGAGTTGTGGCAGCGCGAACAGTATTCCTCGTTCAATTCCCGCCCAAGAGTCTGCTGATAATCGAGGGCAATTTCGGGGAATGTCGCTTGAAGCAGTTTCCCGCCCTTGTCGCGGGTGGTTGCAACCAGCGAGTATCTTCCGGACGCGCCGCCCAGCCGGACCGCTGCGCTGAACTGGCTGTCGCTTCCGGTGAGACCCGCAGGCGGATCGAACCGGACACCGCCGGCCGCATGGAATTCCACCAGCGCGCCCGCGACTCCGTTGCCCTGCGCGTCGTTGACCTGAACTATCACAGGTTGATCGAGCGTCGCGCCCGCGCTGGCGGCCTGCTTTTCCCCGCTGACGTCGACGATCGCGGCACCGAATGCCGAGGCGGCCGGCGCGTGCGAGGGAGCTTTATGGCATCCCGCCAACGCGAGCAACGCGAGGGCCGAAAACGCCCGCCTCATCGCGACGCTCCTTCCTTGGGAGCGGCTTTCTGTTGCATGAGAAACGCTGTGATGGCGCGCGCGTCATCGTCGTTCATGCTCCAATTCAACTCCAGCGTGCCCGGACGGAGCGCCTGGGCGTTCTTTAGCCAATGGAAGATCCATGCCGCGTTCAGCCTCAATCCGGCCTGGGTGAGGGTTGGCCCAATGTAGCCCTTGTCCTTGTTCGGATCGAGGATATGGCAGGATTCGCAGGCGTACTTGCCGTAGTAGAGATCCTTGCCGTGCGCGGCGTCGGCGGAGCTGAACTTCGATGCGTCGATCTGGTCGCGGTCAAACTCTGGCGTCTGATACGCAGTCATGATGTAATCGGCCAAGACGGTGGCCTCCTCGTCGGTGAGGTTGAATTTCGGCATGCGGCGGATCAGCGCCGGCCGAAGCGTGTTGGGACGCTTCAGGAAGTTCACCAGCCAGTTCCGTTGCACCGAACTGCCTTCCCAGGTGAGGTCCGGCGCCATGTTGCCTCCGCGCCCGTCGATGGTGTGGCAACTGAAACAGCGCAGGTCGTTCATCAATGCGCCGGCTCGCCCGGCCGGACGGTACGTGGAAGGCGGCGCGGCCGCAATTCGTAACGCCGCCGGCAGCGTTTTCGCGCGGCTGGTCTGCGCCAGAAGGGCCGTAACCAGCGAATCGACCTGCGAATCCGTGAGGGTGAACTGCGGCATCTTCAGCGCGCTTCCAAAAGAGCGCGGCTTTCGGATTTTGGCCGAAATGTAGTCGGGCAGCGTCCGGGGCATACCAGGCGCGAACACGATTTTGGCGAGCGGTAGACTTCCCACGGCCGTCAATTCGGGAGCGAAATTATCCGGGTGTGCGACGCCGTTGATGCTGTGGCAGGCAGCGCAGCCGCGCTCGTTCACCAGAGCTTTGCCATGCGCGATTTGCGCCGGCGTGGCCGGCTCCAGGTGAACGTTGGTCACAAAATCCGACTCGGTCTTGCTTTCGAGGAATCCCATCGCCAGGCCGATGTCCTTCGCCTCGAAGCGATAATGCGGCATGGCGGTATCGGGATCGTAAACCTTGGGATCGCCCAACCATTCCGCCAGCCACTCCGGCTTCACCTTCGAGCCGACTCCGGTCAGTTCCGGCCCGACATCGCCGCCCACCATCATCCCCGCGGCGTTTTGCATGGCGTGGCAGGAGGCGCAGAACGATTCGCCGTATACGCTAGCTCCCTGTTGCACCGCGGCTGCGTCGTCCTGCGACGGAACGGGCGGCGTCTTTCGATTCGCTTCCGCGGGATAGGGAGTGCTTTGGCCGATGAGGAACGCGGAAATGTCGCGCGCGTCTTCGTCGCTCAACTGAAAGTTGGGCATGGTGGCCGTCGCAGCGTAAGCCTGCGGGTTCTTGATCCACGCGAAGGTCCATTCCCGCGTGGTCTTTTCGGCGATGTGTACGAGCGGCGGCGGAACGTCGGTGGCGGTCATCGTGCGGCCTTCCGGCGACGTCACCTTGTGACAATGGACGCACCCGTAGCGGGCCAGCATTCCTCTTCCTGCGTTGAGTTGCGGCGTTCCCGTAAGCGGACGCTCGTGACACTGGCCGCAGGACGATTCCACGTAGCGCGCCGGCAGAATCGGCTGTTCCCAGGATGGCGTGGCGCCGTGGGCTTCCGAGACCGTGGTCGCGGCCCCCTGCCCCCGATGGCACATCACGCATCCGAACTCGGTCAAGGAATGCGGGATCGGCGAATGCGGCAGAAACGGCTCCGTTCCGATTCCGGCGAGCGAGGCTTCTTTCAGGGCCACGTGACAAGTCGCGCAACGGTCGACCACGCCCAACTCCGGCAGCCAGGTCTGCTGCACGCCTCCCTGAAACCGCCGCGCCAGCGATACGCCGTCGCTGCGATTGCGAATCAGGCTCTGGTATTGGTTCTGATAGCGCAGCCATTCGCGAAAGTGATCTTTCGCCGGCACGATCACGAGCACGGCCAAAAGGATTACGCTCAGCGAAGCAAATGAGCGCGCGCTGCCCCCGAACAGAAAGCGGCCGGCCGAGCGAGTTTTCTCGCGCACGCTCATTTCGTCCCCCAGGGCCAGACGAACGCCCATCCTGCGCCTCGGAAGAACGTACCGATGGCCGTCAACACGACCGCCGACGTCAGAAACCAGGTCATGATCCAGAATGGAAGTGGCTTGGAATGCAGCCACCGCCGGAGCCCCGGCCGCTCTACAGGGGAGGCCGCCAGAAACATCATGCCTGCGATCAGCAACGTGGGGACGAACACCGCGTAGACGTCGAACCACACGAGGAACGCGCACAGCGCGGCGACGACAAGGGCCAACCGGCGCACCTTCTTTTCCCGATCCCGGACCCAGAAACCCTCAGCCTCGATGTTGATGCCGAAATATGGGATCACGATCAGCGCCAGCACCACCAAGGTCGGAATCAAGACGCCTCCGACGACCGGCGGGAAATAGTGCAGAAGCTCCTGCAGGCCGAGGAAGTACCATGGCGCCTTGGCTGGATTCGGCGTCTGCATGGGATCGGCCAGCCCTTCGAGCGGCGCGTCCCAGAACAGCGAGAGCAGCGCCAGGCCGAGCAGCAGCGCCTCCACCGCGACGGCCACCCGCAACATGGCCTCCGGGTAGGTCATGACGTTCTTTTCGTCGCGCGCCAGGACGTGCGGGGAAGTGCGCCGGGTGACGAACGCGACGCGAACGGGAGTGCGGCGGCTATCCGAATCCATGGACGCCGAGAAATCCTTCGGCTCACTCATCGGTCTTCTCCCCGGTGTGCAGTCCGCCGTCCTTCCGAATCCGCCAGAAGTGAATGGCCAGGAACAGCACGGCGATCAGCGGCAGGATCACGCAGTGCAATACATAGAATCGGAGCAAGGCGTTGGCGTTCACGGTATGGCCGCCCAGAATGAGAAATCGGATTTTCGCGCCCAGCACCGGCACCGCCGCAAGGATATTGGAGCCCACCGTGATCGCCCAGAACGCTAGCTGGTCCCACGGCAGCAGGTAACCGGTATAGCTGAGAAACAGCGTCACCATGAGCAGAACGACTCCGATCACCCAATTGAACTCGCGGGGCGGGCGATACGCGCCGCGATAGAACACCTTGAACATGTGCGCGAATACCAGCAGCACCATGGCGTGCGCCGACCAGCGATGCAGATTGCGCAAGAACACGCCCGCCGAAACGACGAACTGCAAATCCTTCATGTCCGCGTAGGCCTGCGGCGCCGAAGGATGGTAATACAGCATCAGCAGAATGCCGGTCACCGTCAGGATCAGAAAACATCCGAGGCTGAGCGTCCCCAGATACCACGTGACGCTGAAATCCAGCGCCCGCCGCCGGATCTTGACGGACGCCAGGTGCAGGAAGACGTTCTGCTGAACCGCCAGCGACCGGCGCAGATTACTCTCGCCGCTTCCGCCCCGGAACACGGAGCGCCAGACCCGCGTGTTGCGCAAACCGGCGAGTTCCTCAAGGAAATTGGCCATGCTAAATCCTCACGAACTGCTCGCGGGTCAGAGGTTCGGAGCGGTCGATCAGCAGGTTGCCGTCGTCGTCCACCCACGTCCTGAGCCAAGGCAGAGGCCGCGGCGCGGGGCCGGCGAACTTGACTCCGTCGATGTGGAACTTGCTGCCGTGGCACGGGCACGCGATGATGCCCAATTCCGGCTTCCACGCCGTGAGGCACCCGAGGTGCGTACACACCGCAGAAAGCGCATAGATGCCTTGCGCGCCATGCACGATGTATATCCCGCTCTGCGTATCCGCGGTCACCGAATCCGGCGGGTAGCGGTCCGGCTTGCCGGCGTCCACGATCGGCGAAGGCTCATAGAGCACGTTCGGCGAGAGAAATTGGTAGCCGAACACGGCCGCCCCAGCCCCGATCATGGCAACCGATCCCATGCCGATCTTCGCGAACTTGCGGCGGTTGCATTCCACGCACGGACCCTTGTCACCCTCCGGCTTCTTGACCTCGTCTGGCATCTTACTCTCCTGGCGTTCGAAGCGCCGGCTCCGACTGCGGCAACTTCACCACATAGGCCTCCATGGTGATCACATTCACCGGGCATCGCTGCGCGCAAAGCCCGCAGCGGATACAACGCGTTTCGTCCTTGAGCATGGCCGCGCCGGCGATGGTCCCCAGTTCCTCGGCCGCTACGTCGTCCAGCTCCACGTGGAAGATTCCGCCGTCGCGGGAGATTTGGTCCAGGACCTCGGGGGGGAAATCGATCCGGTCGAGCGATACGAGCTGAATGCAATCTTCCGGACACACGTCGACGCAGCCGCCGCAGAGAATGCATTGCGACCCGTCCGGTTCGTTGCCCTCGAAGACCGTGTTGACCCAGCAGCGCAGACACCGCCGCGCTTCGCACATCGCGGTCTTCTCGTCGTAGACCAGCTCGACTTCCGTGACGCCCGTGCGCCGGTCGAGCGGAAGCATGGGGATCGGCTGCCGCTCGATCTCCATGTAATCGGGAAACATCCGGTGGCGCGAGAGGATCTCGACTTCGATTTCGGGTTCGGGATGGGGCCGGCCGGTGAGGTACTCGTCGATGCCGATCGCGATCCGCTTGCCGTCGCCCACGCTGTCGATAATCAGCCTCGGCCCGAAGACGCAATCCCCTCCGGCGAATACGCCCGGAGCGCTGGTCATCAACGTCTGGCGGTCGGCGACGATCAGGCCGCGAGCTGAAATCGTGACGCCATCCTCCGGCCTCAGAAAATCGAGCCGCGGCGCTTGCCCGATCGCCAGAATCACCGTGTCGCATTCGATGGTCGATTCGCTGTTGTTTTCAAACGAGGGGTTGAATTTTCCCTGCGCGTCGAACACCGTTTTCGTCCTGACGGTTTCCAGCCCGACCACCTTGCCGTCGCGGCCAAGAACGCGCTTGGGACCTCGCCCGTCGTGCAGACGGACGCCCTCGAGCTCCGCTTCTTCGATTTCCTCGGACGCCGCCGGCATTTCCTCGCGCCGCTCCAGGCAGACGATGCCAACCTCGCGCGCTCCCATGCGAAGGGCCGAAAGCGAGACGTCCACCATTTCGCGCGTGGCCACGGCGGCGATATTCTCGTCGTTGGGCGTCGCGCCCTCGATATCGCCACGGTGCTGCTTCAGCACTTCGCGAACCGCGGAGCGAGCCACGTCCATGGCTACGTTTCCTCCGCCGATCACGACCACCCTCTGCCCGATACTGAACCGGTATCCCAGGTTGGCGTTCAAAAGAAACTCAATGCCTTTATGTACTCCGTCAAGATCGACGCCGGGAATGGAAAGGTCGCGGCTGCGATGTGCCCCGACCGCGAGGACGACCGCGTCGAAGCCCTGCTCGCGCAGTTGCGAGACGGTGAAATCGCGGCCCGCCGCCGAATTCAGTTTCAGCGTGACGTCCCCGGATTCGAGGATTTCGCGAATCTGCCCCTCGACGATTCCGCGCGGAAGGCGGTACTCGGGGATTCCCAGGTGGAGCATCCCGCCCGCGACCTGCGCGGCTTCGAAAATCGTGACCGAATACCCCATGAGCGCCAGATCGTGCGCCGCCGACAATCCCACGGGTCCGCTGCCGACGATCGCGACCTTGTAGGGCAGCTTTAAAACGCTGCACCTTCTTGCTTCGAGAGGGCGCCGCGACTCGGGCCCGTACCGTTCCGTCAGAAAGCGCTTCAACGCGCGGATCGAAATCGGCCGGTCGATGGCGCCGCGGCGGCAAGCGGTCTCGCACGGATGCGCGCACACACGGCCGCAGACGCTCGCCATTGGGTTGGGATCGCGCGCGTAGCGGTACGCTTCCTCGAAGCGTCCCTCCGCGATTAACGACACGTACCGTCCGGCGTTGGTGCCCGCGGGGCAAGCCATCATGCACGGGAAGTTCGTGTCGAGCCACTCGCGGTCGACGCGTTTGTCGCGCAGCCGTTCCAGCATGGTGATCGCCCTTTCCCCGTGGCCGCTATTTGGTCAGACTGAACTCTACGGTCGCGCTGCCCGAAAGGGTTACCGGTTTGGCTTGGACCTTCATCCCCTCGTGCCATGCCGTGACCGTGTAGCTTCCATCCGGGACGTCTGCGATCTTGAAGCCTCCCGACGCATCCGTTACGGCGTAATACGGCGTCGGCGACACGACGATGTACGCCGACATTTCCGGATGCACGTTGCACAGTAGCGGCACCACGCCCGGCGCGTCGAACTTGAAAGAGCGCTGCTCTCCCATGGGCCAGGTTCCCATGTTGTGGCTCAACTTCTTATCTCCGTTAATGGACGGCCAGAAGATGTTATGCTGCACTTTGTCGCTGTTCAGGAATTGCACGGTGGCGCCCACTGGCGCCGCTGTCACGTGCGGGTGGAACATCAGCGACTTCTGATCGATTTCGAACGGCTTGGCCGGCGCCGGGAACGTCTTTCCGGGGATCGCATTAATGTAAACCACCGAATCCGCCTTGGCTGGATTCACGGTCCCCGAGATGACGCCGGCGCGCAGCCCGCCCGAGCCGGCCAGAATCGCGGCCGACGCAAAGAGCAAGATCTGAGTAGTTTGTTTCATCGTCTGTACATTCCCCTCATGTTTCATTGGTCTGTAAAATTCCCGGCGCGAAGATCAGTACACGAACTCGAGCGCGATAACCGCAGTGTTTACCCGGAACGGATTCATCGCGACCGGATTGCCGTTCTTAAGGCTCCCCACCGTCACGAACTGCTGCGGCCGGATCTGGTATTCGAAGGAAGCCTTGATGTTGGCGCGTATCAAGAACTGTACGCCGGGGGTAAAACGGTCCCGGGTCGAACTGTAAGGAGCGAAATACGACGAGTTCGTCGCAAACGCCAGGCCGTTCATGCGATCGGCCGAGGAGTTTACCTGGTCCCAGCGCATGATCGCCATCAACCACGGGTGTACCAGGTAGTCGGCTTGTACGAACCCCCCGCTGAAGGTGGCGGGAATGCCCCGCACAAACCCGGCGGGCGTGACGCTGCCGTCAAGCGGCAGCGGGATCTGCGCGCCCGTCGCATCCACCGGCAAGTTGTCGGAGTCGCGCGCGTACATGTACAGGCCGTACAAATTGAACGTTCGATAGTTGAAGCTGAAGTCGCCGCCGACGCGATAATACGGCTCGCGGTTACTGAGGACGCTGGTGATGCCGCCGACCGTCGCCCCGGTCAGCCTCTGCAGCGAGTCCCCGTACATGTAGAAGGTCCCGAAGTTCAAGTACGTGTGGTCGTGAGGTCCGGTCGCGCCGGCCGCCTGAATGGCGCGCCGGCTCTTGGGATCGCGCTCCAAATTGAAGCGGTAAGAGGCGCGGGCATAGACGTTCTTCAGGCTGGAATCGGAGCTGAAGCCCACTCCCCCATTTGCGCTGCCGGTGGCGGAAGGAACGTACGGGAACAGATTCGACGATTGGGAGATTCCGGTCGTGTTCTGATCGAAAACCGCGACGGAGTAGTGGTACCCGCCGTAGGAATGGCCGCCGCTGAGCTCGATGCCCCGCGCCGCATTGGCGAACGTCGCCAGATTGCCGACGTTCTGTTGCTGTGCTCCGGGAAGCGCGGCGCCGACATTGGCTTCCTGAAAAATGTCGTAAGGACTCAGATTGATCGATCGCGCCTGCGTGAACGGCAAGTCCAGCTCGAACTGCCCGGCGCGAAAAGATACGGAGTCCTTCGGCAGTTTCACGAACCGTCCGATGTCGACGAACTTCAGATAGGCGTCTCCCAACGCGCCCGCGGCGTTATCGCCGGAGACGCTGATGTCGTCGTCCACCCACCATGCGATGCCGCTTCCAAAATTACCCGCGGTAAAGATGCTGAAGAACCCGGCTTGAAAATCCGTCGCTGGAACCAGCCCAGGCGCGGCGCCCGGCGTGGCCAGCGCGTCGAACTGGTTCCGGTTCGATCCCGTGTATTGAAAGAACTGGTTGTACCGAAGTCCCACCGGGGGCAAACCGGGAACCTCGCCGGGCCATATCGAATTGGGAAAGGAGTCTTTATTCGCGGGAGCGCCCAGCATCACCGGCGGTTCTTTGATGTAGGTCTCGTCGTCGGCGGGGAACTTGAACCCCGCGTCCTTAAAGGCCTTGCCGAAATCGTTAAGCTTCGGAAAGTCGATGTGGCACGTCTGGCACGACGTCTGATACTTTCGCGCGAACGGCGGGATCGCGTAGCCCTTGTGCGAAGAGGCCAACAGCAAAATCCCGGCCCCCACAATAACGCCGGGCAATAACGTCTTGAGAATTCTATGGCGTTTTCGCTGCATTATCCCCCTCCGGTTTGGAGTCCCTGCTAACGCCGCATCCAGTTGACGCCAGTATAACTCCGTTAAGCCTTGCCTCTTATTACAGGCCCTGCGCCGTCAGCGTCCAGCCCACGCGACGCTCGCTAGAGCTGACGTCTCCTTCTTTTCCGTGAACTCGCCGAGCGATATCGGCACGGCCACCTTCAGCATCAAAGTAAAAATCAGAAAGCCCACCGCGAAGATACCCGCCGCGACCCGCAACTCGGTGACGGTCGGGTAGTACTCGTAAATCTCTCCGAGAGCGTCGGGAGTGAGGCCCGGAATGATGAGTCCCATGCCCTTTTCGATGTACACTCCCGCATAAGTTGCGACGCATCCGATGTTCAAGATCACCCAGTTGCGGCGCGCGGCCGGCACAATGAACAGGGCGAAGGCGAGCAGGTTCAGCCCCACCGCCGACCAAGCGTAGGGAACCAGGGTATGGTGGCCGTTCAGTCCCAAGTACCAGTAGCGCGTGTACAAGAGATTCTGCCCGCCGGAATAGAACTCCTTGAAGGCTTCCGCGCCGTGCAGGAAGAGGTTCAGGAACATGGCATAGGCCATGAGTTCGGCGACTTTCCAAATCGCCTCGTCCCGAATCTCAAACCGCGTCACCCGCCGCAGCACCTGCATTACCACCAGGAGAATCGCGGGCCCAGAGCAGAACGCCGACGCCAGGAACTGCGGCGCCAGAATGGATGAGTTCCAGTACGGACGCCCCACCAGTCCGTTGTACAGGAACGCCGTGACCGTGTGAATCCCCACCGCCATCGGTACGGACAGCAGCACCAGCGGGACGACCAGGCCTTTCGCATACTTGCGCCCATGGAACGCGCGGTACAGAATGTGGGTCGCGACCACGAAGTTCACCAGGAAGTAAAGGTTGAGCACGAGGACGTCCCACGCCAGCACCGAGCTCGGGAAATTCAGATGGCCCCATGGCGGAATCAGGTGCCAGAAGCGGTCGGGCCGTCCGATATCCACCATCACGAACATCAGGCACATCAGAATGGCGCTGATGGCCAGCAGTTCCCCGTAGATGACAATCTCGCGAATGGGCTTCCAATCGTAGATGTAAGCCGGAATCACCAGCACCACGGCGGCGGCCGCCACGCCCACCAGGAACGTGAAGTTTCCGATGTAGAACCCCCAGCTCACCTGGTCCCGCATGGCGGTCAGGACCAGCCCGGTGCGCACCTGGTGGGCATACGCCAGCGCTCCGGAGACAATCAGGACCCCCAGCCCGGCGAGCCACATCCAGTAGGCCCCGTTTCCCCTGAGAATAAGCCGGACGCTTCCGCGCGCAAAGCTGGCGAATTGGCGCGCGGTTTGTGCTGGATTAAGTGGCATAGAAGTAGAAGAACCTCGGCGCTGTGTTCAATTCCTCTTTCAGAACGAGCACGCGCTTATGCTCGATGATGTAGCGGATTTCGCTGTCCTTATCGAGTAGGTTGCCGAACTTCCTGGCGCCCACCGGGCACGCCTCCACGCACGCCGGATAGCGCCCCGCGCGGGTGCGCTGGATGCAGAAGGTGCACTTCTCCACTACGCCCTTGTGGCGCGGCCGGTTGCCCAGGTAGTGCGTGTTCGGATTGATCTCGGCTTTCGGAATGGAGGGCTCGGCCCAGTTGAAGTGTCTCGCGCCGTAGGGACAGGCCGCCATGCAGTACCGGCAGCCGATGCACCAATCGTAATCGACCACCACGATCCCATCCTTCTCCGTCCAGGTGGCGCCGGTGGGGCACACCTTGGTGCAGGGCGCGTCGCGGCACTGCTGGCACTGCACGGGAACGTAGAAATGCCCTTCCTCGGGCACCTCGGCGGGCGAGTAATACGGGTCGGCGGCGGAGAAATCGACGCCCTTGTCTTTCTCCATCGAGAGTACCTTGATCCACTGGATCTGCGGATCGCGCGATTGGTTGTTCTCCTTCACGCATGCGTAAACGCAGCGCCGGCAGCCGATGCAGCGCGAAAGGTCCAGCGCATAGGCGAACTCCACGCCCGGAATAGGCGGCGCGTCCGAGACGGATACGTTCACCCCGAGGCGCTCGCGGTACTGGCGCTCCATGTCCTCGATGGCCTTCTTCAACTGGGCTTTCGGCGCTTCATACAGGCGTTTGGGTCCGCACGCCGTGAGGATCCACCCCGCAGCCAAGGCGGCGGCCTGGGAAGCGAACATGCGGCGCGTGGGATCGGTGGTCTTGGGTTCGGTTTCCATGGGAGCCTTCTCCATATCCGCCTAATTGCCCGGCCGCGCGGGCCGCGCCGGCGCGGGTAAGGGGGCCATCGCGCGGAAGCGCGGCTGGTGCGGGCTATGGCAATGCACGCACAACAGGTATCCCTTGCTCCCGTTCCAGTTTCCAGTGCGCCGGCCATGTACCCCCGCCCGCCAGTCGCGCAACTTCTCCCCGTGGCACTGCCCGCACAACAGATACGACTCGGTGAACGCTACGCGCTCTCCGCTCGCCAGGTGGAGAAAGTCGCGATTGGTGGCGTCGTGGCAATCCAGACACCAGCGGTGCGCTTCGTCGTGCTTCAGGACGATGTCCGTATGCATGTCCGTCAAGTTGCGGCGGGTACGGTTCACCGGCATGGCGGCATGACAGTTGCTGCACGGGAAAATCCCCTCGCTGAAGGGCGGCGGGGGCACGTCGAGGCGTTCCCCCGCGGGTGGCTCGGCGCTTGCCGCGGGCGCGGACGGCGCTTTAGGACCGCTTGCCGCTACCGAAGCGGCGATTCCCAGAAAAATCAGGATTGCCAGTCTCATGGAGCAATCATCCGCTCAGGCGCAACGCAATTCCACCATGCGCTCCATTTCGCGCAGCCACATGGCCTGGAACAGTTGCAGGCGCTGTCCAACCACGGCTGCCAGGTTCACCGAGATGGCATAGCCGATGGCGGGAAACGCGGCGCAATGCGCCAGGAGGGCCTCGCGGGAAAAGGCGATCACTTCCGTCTGCAAGGGCGCCGTGGCCGTAAGCGTGAACTGGTGCGGCGGAATCAGCGCGGACCATCCCACGGTTTCGCCGGGAGTCCGCTCTTCCACGAAGACATCCTGCTGGTGGCCGCGGATCTGCATGGGGAGGGTCAGTTTGATGCGGCCTTGGGAAACCAGGTAAAGGTTATCGGCCGGCGACCCCATGTGGAACAGTTCCGCGCCGCTGGTCAGTGTAAGCCGCTTGCCCAGGGACAAGATTCGATCCGCCTCGGCGGGCGGGAGTCCTTTCAAGAGTTCCGGCTGTCCGTTCGTCATAACAGGCCGCCTTTCAGTTCACTAACGGAGAGATGGTCTTGCTGTGCAACAGAGCCGGCGTAGGCGTTTGCAGGAACGACTCCGCCGCCGCCTGTTCCAGCCTTACGTGGCTCTCGATCTGAAGCAGCAGAGCTTCTATTGGAACCTGTGCGTGCTTGGCCACCGGGATGATCGCCGGGCTAACGAAGAACCGGGCGGGCGAGGCCGCGGCCACGGCCGCCTTGGCGACTGCCGGCCTGGGCTGCGCAGCGGAAGGCTCTTCCGTGCGCGTCGCCGCGCCGAACGCGAGGCACGCGACCGCCAGCCCAAACAAACTCAAGCACGCGCCCATCAGCAACATTTCCATGAGGTGGTCTCCTTACAGCCACGGACCTAGGCACGTGAGTGTCCATGCCCGAAAGAGAATAAAAGAGCCCGAAATTCACGAATTCTGCAAGCGGCACGGTCCTTGAACTGCCAAAATGTCAGGCAAGTTCCTGACGTTTCGTCATGCATAAGACCGGGGACAGATGGGACGCAACCGGACTGCTCCCTTGCTTGATACCGGCCAACTGTGCCATCATGCGACCATTCCAATGGCGCGTGGGATGAAGCCGTCTTTCGGCAGTATGACTGCCGGGTTGGCCGTGGGAGTTACCGCGGTGGTGGTGCTCGCCTGCGC
>OBLW0100000808.1_pt1 | contig 26875 bp, 23 predicted proteins | sample 1520161 | NCBI WGS metagenome assembly OBLW01 (sample SAMEA3539309, study PRJEB22396) | soil metagenome | biome: tundra; feature: field; material: soil | place: USA | collected 2010-05 | depth 0.15 m | reverse complement strand
GAACCCGTACACCGGCATGCAGATCTTGACCGCCACCAACCCCAATCTTCCATACTCGGGCATGAAGTTTCGGGCCGTCTCCCCCGCTTTCCGCATCGGATTCGCCTGGGACGTTTTCGGAAACGGCAAGACGGCGATTCGCGGGGGCTTCGGGCAGTATGTGGAGCGCCAGAATCAATATAACGGGAGCGGAGTGACCACAGAATTCGGCGGCGCGGCGCCGGTAAGCGTGCAAAGGACCCAGAACTTTGGCAGCATCGAGAGCATATTGGCATCGCCGGAGGCCTACACCAACGGGCAACCTGGCGCGACTAATGTGATCCCCGGGCTTGCGCCGTATGCTTTTAGCGGGATGAAAAGTCCCAACCAGAAGTACGAAGGGGCCTACAACGGGAGCTTCATGATCCAGCAGAACGTGGGATTCTCAACGGTTCTGGAAGCCTCGTGGGTATTCAACTTGTCGCGCCACACCCTCCTGGCCGAGAACATCAACGACGTGGTTCAGTTTTATAACCAGTACCAGCCGAGTTACCTCAACCCCCTGGACGGGTACCTGGCGCAGTATGTTGGGCCCGGCGCGAACAACGCCTCGGGCATGGCGTACAGCGACAACTACTTCCGTCCCTATTACGGATTTGGCGCTTTGAGTGTGACCGACAACGCGGGCAGCGCGGATTACAACTCGCTGCAGGTGGTCGTACGCCGCAACTTCACCCGCCATCTGTCGTACGGCTTAGCGTACAATTTCGCGAAGCAAATGGCCATACAAGGCGGGCGGAGCGACATATTTCCCGACAAGTTTCGGGACTGGGGGCCTACGTTCCTGCCCACTGCGCAAACGCTCGTGCTCAACTACGTCTATGAGGTTCCCAACCTCGGACAGAAGTTGAACCTCAAACCGCTGGGATGGGTGACGGACCATTGGACCGTCTCCGGCATCACCCAGTTTCGTAGCGACACCATGCACGCCTACCCCAGCGTCGGCTTTGCCAACACGAACTCCACAACCCTCGTCGGGCTGAATAACACCGGCACCTCGGCCGCGAGCGCCACGGCGCTGGTTGAAGGCAATCCGGAACTGCCCAGTGGTACAGTTTCCTTCGTCGGTGGTCCCACCACCACCAATATCGGCGTGAACGGGACGCCCGGGAACCAGATCTTCAATAACGCCTCTGTCATGCCCGTACTTCCATGCAGCTACGGGGCTCCGCAGGCGAACCCGCGGCTGGGCATTGGGGAGAACATGGAGTGCTTTGGAAACGAGGGACCGGGCAACTTATTCCCGGTTCCCGGCACGACCGTCGACAACTGGGATATGACGTTTACCAAGACGTTCCCGCTCAAGAAAGAGGGCCGGATGCTCATGTTTCGGCTGGAGACGTACAACCTGTTCAATCATCCCAATTTCTCGAGTGAAACCGTGGGGCAGACCTACGACTGGGCCAACTATAAGAACTACGTGATGATACCGGAAAATGGCAGCACCGGCCGCTACACCGCCGCGTTGCAGCCGCGCCTCATGTCTCTGACGCTGCGGTTCCAGTTCTAACGTCAGGCCGGCGCGCCGTGTTATTTTCGGAAATGATGGCGTTAGTCCGGAGGGAGCTAATCGAAAATGGAACGACGACAATTCGTTAACAACTTAGTGGCCGGCGCCCTTGGCGCGGGCTTGGAGATGAACCGCGGCTCGGCGGCGGAGCAAGCGGCGGCGGGCGAGGGCTCCGCAAAAATCGGCCGGCCCGTTCGGGCAGTCAGCATTGGTTTCCATACCAATCTTGCGCTCGAAAGGGTCGCGGCCTTGGTTGACCAGGAGGGGGCCAAGGGTTGTGACATTATTGCGTTGCCCGAAACCTGCCGCGGGCAGAACGGCAGGAGTCAGGAATCTCTGGACGGTCCCACAATCTCAACCATCGCGCGCCTGGCTCAGAAGCATCAAACCTACATCGTCTGTCCGATCGACCGAAAAGATGGCGACCTCCGACTCAATTCCGCGGTGCTATTGGACCGGCGTGGTCAGGTAGTCTGCATCTACGACAAGATGTATCCCGTCTGGCAAGGCGAATGTCTGAAAAACCCGCCGGTTCACCCTGGAGAGGCAGTGCGTGTCTACTCGACGGACTTTGGCCGGGTTGGCCTGGCGATTTGTTTTGACGTGAACTGGACGTCGCTCTGGCAGCAGATGTCAAACCAGGGCGCGGAGTTGGTGATCTGGCCCAGCGCTTATTCGGCGGGCCGCTCCCTGCAGGCTCAGGCGATTCAGCACAACTATTACATCATGAGCGCGACGTGGGTTCCGGACTGCCTGGTCTACGACATCGATGGGGAATTGCTGATCCACGACCACGAGAATGCCGGGGATGGAACCAATGTCACTCGCGTCACTCTGGACCTGGACCGCTGTATCTTTCACCAGGATCTCAATCTGGCCAAGCGGGACGAGTTACTGAAGACCCGCGGCGACGATGTTGCTCAGGACAAATGGTTGCCTATGGAGGGATGGTTCGTTCTGAGAGCCAAGCGGCCCGGAGAGAGCGCGCGCGATCTGGCCCGGCAGTCCGGGCTGGAGGAGCTCAGACATTACATCAATCGAAGCCGCTCCGAGATTGACAAATGCCGTGGATGGGAATTCTCTTGAAAAACATCCTCAACATGGCAAAGAAGCGATCGGAATAGCCACGAGTCGGCGTGACCTTCTCCAGCGTCCCGGCTTGCCCTGGCTGGGGATCGAAGTCATCGGCTGCTGATTGGAATCGGCGCCTGGCAGTTCGGCGGAGAATGGGCTGTGCCCCCAGCCAGAATGTCGGCGGCCGGGCGTGGGACCATTGATCGATGAGTAAGCCCCCGATTGCCGGACCGCACACGGAGGGGCGTACCCTGGGTGCGGATTGGTCGATTACCAACGTCGTTAAATTGCTCCGTGCGAATGCCGAACGGGGCGCGTGGCACAGCACGGACGCCTCCCGTGGCGGCATGGCAGCGGTCAATCAGTACTATGTGCGTAAGGCGTCCGCGAAACATTTGCCGACGAGGGTATCGCTGATCTTCATGCGGCTGGCGGAGGAAGGCTGCTGGTATGCGTCGCTATGCTTCGCGGGAGCCGACGGCTATCTGCCGTGGGATGCGGAAGTTGCCGAGCAGTGGCTCGGGGAGTTGTTTGGCGAGGACCGTGCGCGGGTTCGCGTGGAGCACGCGGAAAACTTGAGCGTCCGGCGTTTTATCCTGCCGGATATCGCCTGACGTACCTACGAGAAGTGTCATGATGGAGTTGCTCTATGGGCGTCCATCTCGTAGACGGCGCTTACGAGTTGTTCCGGCACTACTATGCCCTGCCATCCGCGCGGGTAGTGGGTCATTAAACTGACCCGCTACCGAAACGCCCAAATGCGAACGGTCTTATCGTTCCCCAATTCTAAAGGGGCGCCTCAGCGGTTTGCCTACTACGCGCCCATGTGGAATGCTCAAGGGGGCCAACCGCCCGCCTGCTGGGCTCAAAGGGTAGCGGCATGTCGTTTCGCTCCTGAACGGTGGAACACCGTAGTGTAGCCCTTTACCGCAGCCTCAGCGCCAAGCCGGGATGCTATCCTTGCCAGTATCGGAGGTCCGCATGTCCAGTAACCCGCCGAAACATCCGCATAAAACCGCGCACACCCATAAGGCAGCCAGCACGTCCGCTGCGGGACAGCCCGTTTTCGCGCAACCGCAGCCGTCGCCCGACCCAACCGGCTTCAAGAATCCGGTGACCGATCAGAGCGATAAGGAACTGGCCAACGTGGGGGCCGTGCCGCAGCCCGTCGGCGGCGCCGCGGAGCCGATTCTCATGCTGTCGCAGGTGTACGGCAGCGCGGGAGCGGCCAAAACGGCAGCCATCGAGCAGGCGGGACAGATCGTTTTCCACTCGGTGGGCGATACTGGGAGCGCGGAAGGTCCGAGCACGCAATCGCTGGTGGCCGACAAGATGGTCAGCGACTTCACCGAAGCGAACTCCGCCGACATACCTTCGTTTTTCTACAACTTAGGGGACGTCGTCTATTATTTCGGCGAAGCCACCTACTATTACGATCAGTTTTACGAGCCGTATCGCAGTTATCCCGCGCCGATTGTGGCCATCCCTGGCAATCACGATGGCGTGGTCTACGCGGCCGATCCGGCGCCGGCACTCGCGGCCTTCCTGGCCAACTTCTGCGCCCCCAGCGTCGCGCCATCGCCCGATGCCGGAGGACTGGCACGCACCACCATGATCCAGCCGGGCGTCTATTTCACCTTCGACGCGCCCTTCGTCCGCATTCTGGGCGTTTACAGCAACGTCCTGGAAGATCCCGGTGTGATTTCGGGCCAAAACGGGACATATCCCACGTTGGACAGCCGCCAGATCGATTTCCTGCAGACGGCGCTCGCCCGTGTGAAGAGCGAGAATTACACCGGCGCGGTGATTATCGCGGTGCATCACCCTCCCTTTACCGGCGGGTCCACACATGGCGGCAGTCCCCTCATGCTGCAGGATATCGATAATGCCTGCCAGGCGGCGGGAGTCTGGCCCCATGCGGTATTCTCCGGCCACGCGCACAACTATCAACGATTCACCCGTACGGTAAATGGCCTGCAGATTCCCTATCTGGTGGCCGGGTGCGGCGGACATGCGCCGCTCGAAAAGATGAGCGGAACTTACCGCACGCCTTTCCCGATCGATAGCACACTTACTCTGGAAAGTTACGACGGTACCGATTACGGCTATCTGCGGGTAGTGGTGAATGCCACCACGCTCACCGTCGAATTCCATCCGGAAGGCGATGGCGGGACGACCAAGACCCCGGATGACCTCGTCACGGTCACACTGGCCAATCACACGGTGGCGTAAGCGCCGCACTTCGTCGCCCGGAGTTCCGCGTTCGCTTGGGCTCTGCGGTCGCTTTCCGATCAAGTCCAGCGGACGACCTTCCAAGCCGCTTCCGCTATCATGAGGATGTGCGCTGGCCACTGCGCCGAACCATTCGATTCCCCATGTTAAATGTTCTGCTCCAGGCTGCGAATCGTGGGCACCCCGTCCTTTCGATATTCCGCCATCTGGGAGCATTCGGGCTTTTCTTTCTCACCATTCTCGATAGCTCTCCGCTGCCAACTTTTGGCGGCCCCGACATCCTCATCGCCATTCTAGTTTCCACCCACCGCCTGCCGTGGTACGAGTATGCCGTCGTGGCCACAGTGGGCTCGACGATCGGCGCCTATCTTACCTTTCGGGTGGCGCGCAAGACTGGCCAGGCTTATCTGGACAGTAAGTTTGGGGCAGCCAGAGTGGCCACATTCCTGGGTCTATTTAGCAAGTGGGGCACCGGGACCTTGGTGGCTTCTACGGCCATTCCTTTTCCCTTTCCCACCAGTCTGGTTTTCGCGACCGCAGGCGCTTCGGAATACCGCTTGGGCCGGTATCTCAGCGTGGTCTCCATCTCTCGCGGTGTGCGGTATGGATGCCTCGCCCTTCTGGTAGACCGCTTTGGCCGTCATCTGGTGCGGGTGGTAGCGCATCCGATGCAATACTGGGGCTGGTTTTTGCTGTTCAGTGCCGTGATTTTGGTTCTCATTGGCGGGGGCATTCTGGTCAATCGGCGGTTCCTGAACGCGCCGGCACAATGAGGATGTGAGCTCAAGGCCGTGCGGGGAGAGACTAAAGTTGGCGGGTGGTTGAAGGATCGGCGCGACCAACCTCGTCCGGGTTGCTGGAGATGCCAAAGATCCGGTAAGGTTGTGATGGAGTTGCCCTCTGGACGTCCATCTGGTCGACGGCACTTATGAGTTGTTCCGGCATTACTATGCCCTGCCGTCCGCGCTGGATCAGGACGGTCGCGAGGTCGCCGCCGTGCGGGGCGTGCTCGCGTCCGTTCTGGGCATGATCCGAGGCGGCGCCACACACATCGCTGTTGCCACCGATCACGTCATCGAATCCTTCCGAAATAGGCTCTGGCCAGGTTACAAGACCGGTGAAGGGATCGACCTGGATCTGCTGGCCCAATTTGAGCTGCTCGAAGAGGTCCTTTCCGCGGCCGGCGTCGTTGTCTGGCCCATGGTGGAGTTCGAAGCGGACGACGCACTCGCGGCAGCAGCGACTATTGCCGCTCGGGATCCGCGCGTGGAGCGCGTGATTATCTGTACGCCAGACAAAGATCTCGCCCAATGCGTTCGCGGGACCCGCATCGTCCAACTGAATCGCCGGACGCGCGTTACGGTCGACGAGGCCGGCGTCGTCAGCAAGTTCGGCGTCACGCCGGCGTCGATTCCCGATTACCTGGCGCTCGTCGGCGACGGGGCCGACGGTTATCCCGGCTTACCTGGCTGGGGAGCGAAATCGTCCGCTGCGGTTCTCGCCAAGTTTCTCCACCTCGAATCCATTCCGGCGGAATGGCGCGAGTGGCGGGTGAACGCCGCCAACGCCGGCGCCCTCGCGCACACGCTCGCCAAGGAGCGCCACCTGGCCCTGCTGTTCCGAACCCTCGCAACCCTCCGGACCGACATCGCGCTGTTTGATGACGTGGACGAACTACAGTGGCAGGGCCCAAAGGCTGGCTTCGAAACCTTGGGGGCGCGGCTCGACACGGCGGTCACCGTGACTGGCCGGCATGCAAACCGCCGGTCCCCGGGTCGCTTCGATTCACCATCGACCCGATAGCCGCATAACGATAAGATCGTCTCGTGCAGTATCGAATTATCGGAAGCACGGGTCTAAGCGTCTCGGTGATTGGCGTCGGCACATGGTTGAGCGACGTGCGGCAGGACCTTTACACTCTGGCGGATGGCCAACCCTTAGATGCGTCCCGGTGAGATCTGCCTCGCGAGTTTCCCGTTTGGCGATACGGCGGGGATGAAGTTGCGGCCGGTGCTTGTGCTGGCGGTCCGCCTGTCTGCGAGCCGCTACATGTCCTTGAGCAGTTCGTCCAGAATGGTCTGAACCGCAACGTAGGGGTCGGGGCCATTGTAGGTTTCGGCTTCGATCGAAAAGATCCCTTTGTACCCGGCGGCGTTCGCAACCTTGACGGCTGCGGCCTCGCTATACTCCTGCGGATTGTAGTGCCAATGGCTGCCGCCCGACGAGAGCGGAAAGAGCACGGGCAATCCCGCCGTCCGCTTCTGTTCGTCCGGGAAGTTGCCGACGTCGGGGTTGGACCAAATTCCGGCGGCCTGGATCACTTCGACTTCCACCTCCCAGCTCGGATAGCGCGAGGGCGTACCGCCGGTTCCATCATCGCGGTTTTCCATGGTGATGAACACGTTCTTGGTCTTCGCGTACGCGTTCATCGTTTTCAACGCGTCGATCGCGTTTTGGCGCACCTCGGGCGCGAGACTGCCCGGGTTAGGCATGACCCGCGGGCAGCCCAACATCACGGCGTGATCGACCCAGGCCTTGGTCAGGTCGATGGCTTCGAGCCGCTGCACCAGGTTCGCCGATGCGTTCAACTGTCCGAACTCCAGGTTGATCTGATGCATCCGCGATTTCACCTTATCCAACCTGTTCTTAAACTCCGCCAAGTACTCGGGCTCGGTAGAAGTGAAGTGAGAATGCTGCAATTCCACGCGATGGACGCCGTAGCGGTCCGCGACCATTTGCGGAAAATCTAGGATATCGAGCGTTCTCTTGGGATCGTTCGGACGAGCGGGGCTCTTAATGACGGAGTTGAAACACAGGCTCATGATCGAGATGCGATCCAGTTTAGCTTGATCCGGGCGTTGCCCCCATACTCTGCCGGAGCCGGCGGCCAGGGCGGAACCAATAAGAAACTCTCGTCGTTTCATTATGAGAGTATATACCGGTTTTGTGCCCATCCGCATGGCGCGCCCGGGCGTCGAGCGCCCTTACCTTGCCTTCGCGCGCGGCTCGAACCCCGGCGGATTCTGTTCCTCGGCAAATTCGAAGCCGCTCAGGTATGCGAGCTTCACGATCTTCGCCATCTTCTCGAAGTTGATCTTCTCCACGGTGTCGGTAGCCTGGTGGTAATCGGGATGGAAGCCGGTGAACCACCAGATCGCCGGGACATCGTGCAGTAGGAACGGATACTGGTCGCTGCGGTACATAACACCGTTGTACGCGATTGAGTGTAACGCAGGAGTCGCTCGGGGATGCGATAAATGAGACAATCGGCTCTACTGGAACCGATTGGTAGTATTGTCGCGAGGAGAAAGAAATGATTCACAGACCGGAGACAGAGGTGAAACTCAAGATACCGATGAACCGGCGTGACCTGGTGAGAATCGGTTCGGCGGCATTGCTGGGGCGGGCGATTTCATCGCTTGCAGGAGCAGCCGCCGCCGACGCGAAGAAACGCCAGGTGCTCTACTTCACGCGCAGCGCTGGTGTGGAGCACGCGGTCGTGAAACAGAGCGGGGCCGGGCCGAGCCTTTCGGAGAAGAACCTGATCGAGGTGGGCCGGGTTGGCGGATTCGAAGTCAAATCTACTAAAGACGGGCGGGTCTTCGACGGTGACCTTAGCCAGTATGACGCAATCGCCTTTTATACGTCCGGCGATCCGACGCGGCCGGCCAAGGACGGATCCCCACCCATGACGCCAGCGGGCAAGCGAAAACTCCTGGATGCGATTTCGTCCGGCAAGGGCTTTGTCGGCTTTCACTCCGCCGCCGACACGTTCCATTCGAAGGGTCCGCTCGAGGCGAACCAGGCGGAGGTCGACCCGTACATCGCCATGCTTGGCGGCGAGTTCCTGGCGCACGGGGCGATCCAAGAGGCGTCGCTATTCGCCTCATCCCGCTTTATGGCAAAGAGCGCCACGATGCCTTCGGAAGCTTTATCGTTTACCGAGGAATGGAACACATTCAAGAATTTCTCCCACGATTTGCACGTGATCTTTGTCCAGGAGACCCGGTACATGACAGGCGACGCCTACCGCCGTCCGGACTACCCGTCCACGTGGGCGCGCATGCACGGTAAGGGCCGTGTGTTTTACACCGCTCTTGGACACTGCGAGGATGTCTGGACCAATCCGTTCTTTCATGCCATCGCGCGGTCAGGCTTGGAGTGGGTCATGGGCGAGTTCGATGTCGATATGACGCCGAATATCGATAAGGTTACACCACAGGCGAACCGGTTGAAGGCGTAAGGCGAGGAGGAAATACGATGAGCGATCAGGTTTCACGGCGCGATTTCATTCAGACGACCGCGGCGACGGCGGCTGGAGCAGCCTTCGGCACGAAAGCGCTTGCCGCGCCGGCCGACCCGCGGAAGGCTCGGAGCTACAACGAGAACATGGAGTACCGCCCACTTGGCCGAACGGGCCTGATGCTTTCGGCAATCAGTGTCGGCGGGCACTGGAAACGGATCCCGTACCAAGGCGGTTCAGCGGAGTTCAAGAAGAACCGGCGGGATGTAATGAACGCCTGTCTGGACCACGGCATCAACTACGTCGATGCCTGTAGCGCTGGTGAGGTGGCGGCCTATGCCGAAGCGGTAAAGGGCAGGCGCGAGGAAATGCACATGGGGTTCGACTGGACCATGGCACGCGATCCGTCGATTGCCGGCTCGCTGGAGAAACTAAAGAAAGGCATGGACGATGGCCTCAAGCAAAGCGGGTTGGAATACGTGGACCTGTGGCGCATAACCCTGCACGAGCAGACTACGCTGAACTCGGTCCAGGAAATCGAGACTGTTGTGGCCGCGTTGGAATGGGGAAAGAAGACGGGCAAGGCGCGAGCTACCGGCATCTCGACGCATCATCGTCCTTGGATCGCCGAGGCTGTCGCCAAGTACCCGCAGATCGAGGTCGTGGTCACGCCCTACAGCGCCGGGAGCAAGGAGAAGCCCGTTGGCAGCATGTTCAAGGCCCTCAGAAAACACAACGTTGGTATGATCGGGATCAAGCCGTTCGCAAGCGGTAGCTTGTTCGCATCACGCGGCGCCCCGGACTCGCCGACGAAAGAGGAGGACGACCAGCGGGCTCGAATGGCGCTCCGTTATGTGCTTTGCTGCGACGTGCTGAGCGCCAGCATCCCCGGACTGATTACTGTCGACCAGGTGAAGAACGCTGCCGTCGCCGTGATGGAGCGCAGGAAATTCGAGGTTACCGAGGCCGAGCGATACCAGAAACTCGCAACCAATATGTGGACGAGCTTGCCGGCTGATTACCAATGGTTGCACGATTGGAGGTGGGTATAAGGGATGTATAATCGACACGGGGCGCGACGCTCTCCAGGCTCAGAGGTAACCAGAAGGGAACCCTTATGGCATCGCGAACGATTACGACAGCATTGTCCGCGGCGATGGCGGCAGCCTTGGCCGTGGCGCCCGCCGGCGCCCAGTCCGCGGGGCTGCGCGCCGCGGTCGTGAAGGTGGACATTACCCCGACGACCCCCAAGTATCTGTTGGGCTATGGGGCGAGGCAAAGCATCGGCGTACACGACCACATTTTCACCCGGGTTGTAGCGCTGGACGACGGAACCACGCAGTTCTTCCTGGCCTCTTCCGACGTATGCGAATTCTCGCCATCGGTGTACGAAGAATTCGTCGCGCAACTGAAGAAGGAAACGGGAATCGACCGTCTGCAAGTCTGGTGGGGCACTACCCACACCCACTCCGCTCCGGAAATCGGGATGCCTAGCGTCGCGGACCTGACCATGCCGGAGCGCCACAACCACCCCGCGGACACGGAGTTCACGGCATTCGTGGAGAAATCCCTGATCGACGCCATCAAGGAGGCTCGGACGAAACTGGAGCCGGCGCGCCTGGTGGTCGGCACGGGTTACTCGGCGGCCAACATCAACCGGCGGGCCACCGATGCCCAGGGACGAAGCCAACTGGGCTTGAATCCGGATGGACCGGCGGACCATCGGATCAACCTGCTCCGGCTGGAGCGCCCCGACGGCTCACCCATCGCCCTGGTCTTCAACTATTCGATACATGGCACGTCGATGGCCGCGACGAACCTGCTGATCAGCGGCGATGTGCCGGGTGTGGTCGCCCAATACGTGGAAGAGAAGATCGGCGCGCCGGCGCTTTTCATTAACGGCGCCGCCGGCAACCTGGCGCCCATTTACGAAACGCGCGCGAGCGTCGAAGCCGCCCACCTGACGCAGTTCTACTCGCTCTTGGGGGACAGAATCATTGCCGCCAATAACGCCATGAAAGCGCCCGTGTCCGATGTCCACCTCCGGCTGAGCGAGAGGATCGTGGAGACCCCGCGCCGTCACGGTTACGGATGGGAGGACGCGCTCAGCTCCTATCTGGCGCAAGCGGCTCCGAACGAGGACGGCATCATCCGCCTGCCGGTGAGATTTCTGATGATCAACGACGATATCGCGATCTGGTCGGTCCCGGTGGAGTTGTTCTGCGAGATCTCGATGGATGTTCGGGCCCGCTCACCCTATGAGCACACATTCTATTTCGGCTACTCGGACGGATCCTTCGGATACCTGCCGACCAAACAAGCCTTCGCCGAGGGCGGGTACGAGCCTCGCACGGGCCCGTTCACGGACAGCGTCGAGACGGATCTCAAAAACGTAGTGGTCCCTTACCTTCAAGGCCACGGACACTAAAGGAGAAACGGTTATGCTATCGCGAAAGATTACGATTGCGGCTACGTTAATGGCGGCCGCCTGGGCCGTTGCGCCCGCCGGCGCCCAGCCCGCGGGGTTGCGCGCCGCCGCTGTGAAGGTGGACATTACGCCTACCACCAGCAAGTACCTGGTGGGCTATGGCGAGAGGAAAAACACGGGCGTGCACGACCACATTTTCACGCGCGTCGTGGCGCTGGACGACGGCTCCACGCAATTCTTCCTGGCCTCATCCGACATATGCCTTTTCGCGCCGTCCATCTATGACGAATTCGCCGCGGAACTGAAGACGGAGACGGGAATCGACCGCCTTCAGGTGTGGTGGGCCACCACCCATACGCATTCCGCTCCGGAAGTCGGGCCGCCGGGAATTCCGAAAGTAATCATGCCGGAACGCTACAATCACGCCGTGGACGCGGAGTACACGGCTTTTGTGGAGAGTTCCTTGATCGCCGCCGTTAAGGAAGCCCGGACGAAACTGGAACCGGCGCGCCTGGTGGTCGGCACGGGTTACTCGGCTGCCAACATCAACCGACGGGCCACCGATATCCAGGGACGAAGCTCGCTAGGCCTCAATCCGGACGGGCCGGTGGACCGCCAGATCAACCTCCTCAGGCTGGAGCGCCCGGACGGAACGCCCATCGCTTTGGTCTCCAACTACCCCGTGCACGGGACGTCGCTGGGCGGGGAGAACCTGCTGATCAGCGGCGATGTGCCCGGCCTGGTCTCTCAATACGTGGAAGAGAAGATCGGCGCGCCGATGCTCTTCATCAACGGCGCCGCCGGCAACCTGGCGCCCATCTATGAGACGCGACGGAACTTTTCGGACGCCCACATCACTCAATTCAACCAGCTCCTGGGGGACAAGATTCTGGCCGCCAACAGCGTCATGAAGGCGCCCGTTTCCAATATCCATTTCCAACCGGGTGAGAAGATCGTGGAGACGGCGCGCAGGCACGGTTTCGGATGGGACGACAGCGTCGGCGATTATCTGAAAGCGGCCCCCGGCGAAGATGGAGTCATCCGCATGCCCGTCCGGTTTCTGATTGTCAACAACGACCTCGCGATCTGGACGGCCCCAGTGGAGATGTTCTGCGAAATCTCGATGGATATCCGCTCCCGCTCTCCCTATCTGCACACTTTCTATTTCGGTTATCTGAATGGCTGGTTCGGCTATCTGCCGACCAAGCAAGCCTTCGCCGAGGGCGGTTACGAGACCAGGACCAACCCGTTTACGGATAGCGTCGAGGCGGATCTCAAGAACGTGGTGATCCCTGAGCTCCAAAGCCGCGGACACTAACATACTCAAATGGCGCGGTAGCCTAATAATAGCCGATTGTGGGCCGGGTAGCCAATTCGACTTTGTAGTTCACAGCGGCGGCCGGTCCTGGAGCCAGGCTTGGACTGCCCTCGGCATCTCTTTTAAATTCTCGATTGGCGTCGTGAGCGGGATGGCGCACTCTGGACCGATCAATCGCACGCCGGCATCGAGGTTGAGATAGACCTCGCGGCGCACTTCCGCGGGCCCTTTGGTGAACAGCGTGACAGGATTGTTGACGTTCCCTACCAGGCGGATACGGTCTCCCACGATGGCCATGGCTTGCGCGGGCGGGTTCCTCGAGTCGTAGTGAAAGCCGGCCATACCGGTCCGCGCTATGTAGTCCATTCGGTCGAGCGTCTTGCCGCAGATATGGAGAATCAGCGGGACCGGCAGCCTTCGCGCAAATTCCGTGTGGATATCCAGCAGAAATCTCTTGTAGTACTGCGCGCTGACCAGGTCTCCGGTGGCATGGTCGGGGAGGGTCAGGACGTCGGCGCCCGCCTCGATCTGGGCAAGCCCGAACGCGACCGTGACTTCTTTCAGGATGTTGAGGTAATACTGGACCCGGCCGGGGTCGTCAACCGTCATCAACAGAAACGGCTGAAGACCGAAGACGTGGTAGGCGAGCGTCCACGGCCCCATGGTTTTTCCGACGATGGCCACCTGGTCGCCGAAGCGCTTCCTCAGTGTGCGTATGGCCTGAAGAACGCACTGGATGTCGGGGTGATCGAGGAAACCGCCGGGGATCGCGAGATCGTCCAGCCCGTTCGAGACAGGCTCCGACATAATCACCGTGGGCCAACTGCCCTTCTCACCCCAATCGATCCGGCATCCGAGAGCCGAGGACTCTTGAACGATCGAGAACACCGGCATAATGGCGTCGAAGCCCAGCTCCGTGTATCCGGTGGCAGCCAGGCGGGCCATCGATTCCGGGACCCGGTTGGCATCCGGAAACGCCGCGCCGCAGATGTCCATCAGCTCCACGGTGGCGATAGAGGTCGGAGTACACAGCGCCGGCCGATCTATCGGTTCACGGCGAAGAGCCGCGAGGATTCGCTGGCGGCTGTTCATTTACTCCGCGCCGGATTGCTCTTCCCGGTGACCATGATTCTATTGTGCGATAGTTGGGAGAGGAGCGGTTTCATGGCTATTTCTCGACGCGAATTTCTGGGAACCACGGCCATTGGCGGCGTGGTGGCGGACTCGCTCATCGGAGCGGAGCCCAAGATGCCCACGCGCATTCTGGGCAAGACCGGGATCGAGGTTTCCATTCTGGCCTTTGGCGGCGGCAGCCGGTTCTACGGCTTCAAGAACAAAGCGGGCCAGGACTTGGGCTACAAAGACGAGGAGCAGGCGGTCGCCATCGTGAAGCGCGCCTTCGATCTCGGGATCAACTACATCGATACGGCCGACGAGTACGAGGTCAGCGAAGAACGCTACGGGATGGCTCTGAAGGCGCACGGCCGCAAGGGAATTACCGTGGCGACCAAGATCAGCGCCCGCGACGGCGACGGCTTCAAACGCAACCTGGAGCGCAGCCTCAAGCGGCTGGGCCTGGATCAGGTGGATATCGTCCACCTTCACGGGATTATGAACGACGCCGACATGGCCCGTGCGGAAGCCCCCGGCGCCGCTTTGGAACAGCTCCAGAAGGCCAAGGAGCAGAAGCTCACGCGCTTCATCGGCATCTCCTGCCACGCCGCGCCGCTGACGCTCCAGGCAGCGCTCGAGCGCCACGATTTCGACTGCACCCAGATGGCCCTCAACGCCGCCCAGTCCTCTCTGCAGGCCCCGCCTCACACGACGGCGGTGTTCGAAAACACGGCTCTGCCGGTCGCCCTTCGGAAGAACATGGGGATTCTGGCGATGAAGATATGGTTGCAGGATTTTCTCCCCGACGTCCCCGAGCGTACCGCCAGAAACCTGATGTACTACACGCTCTCGCTTCCGGTTGCGGCAGCGGTCATCGGCAACCCCAAGCCCGAGTACCTGGAAGAGAACGCGAGGCTGGCCAAGGCCTTTAAGCCTCTGCCCAAAGCGGAGATGCTGCAATTATCGGGCGCACTCTCCAAGTACAAGCTGGCTATGAACAACGTGTTCCGCGACCATATCGACGCGTAGCGGTTCTTATGAGGAGCGGCCATAAGACTTGGCTGATTATCGGGCTCCTGCCGGCCGCGGCGGTGTTCGCTCAGGCTCCGGAGGGGGGTGAGAATCTGTCTCCGGCCGCGCTCGCCACGCGCGCGAAGGCGCGGAACGCGCCCGAGATTCCCTTCGAATCGGTCCCGAACTTTCTGAAGCTTCCGCCCAACCTGTTCCTTGGCGAGGGCATCGGCATCGCGACCAATTCCAAGGGACACATCTTTGTCTACACGCGAAGCCAGAGGACACGCCTGTTCGAGTTCGATGCGAACGGGAACTTTGTCCGGGAGATCGGCGAGGGCCTGTACGGGTTCGTGTTCGCTCACGCGGTACGCGTCGACGCGCAGGACAACATCTGGGCGGTCGACGAAGGCTCGAACATGGTCGTCAAGTTCAACCCCGAAGGCCGGGTTGTGATGACCATGGGCAGACGGCCGGAGCCCGCCGATGCCCTGGCGTCGCCGCCTCCCGCTCCGGACCCTGCCAATGCGGGAAAGTACGTTTTCAATCGGCCAACCGATGTGGGGTGGGACGCGCAGGGCAACATCTTCGTCACGGACGGTTATGGCAACTCACGGATCGTGAAGTACGATAAGAACGGAAGGTTCATTACCCAGGCCGGTACAAGAGGAGCGGGACCGGGGCAACTGAACCTGCCACACTCCATGGCGATGGATGCGAAGGGCAACGCCTATGTGGCGGACCGGAGCAACCGGCGGATTGAGGTTTTCGACAACGACCTGAAGTTCAAGGCGATTTACGACAACGTCGGCACGCCGTGGGAAGTCTGCATATCGCCCGGACCGCATCAGTATCTCTACTCGTCCAACAGCTTCCCGGACGCGAACGATTACACGCTGGCCACGGTGAGCGGAGAGATTTACAAGATGGAGCTGGACGGAACCGTGGTCGGGAAATTCGGAAAGGCCGGCAAGCAGTTGGGCGAGTTCAGCGGATTGCATGAGATCGATTGCCGCAATCCCGATGTGCTCTACACTTCCGAAATCCAGTTGTGGCGGGCGCAGAAGCTGATCCTGCACCCGAAATAGAGGCTCGCCGGAATAGAGGCTCAATGACGCGATTCCTTGGCGTTGCGATGGTCCTGCTGTCGGGCGGATTGCTCTGCGCACAGGTTCCGGAGATTCCCTTCGACGCGGATATCGGTTTTCTGAAATTGCCCTCCGGCCTCTATTTGGGTGAAGCGGCCGGCATAGCCACGAATTCGAAGGGAAACATCTTCGTCTATACGCGGACCGGAGAAAGCGCGGTCATGGGCGGATCCCGCTTCTTCACGTATGGCGGCTCGCGTTTATTCGAGTTCGATGCCGCGGGAAGGTACCTCCGCGAAATCGGCGTGGGGATTTACGGCTTCTTGTTCGCGCAGTCCGTACGAATCGATGCGCAGGACAACATTTGGGCCGTGGATCGCGGGTCGAGCAACATTGTCAAGTTCGATTCCGCGGGCCGGTTCCTGCAGGTGTTGAGCCGCAAGCCGGAGTCGGTCAACCCCATGGGTGGAGGCGGCGGCGGTGGCCGAGCCATCCAGGGCGACAGCTTCAATCGTCCAACCGACATCGCTTGGGACGCCCAGGGCAATATGTTTGTCTCGGACGCCTACACCAACGCGCGAATCGTGAAGCTCGACAAAACCGGCAGATTCATCAAGACCTGGGGATCGAAGGGTTCCGGGCCGGGACAATTCGACATGCCCAACTCCGTCGCCGTGGACTCCAGGGGCAACGTGTACGTGGCGGATCTGGGGAACAGGCGGATTCAAGTTTTCGACAACGACGGGAATTTCAAGAGCGAGACCGCCGGCCCGGGCGCGCCGTGGGCCCTCTGCATTTCACCCGGAGCTCACCAATACCTCTACAGTTCGAATTCCAACCCGCCCGACTCCATGGCCAACGGCGAGGTCTATAAGATGGAGCTGGATGGCAAGGTTCTCGGTAAGTTCGGCGCGGCGGGCAAACTGGTAAAGGAATTCGGCACGGTGAACCAGATCGACTGCCGCAATCCGAACACGCTGTACTTGGGCGAACTGACCAACTGGAGAGTGCAGAGGATTACGCTGCACGCAGCCAGGTAGCTGCATTGCGTTATCGTGGAAGCTATGCTGAACAGAGAACAGATGGTGGCGGAGATTGCGCAGGAGGTGGTCGCGCGGCTGCAGTTGCGTCTCAGCGCAAAACCCGGCGCGACGCCCCAGGCCGGGGTTGCCGCCGCGCCGACGGTGACCGGCGACGGGGTCTTTGCCACGGCCGATGAAGCGGTGAAGGCCGCGGCTGAAGCCCAGCCTAAGGTCGCCGCGATGAGCCTTCAGGATCGCGGGCGAATGATCGACATCATCCTGCGCATCTGCGACGATCGGGCCACCGAGTTTGGCAGCATGGAGTTGGAAGAGACCAAGATCGGCCGGTTGGACCACAAGATTTCCAAGCTCCACGCGATGCGGTTCGTGGTGGGCGTCGAGCAGATGGAGCGCATCCAGGCTCGCGCCGACGCGTCGGGGCTTTGCGTTGTGGAACGGGCGCCCTGGGGCGTGATCGGCATGGTGCTGCCCGCGACGCACTCGGTGCCGACCATGGTGAGCAACGCCATCAACATCCTGGCGGCGGGCAATACGGCGGTGTTCAGCCCGCACCCGTCGGCAGCCAAAGTCGCCGCTTACGCCTTGAAGATTTTCAACCGGGAGATCGAACGAACATTTGGCCTGTCGAATGTCATCACCATGGTTGCCAAGCCGACCATCGAGTCGGCCGAACAAATCTTCCATCACCCGGGCGTCGCGCTCATTTGCGTGACGGGCGGGCAGGCGGTCGTGAAGGCGGCCATGCAGTCGGGCAAGCGCGTGATCGCCGGCGGACCGGGCAATCCGCCGGTGGTGGTGGATGAGACGGCGGATATCGAGAAGGCGGCGCGGGACATCATCGCCGGGGCGTCTTTCGACAACAACCTTCTCTGCATCGGCGAGAAGGAGGTTTTCGTGGTGGCTTCGGTGGCGGACCAGTTTAAGCGGGCCATGAAGACGGCGGGCGCCTATGAGTTGGACAGGCAGGCCATCGACCGGCTCACCAAGGCTGCGTTCACCTTCGAAGACGATAGCAAGGGCCGCCCGCGGGCTCACGTGAGGAAGGAATTCGTGGGCCGGGACCCCTCCGTGCTGGCGCAGGCCGCCGGCGTGCGCATTCCCGATTCGACGGATCTGCTCTTCGGCGAGACCGAAGAGAACCATCCCTTCGTGTACGTAGAACAGATGATGCCGTTCCTTCCGGTGGTACGCGTGCCGGACGTGGATGCGGCGATTGCGGCCTCCGTGCGGGCCGAACGCGGCTACCGTCACACCGCCATTATTCACTCGAGGAATCTCGACAACGTCACGAAGATGGCTCGCGCGATGAACACCACGCTCTTCGTCCACAACGCGCCCAGCACGGGATCGCTTGGAGTGGACGGGCCCGGCTACTTCAGCCACACCATCGCCACGCCGACGGGCGAGGGCGTCACGACGCCCCTTACATTCACGCGCGAACGGCAGATTGCGATCGGCGGCGGCGCGCTACGGATTATTTGAGCTCCGTCAGGCCCCTTACTCCGAGTAATTCTGCACGTAGAGATCGCGCGGGAGCCCTTTGCCTCGCGCGCTATGCTGCAGTTGCACCGCTTCCTCGTGGGTCATGCGCCCACCGAGAGAAACCAGGTAATAGTCCCGACGGTCCTTGGGTGAAAACACGGCGGCATTCAGGCCGGGATGATTCTGGTTGAGCTGCTCCACCTTTTTGGCGGCGGCGTCGCGAGTGCGGTAAGTGAAGGCGATGACCCGCCAGTTTTCCCTGCCGCCGACCGGGGAGGGCTTAGGCTCAGGCGCGGGAGTTGCGGCAGGGGGCGAGACGGAAACGACGCGGCTTTGCCCGGCGACGCTCGAGAGGCGCGGCCGATTGAGACCGAAGATAAGCAACACAACTGCGGCGGCGCCCGCGAAAATCCATTTTGTCGGGAAGCGGTATCGGGCGGCGCGCCGATACGATGGCGGTGGCCCGGGAGCGTCATTGGGGACGACCGGGGGTTCGCAAACCGGGGGTTCGGAGATTACGGGCACGTAGTCTAAGGCGGCGCCGATTTCAGCCAGGGTCCAACGGGCCTGCGGATCCGGGTCCGCGGCGTGAGCGGCGATCTCCGAGCTCTTCGGGGAGGCCGACATGAGAGTCTGCCGCCAAAGTTCTCCGAGCAAGCGGACGTCTTCGCGGTACGCGGATGAGGTTTCGGCGTCACGGACCGCGCCGGTCGAGAGCTTGATCCGGTCACCGACGGCAACGATGTGGTCGGCGTCGAGCGCGCCGAGCACCAGCCCCTGAGCATGGAGATAGCGAAGAGCGTCGAGGACGGCATCCAGTACTTCGCGCGACTCCTGTGGACTGAGCGGCGACCGGCCGATCGCATCGGCGAGGGTTTCGTCGGGAGACTCGAAGACCGCGTAGAGGACAGTTTCGCCGCCGTGATCGGCCCGCCCACAATCGAGAAGTTCGACTAAATTCGGGTGACGAAGCTGGCGAGTCCGATGCCAAAGATCGAGTGGTCCGGCGCCCTCGACGACTGCCTCGGGCGCCAGCTTCACGACGGCGCGACTGCCATCCGGAGCAAGCGTAGTTTGGAAAAACGCGGCGTTGTCATTGCCGCCCAACCATTGTTCCAGCGTGTATTTCCCGGAGAGGCAGACACCTTCCCAGCGTTCCCTCAAATGAGTCATAAGAATCCTCGATCCGGACATGGTGCGAAATTAATCGTACGTAAAAGTTACACGGATTACAACCCACGAACTTGCGATCGTTGCAGATGAGCAACTGGCCCTCCAGGTGCTGCTGGCCCCGGATCGGGTAATGTTCTGAAAGGGAGGGAAACCAAAAGTGTGGAAGAAACCAAATGACGAACCGGGCGAACCGGTGCGGAGTCCGGCGCCGCCGCCGGCCGCTCCAGCGCCGCCGGCGGCGCCAAAGCAGTCGGCGGCGATCGGCCCTTCGATGACCATCAAAGGCGAGATTCGCGCGCGCGAGGAACTGCTGGTGGATGGCGAGGTGGAGGGGATTCTGGAATCGCAGAGCAGTCTGACGGTGGGACCGAACGGGAAGGTGCTGGGGAATATCAAGGCGCGCGAGGTAGCCATCTTCGGGAGCGTCCGCGGCAATGTCGAGGTGACGGAGAAGATTGCGATCCGGGAACAGGGGAGCTTGATCGGCGACATCAAGGGCGCGGGGATCAGCATCGACGATGGGGCGTACTTCAAAGGGAGCATCGACATCGTGCGGATGGAGCCGAAAGTGACGACGAAGGCGACGCTGGTGATGGAGGCGCAGGCCGGGTAGGGGCTGTTACACTCAGGAGGAATGGCTGCCCATGGCCCAACCGCGGCGACGGATCTCGGCGAAATCGTGGAGCATCGCGGGGTGCGGGAGTGCCTCCAGTGGTTCACGCGCGAGAAACAATGGGTCAACGAAGCCCATCTGCGGCTCTGCAGGGTGCCGGCGCCTACCTACCTCGAAGGGGAGCGCGCCGCGTGGTTCCTGGAACAGTTCCAAGCGGCCGGCTGGGATGCCTCCATCGATCGCGCGGGCAACGCGATCGCTATCGAGGGGCATGCGCCGTACGTAGCGCTGACGGCGCACCTGGACACCGTCATCGCGCCGCGGAACAAGGACGATATCACCGTGGACCCGGATGGGCGGCTGACCGGGCCGGGGGTGTCCGATAACGGCGCCGGCTTGGCCGCTCTGCTGGCCATCGCGCGCGCCTGGAAAGCCTGTCCGAACCGTCCCGAATTGCATCACGGGTTGTTACTGGCTGCCGACACCGGCGAAGAGGGCGAGGGCAATTTGCGGGGCATGCGCCGGCTGGCCAAAGATTCGCCCCTGGCGCGGGATATCAAGGCGTTTCTGGTGCTGGACGGCGCCGACACCGGCCATATCACCAATCGTGCGCTGGGAAGCCGTCGGTTCGAGGTAGCTTTTGCCGGTCCGGGCGGGCATAGCTGGAGCGATTACGGCGTGGGCAACCCGTTGCACGCGTTGTGCCGCGCGGTGGCGCTGTTTGCCGACACCCGGCTGGACGGCGCGCCGAAATCGGCTTTCAACGTAGGCCTGATCGAGGGCGGATCGAGCGTCAACGCCATCGCCCACTCTGCCTTGGCCAAGGTGGACATCCGCTCGGAAAGCAACGAAAAGATGGACGAGCTGGTGCGGGCCTTAACTGCCGCCGTGGACCGTGCCAGGGACATCGAAAACCAGCGGGCCACGGGCGGAAAGGTCACCGGCAGGCTCAAGGAGATCGGGTCGCGTCCGGCGGCGGCGCTGCCGGAGCAGGCGTCTATCCTGCGGTATGTGCAGGCCGTGGACGCCCATTTGGGCATTCGCGCCCGCCTGAACTGTTCTTCCACCGACGCGAACGTTCCCCTGTCGCTAGGCATACCGGCCATCGCCATTGGCGGCGGCGGCGCTGGAGGAGGCGCGCACACGGCTCAGGAATGGTTCCGGCCGGAAGGGCGCGACCTGGGACTCAAGCGCATCCTGCTGGTGCTGCTTCTGCTGATGAGAGAGAGCTCCCCCGGGACCGCCACGTGAACCAACGCAAGGCGGAAGCGGCCCTGGTCTGGAACACGGCCGTTTGGGGGTCCACCTTCGTGGTAGTGAAGGCGGCGCTCGCGGACGTTTCGCCGATCCTGTTCCTGGCTTTGCGGTTTTCGCTTGCCAGTCTGGCCTTGGCGCCGCTCCTGGCCGGCAAACGGAGGGTTTCCTGGGATTGGCGGACGGCGGGCGCGGGAGCCCTCGTGGGCGTCTGTCTGTTCTGCGGATATCTGACGCAAACACTAGGGTTACGCCTCACCTCCGCTCCCAAATCGGCTTTCATCACGGGCTTGGCGCCGGTGATGGTACCTTTGCTGGCGGCGCTCGTCTATCGCAATAGACCTCGGATTTCCGAGGTGTGCGGGCTGCTGGTCGCCACCGCCGGTCTGGCCTTGATGACGCTCGAAAGCGCCAGGACCGCGGTGAATCCGGGCGATCTGCTGACGTGTCTGTGCGCCGTCGCATTCGCCGCGCATATCGTGGTGCTCGGGCACTTCGCCGAACGCATGAGTTTCCAGATTCTGTCCGTTATGCAAGTAGGTACGGCGGCTGCGATGTCGCTGCTATTGTTTTGGTGGGCGGAGCCTCCGCACATCCGTTGGCGGCCAGCCACAATCGGCGCCATACTGGTGACAGGGCTATTGGCCACCGCGTTGGCGTTCACGATTCAGGCATGGGCTCAGCGTTATACCACATCGACGCGAACGGGGCTGATTTACATGCTGGAGCCGGTTTTCGCCTGGATCGTTTCGTTTCTGTTGGCGGGTGAGGGATTGTCGCGACGCGCGGCCGCGGGCGCGGTCCTCATCCTGGGTGGAGTTGTGCTGGTGGAGGTGAAACCGCTGAATCCGCGGCGGCATCCATCGAAATCAGAGGCGAGTTAAGAGGCACTATGCGTTTTTCAGAGAAATTACGTACCGAGAAGCTGCTTTCGTTCACCCTGGTGGTGCTCACGCTGTGCGTCGGCATTCTGATCGGCACGCTGATTAGCGTCGATTGGGGCGTGAGAGCGGCAAAAGGCAATCAGGCGGCGCCCGGCGCGACGCCGCTCACCATCCCCAACCCGGTCGAACTATCGACGGCGTTTTCGCAAATTGCAAAGCTGGTAGAGCCATCGGTCGTGCACATCACGACAAAGTATCTGCCGAAGGCTCCCACGCAAACCCGGCGGCGCCGGGGGACCCCGGTTCCCGGCGACGAAGGCAACGGTGGGATGGAAGAGTTTTTCCAGTTCTTTGGCAACCCGTTCGGGAACGGGGCGCCGGAGATGCCGGATTCGCAAGGCGGCGAGGCGCTTGGCTCCGGGGTTGTGGTGGACCGCGCCGGTTATATCCTGACGAATAACCACGTGGTGGACAAGGCGGATAGCATCAAAGTGAAGTTCACCGGCGATCCGCTCTCCTATGACGCCAAAGTGGTCGGCGTGGACGAGCAGACCGATTTGGCGGTGATCCGCGTCCAGGGGAAGACGGACCTGGCCCCGGCCAAAATTGGCAATTCCGACGCGGTGCAGGTGGGAGACTGGGCGGTGGCCATCGGCTCTCCGTTCGATTTCCAGAATACCGTGACCGCCGGCATCATCAGCGCCACGGCGCGCGACATCCCCGACAACCCCAGCCAGTACCAGCATTTCCTCCAGACCGATGCGGCCATCAACCCCGGCAATAGCGGCGGGCCGCTTTTGAACATTCGCGGCGAGGTGATCGGCATCAACACGGCCATCGCCTCCACCACGCGGGGATACCAGGGCATCGGTTTCGCCCTGCCTATCAACACCGCGGCGGAGGTCTACAACCAGATCATCAAGAACGGCAAGGTGACTCGCGGTTCCATCGGCATTACGTACAACCCCGATCCCAGCCAGACGAAAGCCAACCTCCAAATCGCCGGCGTTTCCGCGGGCGTTTTTGTCAGCGCGTTGGCGCCCGGTGGTCCGGCTGAAAAGGCTGGGCTCAAAGACGAAGACGTGATCGTCTCCATCAACGGCAAACCCGTGCGCGACGGCAACGATCTGGTAAGCAACGTCGTTTCCACGCCGGTTGGCGCCACGGTTACCCTCGGTGTGGTTCGCGACGGCAAGCGCTCGGATTACAAAGTGGTGGTCGGGGACATTGCCCAGATCTTCCCCGACAGATACGGGAAGGAAAGCGCCCAGCCGGGCGAGGTGAAGCCCGAAGGCGCTTCGGCGAAGTTCGGCATGACCATCCAGGGACTGACCGACCAGATGCGCCAATCGCTCGGCATTAAACAGAGCGGCGGCATCAAGATCGTGACCGTAGAGCCCGAATCGTTCGCCGCGGAGATCGGTCTGTTGCCCGACGACGTGGTGCTTTCGATCAATCGCCAGGACGTCAATTCTCGAACCGACGTGGAGCGTATCGAATCCACGTTGCGAGGCGGCGCGGCGGTGCGATTCCGTGTACTGCGCAGGAGCGGTCCGAACGGCGAGTGGGTGCCGACGTACGTGGCCGGCATGCTGCCGAACTCGCCGCAGTAGTTCTTCCGTGGGGCAGGATGCCATCCTGCGCGGCGATTGTCAATCGCCGCGCGCGCCGACTGCCAGTCGGCGCGCAGGTTGCCGTACGGCCAACCTGCCCCACAACTAAACCAACCCCGCTCTCCTTCCCTGCCCCGCATGCCTATATAATGGGCTTTTCCATTCGTACTATTTCCACTACTCAAGGAGCATTCATGGCTGCAAAGCGCATAGGCATTCTCACGGGCGGCGGCGACGTGCCGGGATTGAATTCCGTGATCAAGTCGGTGGTATACCGGGGAAGCGAGATCGGCTGCGAGGTGATCGGAATTCGCCGCGGCTGGGAGGGCTTGACGCACGTCAACCTGGAAGACCCGGCGAGCCGCGCGCGCTACATCCTGCCGCTGAACCGGGAGAACACCCGCAGCATCGACCGTACGGGCGGAACCTACCTGCACAGCTCGCGCACCAACCCCTCTAAGATGAAGAAAGTGCCTCCGGCGCTGCAGGGTCAGGATTTCGCCGCCAAGGAGTCGACTAAGAAAGGCGTCACTTCCACTGTCTACGACGTGACCAAGGCGGTACTGAGGAACATCGACACGCTGGGGCTGGACTACCTGATACCTATCGGCGGCGACGACACGCTCAGCTACGCGGCCGAGCTAGACCGCCAGGGAATTAAGGTGCTCGCCGTGCCAAAGACCATGGACAACGATGTGCGAAACACGGAATACTGCATCGGATTCTCGACCGCTATCACGCGCGCCATGGATGCCATCGAGCGCCAGCGCACCACGGTGGGTTCGCATGAGCGCATCGGGCTTTTCCGGGTGTTTGGGCGCGACGCCGGATACACCGCGCTCTATACCGCCTACGTCACCTCCATCCGCTGCTGCATCCCCGAATTCAAGGTGGATCTGCAAAAGCTGATCGGATTCCTGATTAGCGACAAGAAGAACAATCCCAGCAACTACTCGCTGGCGATACTTTCGGAAGGCGCCGAGTGGGAAGGCTACCAGGTCAAGGAATACGGAGAGCCGGACGCCTTCGGCCACCGCAAGAAGATGAGCGTCGCCGAAGACCTCAGCAACGAAATCAAGGCCGCCACGGGCGAAGAAACCATCGTTAGCGACCTGACCTACGATCTGCGCTCCGGCAGCCCGGACTTCGTGGACCGCATGGTGGCCACCACCTTCGCCGGCATGGCCATGGACGCCATCGAAGAGGGCAAACACGGCTTGATGACAGCCATACGCAACGGCTGCTACACATTGGCGGAGATCCCCGACCCCAAACTGGGGCCGCGCCACGTGGATGTGAGCACCCAGTACAACACCGAACGGTATCGCCCGGTTTACGACCGCAAGACGGGCCTGCCGGTGTTCCTCACCAAGGCATAAAGGTTGGACTCCCACACGCTCACGCCCGAGTTGCGGGCGCGCATCCAGGCATCGTTCGACCATGCGGCGGGCGACGAGGAGCACTTCCCCTCCACCATCGACCCCCGCATTTACCATGTGAAGCTGATACGCGAGCACCTGGGCTGCCTTGCCGGCAAACGGGTGCTCGATGTGGGCTGCGGCAAGGGGCGGTTCGCGCGGGTCTTCCAAGAACAGGAGCCTGAGGCCGAACTCTGGGGCCTCGACCTGTCCGAAGTCATGCTCCGGCACGTTCCGGCCGGCATTCGCACGCGCACCGGCTCCATGACCGAAATGCCGTTCGGAGACGGATTCTTCGATGCCGCTTACGCCACCGAATCCCTGGAGCATGCCGTGGAAATCGAGAAGGCCGTGAGCGAGATCTGCCGCGTGGTGAAGCCTGGCGGGCGAATTGCCATCATCGATAAGAACGCGGAGCAATGGGGCAAGCTGGCCACGCCGGAATGGGAGCGATGGTTCGCCCGCGAGGAACTGGAGCGCCTGCTGGAGCGCTACTGCCGCCAGGTGACCAGCCGGTTCATTTCCTACTGGGAAGATGTGGCGCCGGACGGGCTGTTCCTGGCGTGGCTGGCGGTGAAGTGACCGCTGGCACGCGAATCCCCTGCCCCACCTCCTTTGGTGGCGCAGCCGATTCGCCTGCGTGCCCGCTACAGCACGTGATAATACCCGTCCCGCTCCAGCACTTCCACGGGGATGCCGAAAAGGCTGCCGAGCGCGGTGGCGGTCAGCGCTTCCTCCTTGGGTCCGTCGCCGTGGATGCGGCCGCCGCGGATGGTCACTACGCGGCGCATCTCCGGAATGATGTCCGGCAGGTGGTGGGTCACCATGACGATGCCAATGCGGCCGGCGGCGAGTTTGCGGAGAATGTCGCGCAGCTCGCGGGCGGCGCGCAGATCCAGGCTGGAGGACGGCTCGTCCAGGATCAGTGTCTCCGGATCGTGGACCAGCGCGCGGGCGATGAGGATGCGCCGCGCCTCTCCGGAGGACACCTCATTGGTGGCGCGTTCCGCGAGGTGGGGGATTTCGAGCAACTCCATGACCTCGCGCGCCTTCCGCCGCATGTCCGCGGATACGGAATGATTGGGCCAGATGCCCACGCTGCCGAAGAACCCCGACAGAACGATCTCCAAGGCGGAATAGTCCCGCGTACACATCTGCATCCAATCGTTCGAGACCAGGCCGAGCCGATTGCGCAGCTCGAACAGGTTCCAGCAATCGCTGCCGAGAATGCGCAGCGACCACGGCGCGGACTTGAAGACCGGGTAGAGATCGCGCGCGATGGTTTTGATGAGCGTGGACTTGCCCGACCCGTTTGGCCCGAGAATCGCCACGTTTTCGC
>OBLW0100000806.1_pt1 | contig 26880 bp, 18 predicted proteins | sample 1520161 | NCBI WGS metagenome assembly OBLW01 (sample SAMEA3539309, study PRJEB22396) | soil metagenome | biome: tundra; feature: field; material: soil | place: USA | collected 2010-05 | depth 0.15 m | reverse complement strand
CCCCGTGACCTTCGAGCGCTACCTCAAGCACACCATGGAGCACGGCCACGCCAACAACCGTGGCGACAACTTCTTTTCGGTCGGCTACTGGTATCAGTCGGCCCCTTACACCGATTTTCCGCCGCTGCCCCCCGTTGACGCGCGCATCCCGCAGGTGAAGACCGCCTAGGTCTTCAGCAGGACGCCGATTGCGCATAGGCGCTCGCGCCGCACCGCAGGCGATCGATGGCCGCTCGTGTCTGGTCCAGGCGCGCTTCCATCTCCGACCGCTGCGGATCGGGCGCGCGGGCGATTCGCATCAGAACCCTGGCTTGGAGGTACGTGGCTTCCGCATCCGCGATGGCGCCCCGGCTGACGAGTTTCAAGGAACGCTCGATTTCCCTGCCAGCCAGAATGACCAGCTCCCGATCGGTTTTTCGTCGTAGCTCCCGCAAAGATAATCGCGATTGGGCCGGATTCATGAAGCCTCCAAGTGGAATATTTCAGGCGTTCGTCTTAGTTATAAGACGTTCGAAATAGCCACTTCGCTCAAATATTCTGTGGCCCATGAATTGCCCGTACCGGTGGCGCGGCGCCCTTACTGGTGTCCGTAACGGTCGCGGCATTCCTTGGAGCAGAAATGGACCACTTGACCGTTTATATTGCGGGTAAAACTGGCTGCCACCGATACGTAGGTCCCGCAGACCGGGTCTTTCTTCAGTTCGCCGCCGGACGGAATGGGCGTCTGCCGGGGAGCGTTAGGGCCGCGGCGGTTGGACAAAAAACTTCTGAGCATCGATCTCAGGAAGAGAAAGAGCAGCAGGTAGGGAAGAAAGTCGAGAATAACCCGGTACATGGGATCGGGGCGAAAGCCATCGGCTTCCGCCCCGGAATCGGACTACTTCTTTTTCTTCGTCGTCGCCGGCGCCTTCTTCGCGTTTGGATCGGAGTATTGCGTGTCCACCGAAGAGCCCAGCGCGGCTATCGAGTCGTTACACTGCTGCGCGAAAGTGCATTTGTCCCCGAAGCTCAGGCACTTCTGGAACGCCTCGACGGTGCCCGGCGCCGGAGTAACCTTGCCATCGTCGCCAATCTTGGCCTTGGCCATCAGGGACACGCCGTACTGATAATAGGCATCGGCGTAATTGGGGTCCGCGGCGATCGATTTCTGGAACGCCTCGACAGCGGGGTCGGTCTGGCCGATGTTCACCAAAATCGCGCCGAGGTTGTAATAATACTTGCCGGCGCCGGGCGGGTCGAGCGTAGCTGCCTTGTTCATCTCGGCCATCGCTTCGGGGTATTTTCTGATGTTCGCCAGCGCGCGTCCGTAATTGTTGTGGATGGCGGCGTCGTCGGGCTTCAACTCAATCGCCTTCGAATAAGCGTCCATGCCTTTCTGTGTTTCGGCATCCTTATCCGCGCCGGTCTTGCTGGCGGAATCCGCCAAATACGAGTCTGCCAGGTTCACCCAGACAGCGGTTTCCTTCGGCTCGAGTTGGGAAGCCTTTTCCAACTGGGAGATTGCTTCAGTCCACTGCTTCTGCTCCATCGCAGTCATGCCGGCCGAGTAGCTCGCGTTCAACGCCGCGCGCTTTTGGATGGATTCCTTCTCGGCGCTAAGCTTTTTCTCAAGCGCGTCCTTCTGTTCGGGCGTCAATCCGTGTTCCATCTCCGGAGTGATCGCGCCGCCCGCTTGGATGGCCTTGTTCAAGGCCGCATTCGCCAGGTCTTGGGCTACTTTGGACTTCGCCAAATCAAACCTCAGGACTGCCGGATCGGCGAGCGAAGCCCTGGCCGGTTGGGAATCCACCTTCTTGCCATCGACCTCGATGTTGACCGTGAAGTTTCCCCCGGGCTGCAGGCCCATATAGAGGAAGTGGCCCTTCTTATCCGTCTTGGTCTGAAAATCCTGGGCTATATCGTTGCGGTGCAGTTTGACTACGGCGTTTGCAAGCGGCTTGCCATCGAAGCCGATCACGTCGCCCTCGATCCTCGCGGTCTGAGCGAGCGAGGCGGCGGCCAGGAGTACCATCCCGGCGGCAGCGGCAGCCAGGTTGCGGAACTTCATAAAAAACCTCCATTAAAAAGTGCTGCGTCTGAATCTTCAGTATATCGTATTTCAGGCCGTCTCTTCCTGGAATGAAGGCCGCCCGCGGCGTTATCTCGAGCGCTGGGCAAGGCATGCTTCGCCCCTACTCGTCGAACAGGCCGATCTGTTCTTTGGGAACGGCCTTCGCCCGTCTCCGCCTGAGAGGGCTCCCCACCACGCCCAGGATCTGGGCGGAACGCAGGGCGGCCCGCGGCGCGAAGACCCGCTGGTTGTTGCTGGATGGATCGGGGGGGACCAACATGAAGCCGAAGGTCTCCAGGTGGAGTAGATCGTTCGGCAGGATCCCCTCCAGCACCTCGCCGTCCCGGAACTCCAAGCTCAGCCAAAGTCCTTCAATCTTTGGACGGGTGTGGAAAACCCGGCGTCCTGCATCATCTCCCGAGGCCTCGAAATCGCGCACGAAGGAGACGGTTTTTATCTCTTCGTACGGGACGGTGGTCACGCGGCCCTCGGCCGAAAGCACTTCAACCCCTGTAGGTTGTAGAAAAGAAACGGGATTTACATATCCTACCACCGGCTCCTTCTCGAAGCGGCGGAGAATTGCTTTCTTGGTGGTAGACGCGGACAAATATTGCCTCTATGTTTCAAACACTTAGGCGCTTATTGTATCATTGGCTCGATGCCCGAAGCCCGCACGGCTAATTTGCGCAACCGGATGACCGCGTTCCTCAACTTTTGCCGCTTGGAAAAGGGGCTTGCGGCCAACTCGCTGGCAGCCTATTCCGCTGATCTTTCGAACTTTAGCGCATTCATCGGGGAAACCGGGGAGTTTCCGGGCGCAGCCGACCTGGACCGGTACGTGGAGCAGTTGCTTAAATCGGGATTGAGCGGCCGGTCCATCGCCCGGCGCCTGGCTACCCTGCGGAACTTCTATGGGTTTTTGCTGCGGGAGGGCCTGATCGATACCGATCCAGCCGAGCGCCTGCGTGCGCCAAGGCAGTGGAGTACAATTCCTAAGTTCCTGAATTTAGAGGAGATAGATAAGGTCATCCAGGCTCCCGATGCGTCCCGGCCAACCGGCTTGCGGGATCGCGCGATGGTGCAATTGCTGTATGCCTCGGGGTTGCGCGTTTCCGAGTTGTGCCGGCTCGGGATGGGAGACATCGAGTTGGATCTCGGGGTTTTGCGGGTTAACGGGAAGGGGAACAAGCAGAGGCTGGTCCCGGCGGGCAAGTCCGCTGTCAAGGCGGTGGAGGAGTACTTGGCGAACGCCCGCGGTAAGCTGCTCAAGGGGCGTGCCAGCCGGTACCTTTTTGTTACCGCGCGCGGCGGCTGCATGACCCGGCAATCCTTCTGGAAGCTGTTGCGGGTCCATGCCAGGAAAGCCGGCATCTTCCGGGACCTGACGCCGCACGTGCTTCGCCATAGCTTCGCCACCCATCTCTTGGAGGGCGGGGCCGACCTGCGCAGCGTGCAGGTCATGTTAGGGCACGCGGATATTTCGACGACGCAGATTTATACCCATGTCATGCGATCCAGACTGCGGGACGCAGTGGAAAAACACCACCCCCGGGCTTGAACCGGCCGTGGAACCGAATCGAGAGCACTGGCGATGAGCGACTACATCTACATGCTGGAGAACCGCCTGAGCCCGGATCAAAACCGGGTGGTGGGAGAGATTCAAACGGCGGCCGCGCAGGCCGGGGTCACCCTGTTCCTGACCGGAGGCGCGATGCGGGACATGCTGGCGGGATTCCGCATACGCGACCTGGACTTCGTGGTGGAAGGCGACGCCTTGAAAGTGGCCGGAGCCGTTCGCGGCGCGGGCGCCAGACGGACGGCCACGGACGACCACCGCAAGAGCGCCGAACTGGAGTTTCCCGATGGGGTTACGGCTCAGGTCGCCATGTCGCGCCAGGAGAAACGCCCCGCGCGCGGCGCCAAGGTCCAGATCGTGCCGGCCACCATCCAGGAGGATCTGCGCGGCCGCGATTTCACCTGCAATGCCATTGCCCTTTCGCTCAACAAAGCCTCGCGCGGCCTCCTGCTGGATCCCATGAACGGCTTGGCCGATATCGGACGGCGCGAGTTGCGGGCCGCCAGCGCCTATGCCTTCTACGACGATCCTTCGCGGCTCCTGCGCCTCGCCCGGCTGCAAGTGCGGCTGGGGTTCACGGTTGAGGAGCGCACCCGTATGCAGGTGGCCAACGCGCTCGAAGCGGGCGTGCAGAATTCCATTTCCGCGGGAACCCTGGGGGAGGAGTTGAGATCTATCGCCGCGGAAGACGGCGCCGCCGAGATCGTGCGGACCCTCGAAGAAACCGGGCTGCTCACCCTGTTTTCGCCTGCGCTGGCGGGTCCCAAGGTGAACCTCGCCGGGATGGCTAAATTCGAAAAAATCATCCGCACGTTTCCCGACGAGCCGCACGGGCGGTTGGCGCGGCTGGGCCCGTTCCTGTTCGCCCTGACCGAGAAGTTGACGCCCAAGGAACAGCAGTCGCTAATCCGTACCACCGGGCTGACCAAAGCTGAAGAGGATCTGTGGCGGAAGCTGGACCAACGCGCCAGGAAGCTCGAAACGGCCCTGCGGTCGGTGCGCATCAAGAAAGCGTCTCAGGTTTACCACCTCGTATCCGCGGCGCCGTCCGATGAGATCCTGTTTCTGCTCTATCATTCGAGCCTCAGGCCGGTGCAGGAACGCTTGAAGAACTATTTCCAGAAGTACCTTCCGGCCATTCAGGAGATCACTCCCGAAGAATGGGCGGCGGTGGAAGGCAAGCCCGGAACGCCCCGCTACCTCAAAGCGCGGGACGCCTTCGTATCAAACCGGCTCGACCGCCGTCCGAAGAAGCCGCCCGTCGAAGAAGCGCCCCCTCTTGAGCCCCCTCCCGCGGAACTCGGGGCCGGGGCCCGCGGCCCCGGGGCCGGACCAGTCCGATAATAGCCATATGGAACAACGATTACTCGGCAGAAGCGGGTTGAGCGTCTCGTCGCTCAGTCTCGGAACCATGACATTCGGAGGCAGGGGCCGGCAGACGGCCATGGGCGCGCTCGGCGTGGAACAGGCCAGCCGCCTGATCGATATTGCGATCGACCACGGCGTCACGCTGTTTGACACCGCCGACATCTACTCGGAAGGCCTCGCCGAAGAGGTGCTCGGCGCCGCCCTCAAGGGCCGGCGGCAGAACGTTCAGGTCGCCAGCAAGGCCTTCTCGCGGATGGGGCCGGGACCGAACGACCTGGGGTTGTCGCGCCACCACCTCATGGAGGCCTGCGAGGCCAGCCTGCGCCGCCTGGGCACGGATTATATCGACCTGTACCAAGCGCACTCGATGGATTCCATCACGCCCATGGAGGAGACGCTGGGGGCCTTCGACGCCCTCGTCCGCCAGGGCAAGGTCCGCTACATCGGCTGCTCCAACTTTTCCGCGTGGCAAAGCATGAAGGCGGCCGCCATCTCCGAGCGCAATGGTTTGGCGCGCTATGTCAGCCAGCAGATCCACTACTCCCTGCTGGTCCGCGACGCCGAATTCGAGCTCATTCCGATGGGCCTCGACCAGGGTGTGGGCGTGATGGCGTGGAGCCCGCTGCTTTTCGGGCTGCTCTCCGGCAAGATCAGGCGCGATGCGCCGCAGCCCACCGAAGGCCGGCTGGTCGCGCTGGGGGCGCCGATTGTAGTCGACTGGGAACGGCTCTACCGCATCGTGGACGTCATGCTGGCCATCGCCGGCGAGCGCGGCGTCACGCCGCCACAGGTGGCCATCAACTGGGTGCGCGGCAAGCCGGGCGTGGACACGGTGATCCTGGGCGCGCGCAACGAGGCCCAACTCCGCGACAACCTGGCCTCGGCCTCTTGGGCGTTGCGCGCCGAGGAGATGGCCCGCCTGGACGATGCCAGCGCCATTCCCGAGCCTTACCCTTACTGGCATCAACAGAAATGGGCCGGCGCGCGCAACCCGCGCCGGCCCGCAAAACGCGCATAACCCGCAGCCGAGCCGCGCAGCAACCGAGCCGCGACAGTTATGGAGCGGTTGCCGTCAGCCCATGTAGGGCATCGGCGGCACTTTTCCGAGCGCCCGGGAGTAGACCGTCAGAGCGCCGCGATGATGCGCCGTGTGTTCGACCATGGCCCATACGATGTCGCTGACGGGTTGGCCGCCCATGATCGGGCCTGGCGGCAGCGTACGGGCGAGATCCTCCGGGGTCGCCGAGCGGAGATACCGGATCGCGTTCGCATACGCCGCTTCGAGCTTCCGGCGGGCGGCGGCCAGTGAGGTCACCGCCTGCAGCGCCTGAGCTTGTTTTGCGAAATCGAGGTCGAAACCTTCGGGCCGGGATACGCCCTCGATGAACCAATCCAGGGTTTGGGCGGCATGCGCGACCTGTTGCGCGGCTGTCATCATGTCCTTCTGTGGACGGAACCCGGAGTCGGCTTCATCAAGGACCCGGGTGGAGCGCTCGAAGAATTCCTTGCTTGCGACGAGCTGGTTGGCAAAGTCGTAGGTTTGAAGTTTAGGGCTCATGGACCACATCATAACCGAAGGCGAAGAAAGCCTTCTTCGGAACGGTGCGTTCCAGTACCTTGGCGCTATCGGATTTCCGTGCTCGCCTCGGGGTACAGCAGCACCTTGAGCGCCTTCTTCTCCGTGCAGAGGCGGAACGCGGTCTCCCATTCGGAGAGCGGAAACCTGGCGGAGATGAGGTCGTCGAGGCGCACCCGGCCTTGAGCGAAGATCTGCATCATGCGCTCCCAGGTGCGGACGGTGTAGCACATGGAACCCGCCACCACGAGCTGTTTGAGGATCACGCCGTCGATCGGGAAGGCGATGTCGCCGCCGCAAATCGCCACCTGCGTGTAGCGGCCCAGCGGGCGCAGCGCCTGTATGCAGCCGCGTACGGAATCGGGGTGGCCGGCGCATTCGAAGGCGACGTCCACGCCCGCGCCGCCGGTCTCTTCGCGCACCGCATCCAGCAGGCTCCGCTCGCCCGTCGACACCGTGGCCGCGGCCCCCATGCGGCGCGCCGCCTCCAGCCGCGCGGAGTCGCACGCCGCGCCCGCGACGATGGTCTTCACGCCCTCCGCCGCCAGCAGTTTCAGGCACAACAGGCCCATGGGGCCCGGGCCGGAGACCAGGGCCGTGTCGCCAATGCGCACGTTCGTAGCCTCGGTGACGGCCTGCACGGCGGCCGCGAAGGGTTCGCTCAATGCGGCCTCCGCCATCGAGAAACCCTCGGGGAGACGGAACAACTGGTCCTTACGCGCGACCGCGTAGCGCGCGAACGCGCCATTCACCCCGTGGCCCATCCCCCTCCGGCTCGGACAGAAAATGAAGTTGCCGGAACGGCAGTAGCGGCACTCGCCGCAGGTGACGGTGGAAGCCCCCAGCACCGTGACGCGGTCGCCTTGCGAGACCTCGCGAACGTCGCGGCCCACCTCCACCACCGTCCCCGCGAACTCGTGTCCCATAATGACCGGCGGGTAGTTGCGGAAGGTGTCGTGCATGACGTGCAAATCGGTGCCGCAAACGCCGCAGAATGCGACTTCGATTTTCACCTGGTTCTCACGGCACAAGGGCTCCTCAACATCCATGACAGCCACGTTGCCGCTTCCATGCGCGTATTTGACAAGCGCTTTCATTCCGTCCTCCGTGGTGGGGCGGGCCTCCTGGCCTGCCTTCTTGGTTGCGGCTATGCTGCTCAGTGGGGCAGGCCATCGCCTTTTGTGGCCTGCCAACGCAGACGACGAAAAACGATCGTCTGCGCCACCAGTACTTCCTCGGGTTCAGCTTAACCGAAAGCAATTGAGCGATCAACAATGCTGCGCCAGGGTTGTAGCTCTGCCCGCGCGGTTGACGCCTCGCTACCGGGAAAACCGGCAAACGCAAAGATGAGGTTCGAGTCCTCCTCTGCGGTAGACTGGACCTGTGGTCCTGAAGAAGGAATCGGTAGTGAGATTGGATGACAGTTTACGCCCGGAATACGACCTCTCTCAACTGAAAGGCGGCGTTCGCCGGGGGTCAAGCCGAAGTCCAGATCGGAATCTTCCTTCAACGACCTTATAATATCTTGATGGAATAGGGCGTCTCGTATGAGCCCCGAGGCGAAGCCGTGCCTCGCAAGGTCCGCTATCCTACTGGCAGCGAAAAATGGCTGGAATAACAGCTGACCGCCGCTTCGGCTGCCGGAAGAACACTGTTCACACACAACTGGGCCGATTACTGCGCCTTGCATCAAAGCTGGATGAACTTGGGAGCGTACTCACGCGGGCATTATCGTCGCACCGCAATAGCAGTAATCCGTCGGCGAGGAATTGCGGCGGATGATGCGGCTAATCAGCCGCTGTACAGCCGAGCATATGCAAAACCGGTTGGAGTTTCTCTCTTCTTGGGGTTGATGTTTGGCCCCGATTCATGGCCACTAAACCCGGCTCATTAGAGTTGTTTCTACACGGTTGCTGCCGGGGCCCTTCCTGTCCTGCTAGCGGCGATTTGCCCAGCGGCGCGGCGTCCATGTCGGACCTCACGGCTTCTGGCAGAAGGCCCCGGATACCAACCGCGTCCTCTTGTGCAGGACGCATCACGACGAATTGCACGCGATCGGCAGGGCTTGTAGTAAATAGGATGCCGAAATCTGATTTCAGCGTCTAATTGTCTGATGACCATGTTCGGCGGTGTCCTGCTGTACCTGAGCCTGTTCGGCTTGGCAGTTAGCTTCTTTTCCCTCCTCAAGCCACTACGGTTCCTTGGCATTCGAACCCGGAAGAAGGGGCTTCGGGCCCTTGGATTCAGCCTGTTGCTTTTTGCGGCGGGGATCTACCTGCCGGTTTCGGAGACGCATGTGGGTGCGGTGCGCTCGCATCTGGACGAATTCGCTCCCGATTACCAGTTCAGCGAGTTTCACTGCATCCCCATCCATGTGTCCAAGGACCGCGTTGATGCTGCAATCCGTACTGTCACGCCGCCCGAAATCCGGTTCTATCGGACCCTTACCTGGATGCGGCGGTTCGGCAGGCCCAGCCCGCCGGGCGTGCTGAACCCGGCGCCGGACAGCCCCATCCTCACGACTTTGACCAATGGGGTGCTGCTGGCGGACGATCCGGGAGAGGACATCGTTTTCGGCGGCGGCGGCGTGCCCTGGGGCAAAAAGTTGCGGCCGGAGGAGTTCAAATCGCCTGTCCCGGCCGGGTCCATAAAAATCACCGTGAATTTCCGCATCCAGGAGTTGGATGCCGCGCACTGCCGTCTGACCACCGACGCGCTCGGGCGAGAAACTGGATGCCGTCCATGCGAGGCATGCGCAAATCGGAAACGACGACCGCGAATGGGCCGCGCTCCACAATCGCCTGCAACCCAAGCTCGGGACCCAGCGCGATGGTGACATCAAGTCTCTTACGAAACTGGCGTTCCATCGCTTGCAAGACGTTGGGCTCATCGTCTACACGCAGGATGCGCGCCGTCATTGCAACCTGAGTTCTGGCGGTTCGCTCTGGAGCTGTTGCCAACCGGGCAGATGTTCCGTCAAACCCGCTTCGGCGACAGCGTTGATGTCGAGCGCCGGGTTTACATGGTTGTGAGCGACAGCGTCGGCGACATGGACGGCCATCGCGGCCCCGCCCTTCAGCCCGTCCGTCTTATGGTGCAGCGCTACCGCTTCGGTCACGCAATCGGGGAGACCCCAAAGGCGGAGAAGGTAGGCGCCAATCTCAGCGTGCGTCGCGCCGAATAGCTGGGTCTCGGCTTGGCTGGCGGTAAGACCGCTTCTCCTCGCATCTTGGAGGGCGCCTTGAAATTCTACGGGGCGACCGTCGGCCAGAATCAGCTTCCCGATGTCGTGCAGCAGCCCGGCGGCGAAGCAATCGTCCGCGGTGACGCCGGCGAATTGGGAAGATTCGGCAATTTTCCGGGCAAGAGCGCCCACCTGCAGGCTGTGCGCGCTTAACCGCTCCGCAAAGCTGTCCAGCGCCGGGTCGTTGAATTGCGTAAACACCATAACCCTGAGAGCCAAGGTCCTCACGGTTTCCATACCGAGATATGTCACCGCGTCTGCGACGCTCGTGATGTTGCGTGGAGTGCCAAACAAGCCGGAATTAACCAGCTGCAGGACTTTTGCGGTCATTGCCATATCCTGAGCGATGAGGGCCGCAACATCTTTTGCGGAAACGTCTCCAGACCTCAACGCGAGGTACAGTTCGAGGTATATGGCCGGCAGAGTTGGCAGCGCGTCGATACCGGAGATCAGCTTCCGCAGACCCGGATCGTCCAGCGTCTCGCGCACCGTGCAGGCGCGATCGAGGGTGGAGCGGAGGGCCTGGGCGTCGCATGGCTTGCACAAGTATTGATGGGCCAGAGTAGCGGTCCGCAGCGCGAGGTCAGAGTCGGCGGCGCCGGAGAGCACAATCCGAGTCGTCTGCGGAAAGTGCATTCGGACTTCGCCAAGCAGCTCCGCTCCACTCATCTCCGGCATTCGTACATCGGTCACCAGGATGTCGAACGACGACTCTCCAAGCCGCTGCAGCGCCTCCCGGCCACTGCCGGCGAAGGCAATGTCCCATTGGTTGCGACGCGGGTAAAGCATGCGCCGCAAGCCGCCAACCACATTCGGTTCGTCGTCTACGAACAAGATCCGCTTCATAGTCTTCCTGGCCCTTATCCAAGCGGGAGCCGGATAAGAAAGGTGGTCCCCACTCCCGCCGAGGACTCAAAGTCGATCATGCCCAAGTGTTTTTGCACCACCACGGCGTGCGCGATAGAAAGACCCTGCCCGGTTCCCTTGCCGACCTCCTTCGTGGTGAAAAAGGGATCGAAGACCCGCGGACGGATCGCGTCCGGTATGCCAGTTCCCGTATCTTGCACGCAGATCTCCGCCCAATCCCCGTTCCGGCGCGTGCTGACAGTAATGGCGCCCTTGCGGCCAGTGTCGCGGACAACGTCGGCAATGGCGTGGGCCGCGTTGACGATCAAGTTCAGAAACACCTGGTTCATCTCTCCGGCTACGCATGGGACCGGAGGTAATGCCGAATCGAAGTCCGATTTCATCTCAGCTACATATTTCCACTCGTTTCTGGACACGATAATGGTACTCTCGAGCGCCCGGTTGATGTCCACGGAGGTCTTCTCCACTTGTCCCGGGTGCGAGAACTCCTTCATGGCGCGTACGATTCGAGCGACGTGCCCCACCCCTTCCTCCAGTTGCGCGATCGCCAACGGCACTTCTGCTTGGAGATAGTCCACATCGACTTCCTCGGACAAGCCTTCGGGAGGAGACTCCGGGCAGCGCTCTACTCCCAAAGGCAGCTCAGCGGGCTTCCGCAACCGCCCGACCAACTTGAAAAGATCCTGGAATGCATCCCCCAGGAACTTCGCATTGTCACCGATGTATTGGATCGGAGTGTTGATCTCATGCGCGATCCCCGCGGCCAGCTGTCCGATGGATTCCAGTTTCTGCGCCTGGGCCAACTGCCGCTCCAGGCATTTCCGCTCCGTAATATTCCAGGCGATGAAGGCCGCGCCGGCCACGTTGCCCGCGCCATCGCATATCGGCGAAGCCGTCAGAATGATATCGATGCGTTCGCCGGACTTGGTGATGCGGACGGTTTCGGTGTGGCTTATGTCGCTGCCCCGCGCGAGCGACTCCTGGATAGCATTCCACTCATCCGCGCGATCCGGCGGCAAGAGAGCGTCGTTGGTATGACCGCAGATTTCCTGGGCCGAGTATCCGAACATGCGTTCCGCTCCGCTGTTCCACGTCAGTATGCGTCCTGAGTTGTCATTTCGAATAATCGCCGCGTCCGTGACTTTGACGATCGTGGCGAGTTCCGCATTCGACTGCTCGGCCGCTTTTTGCTGTGTGATATCCCTAATCGACCCGATCGCCTTGTCGCGGCCTGTGCGCGGATCGAACGTAACCGCAGCGTGCACCGCGCGGTGGAAAATGGCGCCGTCGGTCTGCACAAACCGGTATTCTTCCCGCAAAGGTTCATGGCTCGCACGGCAAAGGTGGATTGCCGCTGCAAGCCGGTACCTGTCGTCCACGTGCACCATCTGAAGCCACTCGTTGAGGGTTTCCGGAAAACGGCTGTTTGGGGAGTGTTCTTCAAGCCGATGTCCGAAGACCTGGATTCGTCCCGTTTTCAAGTCGACCTCAAATACAACATCGGTTGCGGTTTCGGCCGCGATGCGAAATCGCTCCTGCGACGTCCGCAACGCATCCTCGACCTGTTTGCGTTCGGTGATGTCGCGCGAAAAAGTGCAAGAGAACTCTTTCCCTCCGAACTCGATATACTTGGCCGATACTTCAACGGGGAACAGATGTCCGTTCTTGTTTCGACGGCGCGCCTCGAAGAGCAGAGAACCGGACGCTATGAGATTTGCCCAAACCGCCTTCCAAAGGTCCTTGGAAAGGTTCGGATCGAAATCGAAGATGGTCATTGTCAGAAGCTGGGAACCTGAATAACCCAGTTCTTGACTGGCAAGCTCATTGGCGTACATTACCTTGCCTGCAGGATCGAGCCACATGACGGAAAAGGTAGCCTGGTCCACGGCGGACTGGGTCAGATGCAGCGACGCCTCCGCCCGCTTTCGCTCGGTGATTACGTCGAAAATGGCGACGAAGGCGCCCCTTTCGGGGCTATAGAGGGAAATGGAGAACCACATTTGCATCGCTTCGACGTACGTCTCAAGCTTCTCTGGCCTTCCGGTTTGAGAGACTCTGGCATAGACCTCGAGCAGCCCATGGTCGCTCTCCCGAATGCCAGGGATGACCTCGGTAGCCCGCTTCCCCACTACATCCTTCAAGCCAGTCAGGGTCTCGAACGCTGTGTTGACCGCAAGGTAAATGAAGTCAGCGGCCTCGCCGTTTTCCAGCACCATCCTGCAATAGGAGAAGCCCTCCAGCATGTGTTCGAAGAGCCCGCGGTAGCGCCGCTCGCTTTCCTGGAGCGCCTCGCTCTCCAGCCTGCGTTGGGTAATGTCCTCCTTCACCGCGACATAGCGGGCCGGAACGCCCGATGCATCGCGGATGGCGCAAATGGCGGCTGATTCCCAGTAGAGTTCGCCATTTTTCTTCTTGTTGTGAAACGTTCCTCGCCAGACCGCTCCAGATTTGATGGTTTCCCAAAGCTCGCGGTATTCTTCCTCGGAAGTCTCGCCGGATTTGAGCACGCGCGGGTTTCTGCCCAGAACCTCTTCAAGCGCGTAGCCGGCCACGTCGGTAAACTTCGGGTTGGCGTATTCGATGTTGCCGTCGAGATCCGTGATTACGATGCTGATAGGGCTTTGTTCCACGGCGGCCGAAAGCGACCGCAGACGTTGTTCCGCCTTTTGCCGCCCGGTTACATTGCGAAATCCCCAGACGCGGCCGACGCACTTCCCATTGACCCACTGTGGCTCGGAGTGGCGTTCGAAGATGCGCCCGTCCGTGGACTCGATGATGTCATGGCTCTTGGCCTCGGCCACCCGGAAGAGTTGCCGCACGTCCACAGGGAAGGCGGCGGGATCCTTCAATTGTCCCGCCACGTATCCGGTAAGGGTATCGCCGGCCGCGGAGCGCGCGAGATCCTCCGGTATCTTCCACATTTCGAGAAACTTGCGATTGTAACTGACAACGCGTCCCCCTGAGTCCACTGCCAGGATTCCGTCCTCTGTGGATTCCAGAACGGCGCGCAAAGTCTCGGCCTTTTCCCTGATGCGGCGGCGCAAGACAGCTATCCAAAGCAGAGTCAGCAACAAGACTGTCAGCGCTGCCAGCGGGACAAGGATATGCGGTTTGGTTATCCAGAGAGCCTGACGGGCGATAGCGGCGTGGATCAGGGCGAACGGGTTTTCGCCGGCGTGAGCCAGACTCGGTGTCCGCACCCTAACTCCTTAGCGCGTGCCGAACCTGATTCGCGATCGAGCGGAACAGATCCAGGTCACTCGCACGACGGCAGGTTCTTCCGGCGGCCGGGGCGCTAATGCGCACAGCACCATTCCGAAGGTTCGAGAACCTCGGTCGGGGGCATCAGGTTCTGCAACTGACGCTGGCATGTCGGACACACCATAAGGTGCGCTTCCAGCATGTCGAAGCTCTCCGTATCCAGTAGCCCCGCGCGATACCGGATCAGCGCCCTGTCGGGCATATGACTTCGAAGCAGAAAGTCGAACATGAAGTTCCCCCGGAGCCGCAGCCCAGGTGGCTCTGAGGACTAGATTGCACTCATTCCTGGTACCGCCACAATCGGCTCTCGACCGCATACCGGGCACCGCTGAACCCGACGCCAACTCGATAGGAGAGTTATCGCCGTACAGTATCGCCCTACGAGGGCCGCGGGTTCTGCTGTATCCCGTTTTCCCGCCTCCGATGCCAGAGTGGAGGTTCAGGGCTAGGAGTCCCTTACGCGTTGCCGCAAACCGAGATGCGCGCGATACTCATTGAAGGCAATCCGAGCGCTGCCGAACGGGTCAAGGAAACGTTCGCGAGCGGCGGCGATTCTCGTGCCCGAACCCACTCCCCGCTCGAATTGATCAAGCCGCTGGCGCATCTTTGGGGGCTATGCCGCAGAATTCTCCCAAGGGATCCGCTCCAGCGCCGCCCCCCCGCGCGACAACTGGATCCCGAAGAATCCAAAGCCCATAGAGGGCGTCACGCGAAGGCAAATGGCTCCGCGACTTCAGCCCCTCCTCCAGTTCCGGAACCCGTCGACGGGCGAATCCTCGCGGCAATAACCCTGGATCAGTTCTTTTCGGCGTCGCCTTCGCCGCTGGCCATTTGGGGCTTCGATAACCGCATCCGCGCCGTGAACCCGGCATGGGAGCTGATTCTTGGTTTCACGCAGAAAGAAGTGGAAGGTCACTCTCTATCCGACTTCGTCCATCCCGAAGACCAATCCGCCGCTTCAGCCGAGTTCGAAAAGATTCTGGCCATTGGCGCTATCACCGGCTTCGAGTTCCGGGCCAGACGCAAGGACGGCTCGTACCGCTGGCTCCTGGTGGCCGCCGACGTCCTGAAGGATCAGCAGGCCATCTACGCCACGGCTCACGACATTACCAAGCGGAAACGCGCCGAAGAGGCCATGCGGGACAGCGAGGCCCGGTTCCGATCCGCTTTTGACAACACGCTGTTCGGCATTTCGATCACGGCGATGGACGGGCGCTTTCTTCAGGTGAACCAAGGCTTCTGCCGAATCACCGGGTTCTCCGAGCAGGAGCTTTTGCAGTTGAGTTTCACCGGGCTCATCCATCCGGACGATGCCCGGATAAGCCTGGAATTGAGACGCGAACTGATGGAAGGCGCGGTTCTCAATGGCAACCGAATCAAACGCTACGTACGCAAAAACGGCGAGCCAGTTTGGGTCTCGGTCCACTTAGGGATGGTGCGCGATTCGCAAGGCCAACCGCAGCATTTCATTACGCTGGTCGAGGATCTCACCGAGCAGAGGCGGTTGGAAGAGGATGCCCGCCGGAACCAGGAGCGGCTGAGGTTCACACTGGATGCGGCTGGAATCGGCCTTTGCTACCGGGAGGCCGGAACGAGCAAGGCCTCCGAACAGCAATTCCGCTTGTATGGCCGGGAACCCGCCGATGAATGGCTGTCGCGCGAACGCTGGTTGCAGTCGATTCACCCGGAGGACCGGGAACGCGTCGAGACCGAAGAACGCCTCGCCACGGAACAGGGCCGGGCTTACGACGCCCAATTTCGGGTGGTCTGGCCGGATGGCAGCGTCCACTGGCTCCTGTGCCGGGGGAAGATCTCACATGACGACGGCACGGACCAGAGAGTGGAAGTCACCGTCGAGGTGACCGCGCGCAAACGCGCGGAAGCGGCCTTGGAGGAATTCTTCAGCATGAGCCGTTCGCCGATGTCCATCCTCGGCTTCGACGGATCCACTAAGCGGGTAAACGCCAGTCTGCTCCGTGCGACTGGATTCACGGCCGAGGAGTTCGCTCAGCGTCCGGCATTTGAGTTCTTCCACCCCGACGACCGCGCGACGATGGCGACGGAAATGCAGAAACTGATCGCCCGGGGAGGCAGTACGGAGTTCGAATGCCGCGGCCTTCGAAAAGATGGTTCGGTTGTGCCGCTCATCTTCACCTCTACCGCTGCCCCGGACGAGAAGCTGATCTTCACGGTGGCGTACGACATGACCGAGCGCAAACGGGCGGAAGAGGCGTCACGGGAAAACGAGCGCGTTTTGTCCGAATCACAGAGCATTGCCCATGCCGGCAGTTGGAGCTGGGAATTGCCGACCGATACAACCGCGTGGTCTCCGGAAACGTATCGTCTTTTTGGAGTCTCGCCGGATACATTTGTTCCGTCCATCGATAAATTTCAGGGCTTGATTCACCCGGATGACCGGGCCGCCATGCAAGCATGGATAGTGGCCTGTCTGGCAGGCGAGCAACCGGCCGATCTGGAGTTCCGGGTCAGCTTGCCGGACGGCAACGTTCGCCATATCCTGGGCCGCGGGCGTTTAGAGCAGGACGCGAGGAACAAGCCAGTCCGCCTGGTTGGCATTGCGCAAGACGTCACGCAGCGCAAGGAGATGGAGGAAGCCCTGCGCGCTCGCGCCGAGAAGCTTGCGCGATCCAATGAGGAACTGGAGCGCTTCGCTTATGTGGCCTCCCACGATCTTCAGGAGCCGCTCCGCATGGTGGCCAGCTTCACGAAACTTCTCTCCCAGCGCTACTCAGGCCAGCTGGACGAGACGGCCGACCGTTACATCAACTATGCCGCGGACGGCGCCAAACGCATGCAGGCGCTGATCATCGACCTGCTGGCATACTCACGCGTCAACAGCAAGGAACTCGACCTCCGGAACACGAGCTGTGAGACCGCGGTGCTGGGCGCGATGCGGAACCTGAAGATAGCCATCGACGAAAGCGGCGCCTCAGTCTATTGGGATCCTCTCCCGTCGCTGTGGATGGATCTGGCGCAATTCACCCTCCTGTTCCAAAACCTGATGAGCAACGCCATCAAGTTCAGACGAAACGGGGAGAGCCCGCGAATCACTATTTCCGCCGCGGACAGTGGCGCGGAGTGGGTATTCTCCGCGAGGGATAACGGCGTCGGCATCGAGCCGCGACACGCCGGCAAGATCTTCCAGATCTTCCAGCGGCTGCACACCAGGGCGGAGTATCCCGGAACCGGGATTGGCCTGGCGGTCTGTAAGAAAGTGGTTGAGCGTCATGGGGGAAGGATCTGGGTGGAATCCGAGCCCGGGGTGGGATCCACCTTCAGCTTCACGATCCCCAAAATCCCGGGAGAAGCGAGTCACAGATGAGCGCGCTAAGCAGACCAGCCGAGATCCTGCTGGTTGAAGACAATCCCGGCGATGTGGAATTGATTCATGAAGCCCTACGGTCAGGGAGAGTGGCGAACCGAATCAGCGTAGCGACCGACGGCGAAGCCGCCATGGCCTTTCTGAACCGCTCGCGCGGGTTTGAAACCGCGCCCCGCCCGGATCTGATCTTGCTCGATCTCAACATCTCCAAGAAGGACGGCTTCGAGGTTCTAAAGGAGGTCAGGGCACATCCGGATGTGAGCCGTGTTCCGGTTGTGATCCTTACCAGTTCACAGGCCGATTGCGACATCCTGAAGGGTTATAATCTCCGCGCCAATTGTTTCATATCGAAGCCGGTCGACGTGGATGAGTTTCTCAACCTGGTTCGTTCCACGGGCGAGTTCTGGCTCTCGATCGTGAGACTGCCCCCCTGCCAGACATAGTCAGTGCCGCAAGACGGACACGGCACCCGCTGAGGCGCCTCGTTCATAAATGTACTAAACAGTACATCACGCTGCCATCAGCCTGGTCCTTCGTGCACGGCGGTGTTATATTACAGGGGGTTTTCTATTGTTCTTTCTATCGGTTTTCTATTGGGGTTTTCTTGGAGAACCACGAGCCGCGACGTTTGCACGCTCCTGCACGACGCCGTGAAAGGGGTCGGCCATGGAAGATGGTGCTGGTCGCGACGAGGCAAGCGGAAGCCTTCTTCCCGAGGGTGGGGAATATCGGGTTCTGGAGAGCGCCGCCATCGGAATGGCGATCGCCGACATCAATTGCCGGTTTCTCACAGCCAACGCCGCTTACCTGAGACTAACTGGCTACACAGCGGCGGAACTCCTTGAATTCACGTTGCCGGACATCATCGAGGAAGCCGACCGGCCTGCCGCCCTGGACCTCCTGAACCAACTTGCAACGGGAGTCATACGGCAATCTCAGTTCGAAAGCCGTCACCGACGCAAAGACAGGAGTTTGGTCCGGGTCCGGTTGACCGTATCGCTGATGCCGTCCGGTCCCGGGTCGCCTGAACGCGTGTTCGTTATCGCTGAAGACGTCACCGAGCGCAGGCGAGCTATAGACGAACTGACCGCACGGAACGAGATCCTCCAGAAAGTTTTCGACCATATTCCCGTAATGATCAACTTCGTCGGCGCCGACGGCAAAATCCAGCTGGTCAACCGGGAATGGGAACGTGCGCTGGGCTGGACTCTGGAGGAACTTCAACGCCGCGGAATCGACATATTCGACGAATGCTATCCGGAGCCGCGGGCTCGGCGGGAAGTAATGGACTTCCTTGCAGCGGCCAAGGGCGAGTGGGCCGATTTCAGGCCTCGCGTGCGGGACGGCCGGACAATCGACACGATGTGGACCTCCGTCAAGCTCTCGGACGGAACGGCTATCGGCATCGGGGCGGACATTACAGAGCGGAAACGAACGGAGCAGGCGCTTCGTGAGACCGAGCAGACGCTCCGGCAACTCGCGGAGAATGTCAACGAGGTGTTCTGGGTTATCGACCCCAAGGCGCGGCGTCCGCTCTATGTGAGTCCGTCATATGAGCGAGTTTTTGGCCGGACCTGCGAGAGCCTGTACCGTGATATGCGCTCTTTCATGGACGGTATTCATCCGGAAGACCGGCAGCGCGTCGCAAAGGCATTTTTGTCGCAAATCGGCGGCCAGATTCCCCTCGACATCACGTATCGCGTGATCCGGCCTGACAGCTCCACACGCTGGATCCGGGATCGCAGCTCCCCGGTGCGCGACGCGGACGGCGAGGTTCAGCGGTTCGTGGGAATCGCCGAGGACATCACCGAGGGGAGACGGGCGGAAGAAAAGCTTCGACGTAGCGAAGCCTACCTCGCCGAATCCGAGCGGCTGAGCCACATCGGTTCATGGGCGGTGCTGATTCCCAGCCGGGAAATCACCTTCTGGTCCTTGGAGCACTACCGTATTTTCGGCTTCGACCCCGCTGAGGGACCTCCTTCCCTGAGCGCGGCTTTGGCCAGGATTCATCCGGAGGACAGAGGCGCTGCTGTGGAGGTGATCGACCGGGCGCTCGGAGAGGCGAAGGACTTCAAGTTGGACTTCCGCGTGGTCCTTCCCGACGGTTCCATCGGGCACGTACACAGTTTGGGCCGCCCGGTTCTGAGCGATGCCGGCGATCTGGTGGAGTTCACCGGCATGGCTATGGACGTGACCGAACGAAAGCTCGCAGAGGAGGCCTTACAGCGGTCCGTGGAGCAACTTCGCGCTCTGGCCGAAAAGTCCCAAAATGTGCGGGAAGAGGAGCGGACGCGGCTGGCCCGTGAAATCCACGATGAACTGGGGCAAGCCTTGACGGGCATCAAGCTGGATCTCAGGTCCGTGATCGACCGCCCGCTACCCCGGCAGGCGCAAGCCAGGACCATTCAAGCCATCCTGCACAGCGTAGATGAGACCATTCAATCCGTTCGGAAGATTGCGACGGATCTCAGACCCGGAGTTCTGGACGACCTTGGCCTGGTGGCCGCGGTGGAATGGGCAGCCCAGGATTTCGCGGCACGGACGAACGCAAGGTGCACCATGAGTTTGCCCCCGGAAAACATGGCAATGGCGCCGGCGGTCGCCACGGCGCTCTTTCGAATTCTTCAGGAGGCCCTGACCAACATCGCGCGGCACGCGGAAGCGACGGAGTTCAGCGTTCGCCTCGACGAAGAGGGCGACATCGTGTGCCTGGAGATTCGCGATAACGGCAGGGGGTTTCAGGAAGCGCAACTCGCTCCCGTGAGAACGCTCGGAGTTCTGGGAATGAAGGAGCGCGCCCTTCTGCTGGGAGGCGCCCTTACAATCAGCAGCTCGCCGGGCAATGGCACCACGGTTACTGCCCGGATACACCGGCGCGGCAACGGAGGGTGAAGGCCATGATCAAAGTCCTGATGGCCGACGATCATCCTGTTGTGAGGCGGGGACTGAAGGAGATCCTGACAGGCCAGATACGCGACATCGTGTGCGGCGAAGCCAAGAATGCTCAGGAAGCTCTCGATGAGGTGCAACGCGTGCCTTGGGACCTTCTCATACTGGATATCTCGATGCCCGGGAGAAGCGGCCTGGATGTCCTCATAGAGATAAAGCGCGCACGCCCCAAGTTCCCGGTGCTGGTGGTAAGCGCACATCCCGAGGCGCAATACGGGAAGCGGTCGCTCATGGCCGGCGCATCCGGGTACATGCACAAGGATAGTGCGCCGGACGAACTGGTGCGTGCGGTCCGACAAATTCTAGCTGGGGGCCGGTACGTAAGCCCTGCAATGGCGGATATTCTCGTGAAGGACCTGCAGCCAGATTCCGAACGACCGCCGCATGAGAGGCTCTCAAACCGCGAACTCGAGTTGCTGCGGCTGATCGGCTCCGGCCAGACAACGGCGCAGATCGCCGAGAAACTCCATCTGGGTCCAACCACAATCAGCACCTACCGGGCTCGCCTCTTGGAGAAGATGAACATGGAGACCACCGCCGAGCTGATGAACTATGCCATTCGCAACGGTTTGACAGGCTGACTTAGCCTAGAGACCCACAGACTGGCTTACGGCCCCCCGAACGTTATCTGCAAATTACCCGCAAAGGCGGTATACCCTTCCCCCAATGATGGCCGCCGGCGGAATAAGGCGCCACAATCCTGTGAGCGTACTGCTACAGAAGAATCGAGTTTCATACGCTAGCCCGTGGGCAAATAGGCAGTTACCATCTAACAGAGTAGGTGATTAACGGACCTGATTATGGTAGATTTCCCTAGAACGCTTGCCTCGGATGGGTTACCGGCACACACCGGGCGCTCTACGGTTCTACGATACGGCATCGCGATTGGCAGCGTGGGGCTGGCGTTGCTGGCGCGCGCGGCGATAGCCCCCCTCCTCGGCGACAAGCTGCCCTTCATCTGGTTCTTAGTGGCAGTTGCGGCGGCGGCCTGGTTTGGCGGCTCGGGACCTTCGCGGCTAAGCATGGCGCTGGGTTTTATGGCCGCCGAGGTCTTCTTCATTCGCCATGATCGCGCGTGGTGGATCGTACGCCTACCGGACCTCGCGGTCGCCCTCAGCTACTTCGCGAGCGCTTCGATTATCGTGCTGATGACCCGGGCCGCGCACCGAAACCGCGAACAGGCAATCGCCCGGCAAATCCAACTCGAGCACGAAATCGGAGAGCGGCTTCAAGCCGAGAACGCCCTGCGCAAGGCGCATGATGAACTGGAAGCCCGGGTCAGCCAGCGGACCACCGAATTAGAACGCGCTCTGGAAACGCAAGAACGCGAAAAACGACGATTCGAGGAAGTCATGGACCGCCTGCCGGTGTGCGTGGCACTTCTGACCCCGGATCGTCACATTGCTTTCAGCAACCGTATGTTCCGCGAGCGGTTCGGCAAGCCCAATGGGGGGCGCTGTTTCGAGGATATCTACCAGCGCTCCGAACCCTGCGAGTTTTGCGAGAATCGCAAAGTTCTGGAGACTGGGCAACCCCACGACTGGGAATGCAAGGGCCCAGACGGAAGACGATATCAGGTATCCTCCTTCCCTTTCAGAGACGTTCAGGGATCCGCTCTCATCCTGGACGTGAGAATCGATATCACCGAAATGAAGCGGGTGCAAGCGAGGCTCTCGGAGCAAGCTGCGCTGCTGCAACTCGCCCATGACGCAATTCTGGTGACGGATTTAGACGGCAAGATCTCGTTTTGGAACTCCGGCGCCGAAGGCATCTACGGCTGGGGGCAGGAAGAGGCCCTTGGCGCCAATGTCCACGAGCTCCTGCAGACTACCTCCAACCTCCCGGTAAGCGAGATCAAGGCCGAGGTTCAAGACCGGGGGCAATGGGAAGGCGAGCTGGCCCATGTGACCAAGGGGGGCCAAACGGTGGTTGTGATGAGCCGCTGGTCGCTACAGCGGGATCGCCACGGCAAGCCAAACGCTATTTTGGAAATCAACCGGGATGTTACGGAGCGCAAGCGGGCCCAGGAGGCCCTTCGGCATAGCGAAGAGCAACACCGCGCCCTTGTGGTCGCTACGTCCCAGATCGTGTGGACCACCGACCCGGACGGCCTGGTGACGGACATCCCTTCCTGGCGGGCTTTCACCGGCCAGAGTGAAGACGAGGTGAGAGGGCGCGGATGGATTGACGCGCTCCACCCCGAGGACCGTGAGAGGACTGCCGCCCTATGGTCCGAAGCGGTACGCAATCATACGATTTATACAACGGGGTATAGGATCCTGAAGGTCGATGGAGAATTCCGGCACGTATCCGTACGCGCCGTCCCGGTGCGGCGCGCCGATGGCAGCGTCCGCGGGTGGATCGGCGCCTGCATCGACGTCACCGATCGGAAGCGAGCCGAGGACGCTCTGGGACAATCCAATCGGAAGCTGCATCAACTTTCCAGGGATCTGTTGCGCACCCAGGATTATGAGCGGCGGCGAATCGCGCGGGAATTGCACGACAGTACGGCGCAGCTTCTGGCCGCCCTAAAGATCAACATCAGCCGCCTGCAGGAAAACGGACTGGACCCGGATCGCAGGCAGAAGGCGCTTTCCGAAGCCGCCGAACTGGCAACTGCATGCTCGGCGGAGATTCGAACCGTTACCTACCTGCTCCATCCGCCCTTGCTCGACGAAGTCGGGCTGGTGGAAGCGTTGAAGGCCTATGCCCAAGGCTTCAACCAGCGCACCGGGATCCAGGTTGAGATCAAGCTCTCGGCCGATTTTGGCCGGCTCGCCAGCGACCTGGAAGCCACTCTCTTCCGCATCACCCAGGAAGGGTTGGCGAACGTCCACAAACATTCCGGCAGTCCGCTGGTCGTGATCCGGCTTGAACGGGATGAGCGCGAAGTCCGGCTGGTGTTGCAGGACAGGGGGCGCGGTATTCCCGACGCTTTGTGCCCGGAAGCGAATGGATTCGTCCGTTTTGGCGTGGGCATCATGGGCATGCGGGAGCGCGCCGAACAGCTGGGCGGCCTTCTGGAACTTGCTTCGAACGCAGCCGGCACGCGGCTGACGGTAACTTTGCCACTGGTACAATCCGATGAAAAAGACGCGAATCTTGTTAGTAGATGATCATCAGGTAGTACGGCGAGGCATCGCCGGGATCATAGGGGACGCCCGCTCCGAATGGGAGGTTTGCGGCGAGGCATCGACGGGCCGCGAGGCCGTAACCGCCGCCGCCAGCTTGAGGCCCGATATCGTCGTGATGGACATCTCGATGCCCGATATGAACGGCCTGGAGGCCACTCGCGAGATTCTGAAGGACAACCCGGGCGTCGAGGTCATGATTCTGTCCATGCATGAGTCGGAACAAATGGTACACGATGTTCTGGGCGCGGGAGCGCGCGGTTATATCCTCAAGCAAGACGCAGGCGCCGAACTCATCAACGCGTTGGAGGCGGTTCGCCAGCACAAGCCCTTCTTCACCCACACCGTGTCGCAGATGGTATTAAGCGGGTATCTCAGCCGCGCCGCGGGGTCCGTACTCGGAGACGCGCCCTGCGGCCGCCTTAGTCCGAGAGAGCGGCAGATCGTCAAACTGGTTGCCGAGAGCAAGTCCAACAAAGAGGTTGCCAATACTCTTCTGATCAGCGTCAAGACCGTGGAATCCCATAGGGCCCACATCATGGAGAAGCTTAGCGCGCATTCGGTTGCCGACCTGGTCCGCTATGCCGTCCGCAACAACATCGTCGAATGCTGACCCAGCGCAGTGTTGGGGCGGGTTGATAACGCTCCAGCGACCTCATCAGAGACAGAACAACGATACTGGTTGAACAGTCGTCCTCGATACACCTAGGAATTTAGGGTTGTCGGGCCGGTGGGTGCGGTGATTACGCGATTGCGCCCTTCTGCTTTTGCCTGGTAGAGGGCCCTATCAGCGGCCGCGACCAACTCGTTGAGGCTGCCTCCGTGGGTAGGGTATGATGCCACGCCGATAGAAATGGTGATTGCGCCGAGATACTGTCCACCGTGTCGGACGGTAAGGCGGCTGACGCCCGAGCGGAGATCTTCGGTCCGGCGGACGGTGTCGTCGATAGATGACTCGCCAAAGAGGATGCAGAATTCTTCGCCCCCGTAGCGGCACGCGATGTCTTGTTTGCGGATATTTTCACGCAGGAATTGTCCAAGTGCACGAAGGACGGCGTCTCCTCCCTCGTGGCCGAACGTGTCGTTAAAGGTCTTGAAGTGGTCGAGATCCATCATGGCGAAACCCGCGGGCTGTTGTACTCGCGCAAGCCGGTGGATCTCTTGCTCGACCGATTCCTCCAGGTAGCGGCGATTGTAGAGACCAGTCAGTGGATCACGGATGGACTGAATGTGGAGAGCTTCTTGAAGGGACAGATTGGACAGGGATATGGCGACGTTTTCAACGATGGTACTGGCCAGTTGTCGGTCCTCGGTCTTAAGGAATTGTCCTGAGGATTCGACTTGGGTACTCTCTTGAAAGCACATGATGCCCATCCCAGTACCGTGTGCCATCAGGGGGAAGCAGGCGTGCCCGCCTGGGACGCTTTTGAGATGGCGGCATGATGTAACCAATCCACCGGATTCGCTGAAGTGCGATTGTCCGCGGCGTAAAGCCCAGCAGTCGTAGGGTCCAAAAGCGGCGTCGTTGATGACGGGGTCGTTCCAGGTAGCTACACTTCTGAGAACGTTGCGCGATGCGCTAAAGATGTAGAGCGCTCCGGCGTATTCTGGCAAGAGTTGTGCGCAGAATTCCGCGATAATGTCGTAAGCTTCGCTGGAGGAGGGGCATGCGCGAAGCAGGTCGTTCATTTTGCCGAGTATCGCACCTTGTTCCTTACGCCGTTCCAGTTCCTGGAGAGACTGCGTAAGCTTCTCGTTGCTGAGGCGCAAGTTCTCGGCCACTTGTTGGCGTTCGGTCACATCCCAGCACACGCCGACAAGTCGAAAGGGCTTCTTGCTATCTTCAGGATAGACCCTGCCGCGGCCAGTTAGCGACCGGACGGTGCGATCGGGCCACACAACGCGGAACTCCGTGTTGTATGGAACGCCATACTTGACTGACGCTGCGACGTCGTGTTGGACACGCCCGCGGTCGTCCGGGTGCATCAATTTGGCAAATTGCTCGAGTGTGTTCGGGAACTGGCCAAGGGGAAGGCCGAAAAGCATCGAGCAATTCTCATCTGCCGTGATGATATCCGCCGCCGTTTCCCAGCTCCAGACCCCGATCCCTGAGGCACGCAGCATAAGGGTCAGGCGTTCCTGACTTTGCGCTAGGAGGTCATCGATCTGTTCAGCGCGCTTGCGGCTTTCAATGCTTCGGATAACGGCCGAAGCAGCCGTCACTTTACCAGTTTCATCCTTAATAGGACAGACGCATAACGAAACACCGATACTTTCCCCACGCTTCGTCAGACCCACGCCTTCAAACCGGATGCTCTTTCCATCCAACAGCGCTTCCCGGTCGTTCTGGCCGCCGATGTCCCCTAGCGCCGGCGCGATAAGCATGGATATCGATTTGCCCACTACTTCGTGACCATGGTAGCCGAACATCGCTTCCGCGCCCAGATTCCACGTCACGATCCTTCCGTCCAACGCGCGGCCGATAATGGCGTCCTCGGACGACTGGACAATGGAGGCCAGGAATTGCCGGGATCGTTCCGCCGCACTCGTTTCAGTTACATCCTGCTTGAGCGCGATGTAGTTGGTGATTTCCCCCCGGGCGTCTCGAACGGGAGTGATAATCATCTCCTCCCTATAATCGCTGCCATCCTTACGGCGATTTATCAGTCGGCCGCGCCAAACGTCCCCGGCCTGAATCGTCTGCCATAGGCCTTTATAGTATCCGGGGTCCTGACTTCCAGATTTGAGAAAGCGGGGATTTCTGCCGACGGCCTCTTCGGCGCTGTACCCGGTCATTGCGGCGAAGGCCGGGTTTACGTATTGGATGTTCGCGTTGGCGTCGGTAATCACAATGGCTTCCGCCGCCTGTTCGATGGCTCGCGTCAACCCGATTCGATCGGCGTCCGCCCGCCCGTATACCGCGGAAAACACGCGCATCTGGCGCAAAAGGCGTTTCTGTCCGCGGGCAAGAGCAAGAGCGGCAACGCTTGCGGCTAGTCCGAGGGCCGAAGTCACAGCCGCGTAATATATCCGACCGCCGCGATAGGCAAACGCCGTCTGTCCCGCGATCGCATAAAACACGCAAACAGCAAGGACCAGCAGGACCACCGTCAACCACATCCCACGGCGGTTCGAGTACTCGACACGGCTACAGGCGTCCTCCCAAGAGCTCGCCAACGTCGCGGGTAACTCGGTCGAGCTCCAACGAAGTTCTGGCACTAACGGATCGTCGCTTGCGGTTGGCATATTTAATAGCACAGTTTGTACCATCTGTTTCGATGCCGGGTGTCGTCCGCTCCAGATGTGTTACTAACGATTAGTGCTGGTTGTTGGGGCAATGACTATGGGTGCAACGGTCGTGCTGGTGCTGAGTCAGGCACCGACGACTGCTGGCCCGCTTCGCAGTCGCCCGGCTCAGCAGAGCGGAAGGAAAATGACACCGTCGTTTGATGTCGACCACATAGTTTGCGGCTGCCAAATAGTCAAGGAGGAGCCGGACACAACCAGAACAGGGG
>OBLW0100000805.1_pt1 | contig 26892 bp, 23 predicted proteins | sample 1520161 | NCBI WGS metagenome assembly OBLW01 (sample SAMEA3539309, study PRJEB22396) | soil metagenome | biome: tundra; feature: field; material: soil | place: USA | collected 2010-05 | depth 0.15 m | reverse complement strand
ACGCTCCCGCCCACTTCACCATCCAGTTCATGGGCACGCCCGCGAGCAGCGACTTGCGAGCGCGATCGAACAGCGCCTTCGACTTCGGACGTTCGTCCACAAACTTCTTCTGTTCGCGTTGCATCAGGGACTGCAGGCGGGCACGGTCGATAGTTTTCATTGGCTAGTTTAAAGATAAACCACAGGGAACGCAGAGGACACGGAGGGACGTTGGCCGGGGACCAGGGAGCGAAGTATGCTCTCAATTTTTTTTCTGTCGTAATCGGTAACATCTTGGATTCATTAGACTTACGCAGGCCAAGCATAGGATTGATCCGCCAAAATCTTGAATCCAAAGGAGTTAGAGGCAAAATCTTCAAAGATAAGGAGTTAGCAGCGTTGGAGGGCCGGCACAAGATGGCGGCGGCTCTTTGGTCGGAGATCCGTTGGATAGAGTTCGTGCGCACCATGACAGTGTGCGCGTTTTCAATTTTATGAGTAAAGGTCGTTCGTCACAATCTGGGCTGTGGAAAAACAAAATCCGCAACCCGGCCTCTAGGGCCTGGGCTTTACGCTTGGCCGACCTCGAACTCCGGCACCACGATAATTCCTTCGTCACGCGTCCCAAAGTTCATGGTGCGCCGTATGCGGAATCTTTCGGCGGTCACGGCGCACAGGGCCGCATCTACGAAGTCGATGTTGCGAAGCAAGCTAACGTCGTAGCCCAACGCGCGCAAAGCCTCACAGCGTCGGGATGTTTTTGGCTTCGCCGGGACTACTCTCCCGGCGAGCGCACAGACGATGGCGTGTGGAAAAGTCTCAAAGCAGATCGGCTCTTCGCGGAGTTCTCCTTCGAAGAGCCGATAGCGGCGCTTTAGAGCAAAGTAGAGCTTCTCGCCGTTGAAGACCCACTCATAGAAGCCTTTTTGGTGGGCCAGGGCGCTGGCGCGTGTCGGCGTCGCGAAGGTGGAGATTCTCTTTGCCGCTAGTTCTCGTTCCGCTCGTCGGGAGGGCAATGAAAGACTCCAGCCGCAGGGAGCATCCACCGCAACAATGCTCACCTTCCTCCGCTCTTCTTTGCACCACGTCACAATTTCGGCGGGCTCGGTGAAGGTTGCTGTCTCGAAAACCCTGTCTCGCAACGCGACTGCGTGGAAGCCCTTCCTTGTTCCACCGACATCAATCCCAACCACAGTGTGGCTAGGCTGGTTCATCCTTCTCATTCCCCCGCGCCTACAGGATGTACCGCGACAGATCCTGATCCTTCACGATGTCGGTGAGCATCTTGCGCACGTAGTCCGCGTCGATCGTGACGTGCTCACCCTTCTTCTCTGGCGCGTCGAAACTCAACTCGTCGAGCACGCGCTCCATGATGGTGTGCAGGCGTCTTGCGCCGATGTTCTCCGTGCTCTCGTTCACGCGGAAGGCGAAGTGCGCAATCTCGTCCAGCGCCTCTTTTGTAAACTCCAGTTTCACTCCCTCGGTCTCGAGTAGGGCAGTGTACTGCTTCACCAGCGATGATTTCGGCTCGGTGAGAATCCGCACGAAGTCTTCCATGGTGAGCGACTGCAACTCGACGCGAATCGGAAAGCGTCCCTGGAGTTCAGGGATGAGGTCGCTCGGCTTCGACACGTGGAACGCGCCCGCGGCAATGAACAAAATGTGGTCGGTGCGCACCATGCCATAGCGCGTATTCACCGTAGTGCCTTCAACGATGGGAAGAATGTCGCGCTGCACGCCTTCTCGCGAAACATCCGGTCCATGCCCGCCTTCGCGTCCGGCGATCTTGTCAATTTCGTCGAGGAAGACGATGCCCGAGTTCTCCACGCGGTCGATCGCCATGCGCGTGACCTGGTCCATGTCGATCAGCCGCTGCTCTTCTTCCTGAATCAAATATTCGAAAGCCTCGTTGACCTTCATTTTCCGCTTTTTGGTGCGCTGTCCGAAAATGTTCGGCAACATGTCCTTAATGTTGACGTCCATCTCCTCCACGCCCTGGTTGGTCAGAATTTCAAACGACGGGAAATTGCGTTCGCGCACGTCGATCTCCACCGTGCGGTCGTCGAGCTTGCCTTCGCGCAATTGTTGGCGCAGTTTTTCGCGAGTCCGGCTCGAAGACTCCGTCAAAGCCGTGCTCCCGTCGATCACCACTCCGCCCGCGGTTGCAGTCGCCTCTGGACGCGGCGAAGGCGATGGCGGCAGCAGAATATCCAACAGCCGCTCTTCGGCATTGAGTTCGGCCTTGTCGGCAACGTCTTCCAGTTTCTCCTCACGGACGTTGTCGATGGCGATCTCCACCAGATCCCGCACCATCGACTCCACGTCGCGGCCCACGTAGCCGACTTCGGTAAACTTCGAGGCCTCCACTTTCAGGAACGGTGAGTTCGCCAGCTTGGCCAGCCGTCGCGCAATCTCGGTCTTGCCCACACCGGTAGGCCCAATCATGATGATGTTCTTCGGAATAATCTCTTCGGCGAGTTCGGGAGACAGCTTCTGCCGGCGCATGCGGTTGCGCAGCGCGATGGCCACGGCGCGCTTGGCGTCCTTCTGGCCAATCACGTGTTTGTCGAGCTCGACAACAATCTCGCGCGGAGTCAGTTCATCCAGCGCAAGCTGTTCTTCTTCGGCGGAGGAGGGTAAGTAAATAGCCATAAATTCAGGGACCAGGGATTAGGGTTCAGGGGGGAAGTTTCTACTGACCCCTAGTCCCTGACCCCATACTCCTAAAGCTCTTCAATCGTTACCTTGTCATTGGTATAGATGCACATCTTGCCCGCAATCTTCATTGCTTCTTCGGCAATCTGATGCGCGGAAAGTTCCGTGTGCTCCGCCAGCGCCTGGGCCGCCGCCTGCGCGTAAGGGCCGCCGCTGCCGATGGCCGCCACTGCGCCGTCGGGCTCGATCACATCTCCCTGGCCGCTGAGCAGAAACGTCTGCTCCTTGTCGCTGACCAGCAACAACGCTTCGAGATGGCGCAGGAACTTGTCGGTGCGCCAGTCCTTGGCCAATTCCACTGCAGCGCGCCCCAGGTTGCCGTGATACTGCTCCAGTTTGGCCTCGAACCGGCTGAACAGCGTAAACGCATCGGCCGTGGACCCGGCAAATCCGGCCACAATCTTGTCGTTGTACAACCGCCGGATCTTCTTGGCCGTGTGCTTGATCACCGACTCGCCCAGCGTGACCTGGCCGTCCCCGGCGAGAACCACTTTCCCGTTGCGGCGAACCGACAAAACCGTCGTGGATCGAATCAGTCTCTTCGTAGGCATGAGCGCAATTCTCGATTATAGCAGCGCCCAACATCGGCGCTCCCTTCGCCAGATAAGGCTAGCATTTTCGGCGGTTTACAGAGTGCTTCGGTAACCAATCGGCAGATTACCGCTGTGACATTTACCAGCCTCGCCCCAGCCCGTACTTTGTAGCTCATGCGCCACTCTGCAGCGGTTTTGTGTCACGACAAACGGTCTCTTCAAACGTTGGAAGCCACCCTCGGACAGCTCGAAATCGAGCTCGTAAACTGTCCGTCCGGGCAAGAAGCGCTGGAGTTGGTCATGATCGGCCACTGCTCCACGCTCATTGTGGATTTCGATCTGCCCGGGGCCGACGAGGTGATTCGCATGGCGGCGCTGCTGCCAGCCAATCAAAAGCCGGCACTGTTGGCGGTAGCCAGCCGGGCGTGGCCCGGTACCGGTCAGGCGTTTCAGTCGGGCGCCAGCCGCATCCTTTACAGGCCCCTCGAGACCGAACAGGTCAAGGATGCCTTGAAAACCAGTAAGAAGAGGAAACCCACGCGCCGCAAATCGGAGCGTTACGAAGTGAAAACCCTGGTCTACCTCGACCTCGAAAGCGGGACGATTCCCGGAGTAAGCATTGATATCGGCGAGCAAGGGCTGGCGGTGCAGGCCACCGAACCGGTACCCATGAGCTCGAACCTGGCTTTCCGCTGTGTGTTGCCCGGAACGGACATTACGCTGCACGGACACGCCGATGTAATCTGGGCGAGCGATCAAGGCCGCGCCGGACTGTTCTTTTCGAAGCTTTCCTCCGCGGCTCGCAAACATCTCAAGCATTGGCTCAACAAGCGAAACGCCCACAGCAAAGACAAGCACGCCGTGAGCGACCTGATGCCTTCCGAAGACGCACATGTTTCTTTCGCTGCCTCGGAATAACGGCGGACGACATCTGCTGCGCTCCGGTCGCGCAGCGACGACATACGATTCTCACGACCTCTCCTCATCCCTGAAGGTCAGGCAGAGGATCGCGGGGCCAGTTCTCGCTTCGCGCTTCTTGGCTTAGAATCGTCTTCAGTTGTTCCGATTCCCCGCGGTAGAGGAGACCTGCTCTGTCCATATCTTCCCAAACCAGCGTTGCTTTCAACGGACACTCCATGGTCGGCGCGCTTCAGCGCGTGCTCGTGTGCTCCCCGCGAACGGCTGGCTGGAATCAGTCCGAACGCGTCGCGCGCTGGCGTGATCTCGGCTTTCATCATGCACCCGACTTCGCAAAGGCGCAGTCGCAACATGAAGCGCTTTGCCGCGAACTCGCAACTGCTGGCGTGGAGATCCTAGAACTCGGGCCTTCGAATGAACTTTCTCTCGACGCCGCTTATGCCCACGACGCTTCTCTGGCCACCGACTTCGGGCTGATACTCATGCGGCCTGGCAAGGCGAACCGGGTGGCGGAGGCAGCTCATCAGGGTGTGTCCTGCGAACAACAAGGCATTCCGACCTTCGGTACGATCTCAGCTCCCGGAACTACTGAAGCTGGAGACATCCTATGGCTTGACGCGAAGACGCTGCTCATCGGTCATGGCTACCGCACCAACGACGCGGGTATTGAGCAGATGCGCGTGTTGCTCGCGCCAAAAGGAATTGAAGTTCTTTCGGCGCCGCTGCCGTACGGGCCCGGCCCTTCGGCTTGTCTGCACCTGATGTCACTGATCAGTCTGCTGGACGAGCAGACCGCGCTGGTCGATCTCCCATGGCTTGCGGTAGAAACGGTCGAATTGCTCCAGTCGCGCGGCTTCCAGTTCATCCCGATCGATGATTCCGAACGCGACACGCTGGCCTGCAACGTCTTAGCCTTAGGCGGGAAACGCCTGCTCGCGATCGAAGAGAACCGCAAGACCAACGACCGACTTCGCCACGCCGGTTTCGACGTCCGCACTTTCCCCGGCAGCGAAATCTGCATCAACGGCAGTGGCGGCCCGACGTGCCTCACTCGGCCGCTGTTGCGAGGATAAACTCGTGTGGGGACGGGCGCCTTCGCGAGCCTGCCCTGAGCGAAGCCGAAGGGTCCAGCCAAGCATAGCGAAGCGCGCCGCGCGCCGTGCGCCACGGCCAAGTATCCATCCCGAATGATTACCCCTAAGCTCTTCGCAGCGGAATCAGCGCGCCGGGAATTGCTCCCAAAGGATTAATATGATGTTGCCGCAAAAACCAAAATCGTTCCTGCGAAAGAGCCTTGTGATGCCATTATTCTGCCAGCGATTTCTCGTTTTGTCGTTCGCGATAGCAATTGCGGCATTCTGCTCAGCCCCCGCGCAGACTGCAGCAGCATCCGAGCCGCGAACCACAATCGAAGCCGTGACCAGTTCCCATCCCGTGCGGGACGGAGTTGAAGGCAAAGCCGGCTCGGCGAGTTTCCGAGTGACAGCTCTCCGCGATGACATCATCCGTGTACGTATCTCGCCGGATGACGCCCTCCCGGAAGACGCTTCCTGGGCCGTTCTTTCCGGCCCGCACGGCAAGTCCGTGGATGTGCAGCCGACCCAGGACACAGACTCGGTGGGTTTCCGCACCGCGGCGCTCGATGTCCGCGTGGAACGCAATCCGTTCCGCGTGGTCATCCGCGATCTCGCCGGAAACGTCGTCTCGGCTGACGCGGTGGGCCGCCCCATCCAGTTCGAACTCGGGGGGTTTTCGATCTCCAAGCAAATGCCGGGCGACGAGCATTATTTTGGCCTCGGCGACAAAGCGGGATCGTTCGACCGCAGGAATCAGGCCTTCACACTCTGGAACACCGACGTCGGCCCGCAGGAATCCGTCGACCCGCTCTATAAAAGCATTCCTTTTTTCCTGGGCATCAGCGGGAGAAACAGCTACGGCCTTTTTCTCGACAACACATGGCGCACCTGGTTCGACTTCGGCAAGCAGGCGCGGGACGCGGTATCCTTCGGCTCCGAGGGCGGCCCGCTCGACTACTACGTGCTCTATGGCCCATCTCCGAAGCAGGTTGTGGAAGGCTACGCATATCTCACCGGAATGCCGCCTCTTCCTCCGCTGTGGGCGCTGGGCTTCCAGCAGTCGCGGTACAGCTACACTCCGGAATCGCAAGTACGCGAGATCGCCAACCGTCTGCGTACCGACAGGATTCCCTCGGACGTGCTTTACCTCGACATCGACTACCAGTTCAAGAATCGGCCTTTCACCGTCAATCCCGAGACTTTTCCCAACTTCCCAGGACTCGTCTCTGATCTGCGGAAGGAACATTTCCATTTAGTCACTATCACGGATCTTCACATTGCCCACGCCGCCAACCAGAACTACTCTCCGTACGACACCGGACATGCTGGCGACCACTTCGTGAAGAATCCCGACGGCAGCGAGTTTGTCGGCATTGTCTGGCCCGGGCCAGCGGTGTTCCCGGATTTCACCCGCGCCCAAGCGCGCGACTGGTGGGGCGGCCTCTATCAGAAATTCGTTCAGGATGGTGTTGCGGGATTCTGGAACGATATGAACGAACCCTCGGTGTTCGACGGGCCGGGCATGACAATGCCGCTGACTACGGTTCACCACATTGAAGAGCCGGGCTTCACGACTCGAACTGCGACGCACGCCGAGATTCACAACATCGTCGGACTGGAGAACGCTCGTGCGACCTACGAAGGGCTCCTCAAACTGCGCCCCGACGACCGCCCATTTGTGCTCACTCGCGCTACGTATGCAGGAGGTCAGCGCTACGGATTTACCTGGACAGGAGATAATTCCGCGACCTGGAATCACCTTCGTCTGGCCACGCAGATGGTGCTGAATCTCGGCGTGAGCGGCATCTCGATGGTGGGCGCCGACGTTGGCGGCTTTGGCAGTTCGCCGTCTCCGGAACTGCTTACGCGCTGGGTCGAGTTGGCCGCCTTCACTCCGCTATGCCGCGACCATGCTGCCAAAGGCACGCTGCCGCACGAAGTCTGGACGAATGGACCAGCGCAGGAGGCCATTCGACGCCGCTATATCGAAACCCGCTATCGCCTGCTGCCCTACATCTACGCGCTCGCCGACGAATCCTCGCGCACCGGGCTCCCCATGATGCGGCCCGTGTTCCTGGAATTTCCCGAAATCTTCGCGCGTTCCTCCGGCGGCTTCGATCATCTGGATACGGAATTTCTCCTGGGTCCGAGTCTTCTGATCGCTCCCCCGCCCTTCGCCGAGACGCTCGACGAATATGCCGTCTCCTTTCCCAGGAACAGTCAGTGGTTCGACTTCTGGACTGGCCTCAAGGTGGCCGCTTCCGCGCAACCTCCTTCCATTGTCGATACCGTGACGGCCGGTGCGGTCATCACTGCGCCTCGTACGATCCATCCACCTCTCGACACGATGCCGGTGTATGTCCGAGGCGGCAGCATTTTGCCCATTCAACCCTTGATCCAAAGCACCGACGATACTCCAAACGGTCCTCTCGAACTGCATGTCTATCCTGGCGCACAATGCAGCGGCGCACTCTATCTGGATGACGGCCACACCTTCCGCTATCGGCAGGGCGACTACCTGCGCCAGACATTCACGTGCCAGTCGGATGCTAACTCGATGCACCTGATATTCCACGCGCGCGAAGGCTCGTACAAACCATGGTGGAAACTGGTCGACGTCGTCGTGTATGACTGGCCTTCGGCACACGCTGAGGCGAAGTTCTCGAGCAGCACCTATCCGTTGAAAACCTCCTACGACGCGAAGCAGCATGCTCTGCACGTTGCGCTGTCGGACGTATCTGGAGAGGCCGAACTCAGCATCCGCGGCAGATCCAGTCACTGACCTCAAGCCAAAACGCTGACGCTTAGCCGCTAAATGTGGTTGCAGCGCCCTGCCGAGCCGCGGCTAGGAACTTGCTGCGTGTCTAGGCACGTTCTGCCGGGTGTGCCGGGCAGGCTTTGCCCAGTTACCTTCCTCTACCTAGAGCTGAAATGCCTAACCCTTGCCGAATGCTAGGCTTGGGCGGTTCCCGAGGCAGCACCCATTTGGCCCGACGCTTGCCAGAGGATTTAAGAGGCGAAGCGGCTCAGGTTTGATCGGCCAAGTGCCGATATCAATTGCGGAAATCGTCACGTCGAGGAGGATCAAAGATGTCAGTATCCGGAATATCCAGCACTAGTTTTTTCGATAACAGCAGCCAGAGTGTGCAGAATAAGCAGGCTCAGATTCAGAAAGAGTTCCAGCAACTCGGTCAGGATCTGCAGTCCGGGAATACGTCCGCCGCACAATCCGATTTCACCACCTTGCAGAAGCTGGTACCGAAGTTGAATTCGGGTTCCAGCCCACAAAGTTACGATCCGCTCGTCAAGGCCTTCACTCAACTCGGGCAGGATATTCAGTCTGGGAACACGTCGGCGGCGCAGCAAGACTATGCGAAGATCCAGCAGGTCTTCCAGAACCAGGCGCAGCAGACCCAGGGTCACCACCATCATCATGGTGGCGGATCGGGGCCCGCGGTCCCAGCGGTGCAAACCGGCAACCTCACACCTGCCCAGCAGGTGTACAGCACGTCTCAGCAGGACTTGCAGTCGGCCGAAAACGGCGGTCAGGTTTCCCCGCAGTCCTCGGCCAACTCGACCAGCGTTTCGGTGCGCGCGTAGAGCGGCTCGCATGATTTAAGGACGACTGGGGCCGTGCCCCGCCTGAACTCCGGGCGAGCATGGCCCCGGCTTCTTAATCGTGGCCCTTCTCCGGCACTGAAGTGATTGGCGGAAAGCGCGCCGCGGGCTTGCCTGCGCGGGTGCGCCCGACCCTGTTAAAATTGGCAAGCATGCTTCTTCCCTTCGTCCGCGAACTCTTCGCGGACGTAGAAATGCTTCCCGCCTTCACGCGTGTTGCCTCCCACCTGCGGGAGGGCACGGGGCGCATTCGTGTCTCTGGACTCTCGCCCACGGCAAAAGCCTTGCTGCTCGTGCTTTTGCGGCGACACGCCGACCGCCAGCTCATCGTCGTAGTCAACGACAACCGGGCCGTCGAGGATTTCGTCCCCGTGCTGCGCGGCTTTTGCGAACTCACGAGCGCCTGCGATCCCGAGGCTGTCGTCGCCCTTCCGGCCCGCGATGTGCTTCCGTTCCAGAATCTTTCTCCGCATCCTGAACTTCAGGAAGAGCGCGCGACTGCCCTCTGGAAGATCGCCACTGGCAAGGCGTCGATTGTGGTTTCTCCGGTTGCTGCCACCGCCATTCTGCAGCGCTCCGCCGACTACTATTCCGATCTAGCCCGCATTCTGCGCCGCGGCGAATCCTTCGACGTCGATAATCTTCTCGCTCACTTGAACACCGTCGGCTACACCTCCGCCGACGTCGTCGAGATGCCCGGGGAGTACGCCCTGCGCGGCGGCATCCTCGATGTCTATTCACCCGAAGCCGAGCGCCCGGTCCGCATCGAATTTTTCGGCGACGAGGTGGAATCCATCCGCCGCTTCGATCCCGCTTCGCAGCGTTCATCGAATCCCATGGATGAGGCGCTCCTGTTGCCACTCACCGAAACTCCGGTCAGCGATCAACTGCTGGGCGCGATTCATACCCGGCTTTCAGGGAAACGGATCACCGGCACGGAAGAAATCGTCGAAGCCGCAGTTCGCTCGGGCGGCGTAACGGTTTTTCCCGGCTGGGAGTTTTACGCTCCCGTGGCCGGAGCCGATCGCACGGTCTTCGATCTGTTGCCGCACGCAGCCGTACTGCTCGATGAGCCCGATCTGCTGCGCACCGAGTTCGACCGCTTCTGGACACGAGTGGAAGAAGCGCACGAGCGCAGCGGCGTCGGCAATCTGGTTCGTCCCGTAGACCTGTATCTGCCTCCAGAGGATTGGTGGAAGAAGGTCGCCACTCTGACTGGAGCCGATGTCGAGCATCTCGGCATCACCCGAGGCGAAGAAGCAGACTCAGCCGTGACTTTTCTTACCCAGCCCACTCCCCGCTTCCACGGCGCGGTTCCGACGATGCTAGAGGAAGTCCAGAAACTCACTGGGCAGGGCAATCAGGTGCTGTTCTCGGTGCCGAATACGGGCGAAGTCGAGCGCCTGGCCGACATCTTCACCGAATACAACGTCTCGTTCCGCCTGGGGAGCCGCACGCGCGGCGGCGAGAGCTATGCCGATGAGACGAGTTACTTCGCCGGCGAAGTGTTAACCACCACTCTGGCCAAGGCCTATGTTCCCGATGGAGTGCTGTTTCCTGACGCGCACCTCGCAATTTTCGGCGCGCGCGATTTATTCGATGAATCCGACGCCGTGGTGTCGCGCCCGCAGCGCCAGAAGTCGAAGGTTTCGGCGTTCCTTTCCGACTTCCGCGATCTGCAGGTTGGAGACTACGTCGTCCACGTTGAGCACGGCATCGGCCAGTACCAAGGCTTAAAGGAGATCAATCAGGGCGACGGCAACGCCGAGTTCATGCTGCTCGAATACGCCGAGGGCGCGCGGCTTTACGTCCCACTCACGCGCCTCGATCTGATTCAGAAATACCGTTCCTCCGAAGGCGCGAAGCCGGCGCTCAGTCACCTGGGCACGCAGTCCTGGGCAAAGACGAAGGCACGTGTGAAGAAGGCCATGAAAGACATGGCCGACGAACTTCTCAAGCTTTACGCCGAACGGAAGATGGCCGTGGGCCACTCCTTCCCGGCGGGCAACGAATTCGTTCGCGAGTTTGAAGATGCGTTCGAGTTCAGCGAGACCGAAGACCAGGCCCAGGCCATCGCCGACGTCACCCGCGACATGGAATCGACGCAGCCCATGGACCGGCTGCTGTGCGGCGACGTCGGCTACGGCAAGACAGAAGTCGCCATGCGCGCGGCGTTTAAGGCCGTTGGCGACAACAAGCAGGTCGCTGTACTGGCCCCGACCACGGTCCTCGCCTTCCAGCACTACGAGACGTTCAAGCAACGCTTCGGACCGTTCCCCGTCACCATCGAAATGATCAGCCGCTTCCGCAATCCGAAGCAGCAAAAAGAGATTCTGCAAAAAACGGAAGCCGGCAAGATCGACATCCTCATCGGGACGCACCGCATCCTGTCGAAAGACCTGAAGTTCGTCGATCTCGGCCTGCTCATCGTTGACGAGGAACAGCGCTTCGGCGTGCGCCACAAAGAACGCATCAAGCAGATGCGCAAGCAGGTCGACGTCCTCACCATGTCGGCCACACCCATCCCGCGCACGCTGCACATGTCGCTGGTCGGCCTGCGCGACATGAGCGTGATCGAGACTCCGCCGAAAGACCGCATGGCGATCCAGACGGTCGTCGCCAGCTGGGACGACAAACTCATTCAATCGTCCATCGAGCAGGAACTCGAACGCGGCGGCCAGGTCTACTTCGTCCATAACCGCGTGGACAGCATCTTCGAGATTGCCGCCAAGCTTCAGGAGTTGGTCCCGAAAGCGCGGATCATGGTCGGTCACGGCCAGATGGGCGAAACCGAACTCGAAAAAGTGATGCTCGGCTTCATGCATCACGAAGCCGACATTCTCGTCGCCACCACCATTATCGAGAACGGCCTCGACATCCCGTTGTGCAACACCATTCTCATCAACCGCGCCGACCGCCTCGGCCTCTCCGAGCTCTACCAGTTGCGCGGACGCGTCGGCCGCTCCAACCGCCGCGCCTACGCTTACCTGCTGATTCCGAAGGAAGTCGAACTCACGCCAATCGCCCGTCGGCGCCTCGCGGCGCTAAAAGAATTCTCCGACCTCGGCGCGGGATTCAAGATTGCAGCTCTGGATCTGGAACTCCGCGGCGCAGGAAATCTCCTCGGCGGCGAGCAAAGTGGACACATCGAAGCCATCGGCTTCGAACTCTACACGCAGATGCTGGAACGCGCCGTCCGCGAAATGAAGGGCGAAGCCGCCCCCGATGAGGCCGAAACCCAGCTCAACCTGGGCCTGAACATCCGCATCACCGCCGACTACATCCCGGAAGAAAACCAGCGCCTGCAGATGTACAAGCGCGTGGCGCGAGTGGAAACCGAATCGCAACTGGGCGATGTCGGTGCGGAACTGCAAGACCGCTACGGCCCGCCGCCGCCTCCCGTGCGCAACTTGCTCGACTATGCGAGCCTCAAACTGCTCTGCATGCGCGTAGGTGTTAATGCCATCGAGCGCAAGCGCGATTTTGTGACTTTCAAATTCCGCCAGAACGCCGCCGTCGATCCCGAACAGCTGGCGCGATTCGTCTCTGCCCAGCGCGGCGCGCAGTTCACCCCCGACGGCATGCTGAAGTTTGTTCTGAAAGCTACAGCCGCGGACGAAGTCCTGCGAGCCCTGCGAGCAGTTTTAGAACAACTGGCCAGCGAAGAGACAGCATCTGAAGTTCGATCAACTGCGACCGAGGAACAGTCTCATTGAAAATGTAAGAGGCAGTTTGTGCATTCGAACCCCCGAGTCGCCAGCCGCAAACGCTAGCAGTTACAATTGTTTGGCTCCATAAAACACAGGTTAACGACCAAAGACCGAACGCCCAAGACATCCATGAAGATGAAAGTTCGAAAAGCCGTATTTCCCGCCGCTGGCCTCGGCACCCGCTTTCTGCCCGCCACCAAAGCCCAGCCCAAGGAAATGCTCCCCATCGTCGACAAGCCGATCATTCAATACGGCGTCGAAGAGGCCATGGCGTCCGGCTGCGACCAGATCCTCATCATCACTGGCCGCGGCAAGCAAGCCATCGAAGACCACTTCGACGTCAGCTACGAGCTGGAAAAGATGCTCGAAGAGCGCCACAAGACCGACCTGCTGAGCATCGTCCGTAACATTTCCGACATGATGCACGTGGCGTATGTTCGCCAGAAGGAAGCGCTCGGCTTGGGTCACGCCGTGCTCATGGCGCGCGAACTCGTAGGCAACGAACCATTCGCCGTGCTTCTGGCCGATGACGTCATCGACGCCCCCGTCCCCTGTCTTAAGCAGATGGTCAATGTCTTCGACGAGAAGCAGTGTTCGGTGATTGCCGCCCAGGTGGTCGAAGGCAAGATGATTTCTTCCTACGGCGTCTTCGATGCCCAACCCACCGAAGGATTCAACGGCCGCCTCTTCGAAATCCGCAACATGGTGGAGAAGCCCAAACCCGAGGAAGCTCCGTCGAACCTGGCGATCATTGGCCGCTACATCCTGACCCCCGCAATTTTTGATTGTTTGGCCAAGACTCCGACCGGCGCCGGCGGCGAGCTCCAACTCACCGACGGGATGCGCATGTTGCTCAAGCAGGAAAAAATGTACGCCTACGTATATGAAGGCCAGCGTTACGATACCGGCGACAAACTGGGATTCCTGAAGGCAACGGTGGAGTTTGCCCTCAAGCGCAGCGACTTGGGTGGCCCATTCCGCGAATATCTGAAGGGTTTGCGGCTGTAAATAGCACCGAGGGGGATTTCGCAACGCGGCTGTTCCAGAGCACGCCCGTGATCTCGCAGGCAAACTTTGGTTTGTTGAAGAAGTTCGCCGGCCCGAGCTATTCTTCATCGAGACTGCTCGGTTCCGAAACCTCCTCCTACCTTGAACGTTGAAGGAGGTTGCACGCACCGATGGGCAGGCGCAGCCAGCCCCGCAAGCTAATCGAAGTCCCGGTACGAATTTTCGGCACCGACAGCCACGGTCAGATCTTCTCCGAGAAGGTCCTCACGGTCAGCGTCAGCCGGAACGGGGCAGAACTGGCCGGAGTGCGCCCCGATCTTGGCCTCGACGAAATTGTTGGGCTGACCTATGGCAGCAACCGGGTACACTTCCGAGTGAAGTGGATCGGCGAAACCGGATCGCCGCGAGCCGGGCACGTAGGCTTACTCAATATTGCCCCGGAAAAACCGCTGTGGGACTTTCCGCTCCCCTCTGGCGCCGTCGATGATTACCAGGCGACAGCTGTCGAACACCGCAAAAATCCAAGGTACCGCTGCCAGAATTCGATTGAGATTCACGTTCCCGGGGGAGCCTCTTTTTGGGGCACAGTGTCCGACCTTAGCCTGGACGGATGCTATGTCGAGATACCGATCCCCTTGGAACTGGGGAAGAACCTGAAAGTTGGCATTTGGCTCGGACAAACCAAGGCCTGGGCCGAGGCTCGAGTTGCCCACAGAACTCCCGGCATGGGAGTCGGGCTGAAGTTCACCGCGATTTCCGAACAAGACAGCGATCAGATTCGACGATTTCTTGAAACTCTCGCGCCTTTTGCGAGGAAACCGTTGCGTCCAGTTGGGCCGCCTCAAAAAATCTAGCCGGCCAGCGATCCCTTCAGCTTTTTCGATTTCTCTTCCACGCCCCTGGCCAACTTCTCTTTGTGCGCCTCGAGCTTCTTCCCCATCGAAGCATCGCCCAACCCAATCATCTGCGCCGCAAGAATCCCCGCATTGGTGGCTCCCGGCTTCCCAATCGCGACGGTAGCCACCGGAATTCCCGCCGGCATCTGCACCGTCGCCAGCAGCGAATCCATCCCTTGCAGCGAAGTCGAAGGAATCGGCACGCCAATCACCGGCAAAGTAGTGTGCGCCGCAATCACTCCCGCCAGATGCGCCGCTCCGCCAGCGCCGGCGATGATCACCTGAATGCCACGCCCCGCGGCCTTGCGCGCGAAGTCCGCCGTGCGGTCTGGGGAGCGATGCGCCGACGTCACATCGATTTCATACGCAATGCCAAACTCGTCGAGCGCCTTGCCTGCTTCGCGCATGATCTCCAGATCAGAGTCACTCCCCATCACAATCGAAACCAGTGGTTTGCTCATCGCACCTTCTCTCAAAGTTTTTTTACCCTGTCATCCTGAGGATTTGCTTCGCGAACACGAAGCAAACCTGAGTCGAAGGACCCCTTTTGCCCTGGCGCGGCCTGCGGTTCCGAAAGGAATTTTCGCGACGCACAAGACCGCGTCTACTTCTTCAACGCCCGCCCCGCAATATCCTTGCGGTAATGCGCCCCGTCAAAACCAATCTTCGCGCAAGCTTCGTAAGCGCGCCCGACCGCCGTTTCCAAGTCACGCGCCCGCGCCGTCACTCCCAACACGCGCCCGCCTGCAGTGTAATAAACCCCATCACGCTTCGAAGTCCCCGCGTGAAACACTTTCACGCCCTCCACCGCACCCGCTTCTTCGACTCCGTCGATTCGCTTCCCTATTTCGTACGTTCCCGGATATCCGCCCGACGACATCACCACGCAAACCGAAGCGTCCTGCGACCACTTGAAATCCCCTTCGCTCACGCGCCCCTCAATCGAGGACTCCATGGCTTCGGTCAAGTCGCTCTCCAGCCGCATCAGAATCGGCTGCGTCTCGGGATCGCCAAAGCGGCAGTTGAACTCCAGCACCATCGGACCGCGAGCCGTCATCATCAGCCCGCAGTAGAGCACGCCCTTAAACTCCGCGTCCTCGGCCTTCATCCCAGCAACCACGGGCTGCGCAACATGATGCACCAGCCAGTCGCGCATCTGGTCATCGACAATGTCCGCCGTTGAGTATGCGCCCATGCCGCCCGTGTTCGGACCGGTATCGCCGTCGCCCACGCGCTTATGATCCTGAGCCGCTACCAGCGGCGCCACGCGCTCGCCGTCGCTGAACACCAGGAACGAAAGCTCGTCCCCGGTTAAACATTCTTCCAGAACGACCCGGGCACCCGCATCACCGAGCATTTTGCCGCTGAGCATTTCGGCCGCCACGCTGGCCGCCTCTTCTTTGCTCTTGGCGATAACCACGCCCTTGCCCGCCGCCAGTCCGTCCGCCTTCACCACGATCGGGACGTGAAAATGGCCGAGTGCGGACCGCACCTCCTCAATCGAATCGCAAATTGCAAAGGGAGCTGTCGGAATGTGGTGCCGCTGCAGGAATTCCTTGGCAAAACTCTTGCTCGACTCCAGCTGCGCCGCCGCCTGCCTGGGACCAAACGCCCGCCACCCCCGCCGGGCAAATTCATCCACGACTCCCAGTGTGAGCGGCAGTTCCGGCCCGACCACCGTGAGGTCCGGTTGTAGACGCGTCGCCAGCCTGGTGATCGAATCGAGGCTGCTAAGGTCCGCCGCCACGCACTCAGCATCGTCCGCAATGCCACCGTTTCCAGGCGCGCAGTAAAGCTGTGAAATACGCGGCGACTGCCGCAGCTTCCACACCAGGGCGTGCTCGCGCCCGCCGCTTCCTAGGACTAGAACTTTCATAAGCGAGAGAAAATCAAGGTTAGGGGTTGAGCGGGAAGGCTGTCAAACGGCGCATTGCGAAATCCGCCGCAACCATACGTTCTCGGAAATCTTGTACTCATTAACCTTCCTTTAACCGAGCCTGCGTAGAGTTGATCGCTTGTGCAACTTCGGGTCGCGCGGTTGACATTATGGCGAAGGATCATGTTAACTATAGTTAATATATCCGGGTATAGGGCAGTTAATTTTCTGCAAGACTGGAATTCCCTGGATCAAAGCGAAACTCTTGGGGTCTGAAGGTGGGTGTGATTGCTGTCGCATCCGCCGGTGAGTCGCGCCACAGAGCACTTCTACCCGCCCGTTATACGTTGGAGACATGAAATTGAAATTCATTTTCAATATGGAGAAAGGCTGGGGTCGGATTGCAGTTCCGGCCCTTTTTTGCCGGAACTCCGGCAATTTCCGCGACCTGGGCCTGCCCCTCGCCTTGGCGATGGCGTCTGTGGTGTATGTCCTGCCCGCTGTCGCGCAGCAGCCAGTCTCCAGTTTCCCACAAGTATCGAACGCTACGCCCCAAACGGGCGCCCCCACATTTGATCCTCCGGCCCCGCCGTCCGACGAGAGCACCGAAGCCATGTTCCCGCATCTCAAGGACACGCGCTTCTGGATCTCCGGTCAGGCCAACTTCGTCTTTCAAACCCATCCCGAGTTCCACGCGCCTTACAGCGGGACGCACAGCCTCAACCCGCATTACGAGAAAGCGACTTCGCGTCTGATGACGCTATACACCGGCGTGCGGCTCAACAGTTCCACTGAATTGCTCGTCGATATCGAGGAAGCGGGCGGCGCGGCCCTCACCAGCGGCTTCGGCCTCGCGGGCAATACCGATCTCGATATTGTGCGCAATCCGCTGTTGAGCAAGGCCCCCTATGTCGGGCGCGCCATGATTCATAAGGTCTTCGCCCTCAGCAAGGACAAGGTTGAGAACCAGCGCAACACCTTCTCGCTTTTCGACGAACTGCCGCGCCGCCGCCTCGAAGTCCGCTTCGGCAAGTTCAGCATGCCTGATTTCTTCGACGTCAACTCCGTCGGCTCCGACACGCACTTCCAGTTCCTCAACTGGTCCACCGACAACAACGGCGCCTACGATTACGCCGCGGACACGCGCGGCTACACCGTCGGACTCACCGCCGACTACCAAGACCGCAACTGGGGATTTCGCTTCGCCGAAGCCCTTATGCCGAAGATCGCCAACGGCATCGACCTCGTCTGGAAGCCCTGGCAGGTACACGCCGAAAATTTCGAATACGAACTGCGTCGCGGCATCCTCCCCAAGAAAGCCGGCGTCGTCCGCCTGCTGGCCTTCACCAACTATGCCAACATGGGCATCTACCGCGATCAGGTGATCCATGCCGCCGAACAAAACACCATCCCCGACATCACGAATCACCCGTGGCACATCACGCGAAAATACGGCTTCGGCATTAACGTCGAGCAGAATCTCACGCGCTACCTCACGGCCTTTGCCCGCTTCGGGTGGGATAACGGCAAGACCGAGTCGTTCGCCTATACGGAGGTCGATCAAACCTTTGCCGAGGGCGTGGGAGCGAACGGCGCGTGGTGGCATCGCAAGCAAGATCGCGCCGGAGTCGCCTTCGTTAGTAACGCCATCAAGAAGGATCACCAAAACTACCTCGCGGCGGGGGGCCTGGGCTTTCTTCTCGGCGATGGCAATTTGAACTACGGCCGCGAGAATATCCTCGAGTCCTACTATACGGTGCACGTCTGGCGGGGAATTTATCTGGCGCCCGGCGTCCAATACATCGCTGATCCCGGCTACAACCGCGTTCGCGGCCCCGTTACTGTTCCCACGTTCCGCGCTCACATCGAATTTTAGTATCCCGATCCGCGCTAATCTTCTTCGCCGAGGCTCTCTACCTAACGCCAGCTCACCATTGCATTGTTGAATGATGGAATAGCATTCGCAGGCCGGGCGTTCCAGCCTCTTGCGGTTGTACCGCAATGGCGGACAACTCCTCACTGAATTCCTGCAACAAAAGACGCAAAGAACCCTACGAACGTACAGGGTTCCCTGTATTTTGGCTTTATTGGCTCGTGGTAGCTTTGTAGGGTATCAAACACTTGCGATTACAGCCTAAATGTTGGCGTCACGCAAGATGACGCACTGATTGCATGCCGACCCGAATCCTGATAGCGGACGATACGGTCCGAACTGCCCTGCGCCAACTGCTCGAGAGCGTCGGCCATTGGGAGATCATCGACGTAGAAAATGGCCGCGAGGCCATTGCCAAAGCTCAGGAGCTTCGTCCCCAGCTCATTGTTCTTGACCTTGTTATGCCCGTGATGGACGGCTTGGCCGCTGCGCGTGAGCTGTCGAAACTTCTGCCCCAGATTCCCCTCCTCATGCACACCATGCACTGGTCGCCTCAGCTCCAAGTGGAGGCCCAAAAAGTCAACGTCCGAAAAGTGGTCTCCAAAGCGGACAGCAAGGGTCTCATTTCCTCCATCCAGGAACTGCTCACCTCCGAATCAGCCTCAACGGCAGTAGAAACATCGGCCGCCCTACCGGTGATGGCCACTCCCGACGTTGCCGCCTTGCCGCCAGTCACCGATTCCGTGCAGGCCCATGCTCCCGACAAGCCCGAAATCCAATCGGGGGCACAGGCGGACATACCACCAACTCCCCCACAAGCCTGACGGAGCGCGCACCCGCTCTCGCACAGCCCGGATGGTCCCTGCGAAATAACTCTGTTGACTCATGAACTCTCCACTCAGATAAAATCGGGGACTATCGTTGCGCCAAAAGGAGCGATGTATGAGCAAAGTACGAGTCCTGGTGGGCACGCGCAAAGGCGCATTCATTCTCACGGCAGACGGCAAACGCCAAAACTGGGACGTCAGCGGACCGCACTTTGCCGGTTGGGAGCTCTATCACCTCAAGGGATCGCCCGCCGATCCCAATCGCATTTACGCTTCGCAGACGAGCGGCTGGTTCGGACAGATTATTCAACGCTCCGACGACGGCGGCAAGACCTGGCACCAGCCCGGAACGCCTCCCGGCCAGCCTGCCGCTCCCGGCGGTATGCCCAAAGCAGACAGCAATAAATTTGTCTATGACGCATCGGCCGCGCCGCTGACGACCCATCAGTGGTATGACGGCACCCAGCATCCCTGGGAGTTCAAGCGCGTCTGGCATCTCGAGCCGTCGCTGAGCGATCCCAACACGGTCTACGCCGGAGTGGAAGACGCCGCACTGTTTCGCTCCACGGACGGCGGCGAGAACTGGCACGAACTCCCCGGACTGCGCGGCCATGGCACCGGACCCAAGTGGCAGCCCGGCGCCGGAGGCATGTGCCTGCACACGGTCATTCTCGATCCCAGCAATCCCGACCGGATTTACATTGCGATCTCCGCCGCGGGCGCTTTCCGTACCGACGACGGCGGCAAGAGTTGGAAGCCGATCAACAAAGGACTGTATTCGAAATACATACCGAACCCGACAGCCGAGATCGGCCACTGCGTGCATCATGTCGCGATGAACCCGTCGCGTCCGGGAGTTTTGTTCATGCAAAAGCACTGGGACGTCATGCGCTCCGACAATGCCGGCGACCAATGGACGAAGATCAGCGGTAACCTGCCAACAGACTTCGGTTTCGTAATCGACATCCATTCGCACGAGCCGGAGACAGTTTACGTCCTTCCCATCAAAAGCGACTCCGAGCACTACGTCCACGAAGGTAAGCTTCGCGTCTACCGAAGCCGCACGGGAGGCAACGAGTGGGAGGCGCTCACCAAGGGCTTGCCGCAAGCGAACTGTTACGTCAACGTCCTGCGCGACGCCATGGCCGTCGACACGCTCGATGACTGCGGCGTATATTTCGGCACCACGGGCGGACAGGTATACGCTTCCGCCGACGCGGGAGACAGCTGGAATCCTATCGTCCGCGATCTTCCAGCGGTGCTGTCGGTGGAAGTGCAGACGCTGGCGTGAGCGATGGGTTCATAAACGGAGGAAGGACGATCCCGCGAAATGACGCTCAAAGTTTCACATCTGCTGGATGTTCGCGATAAGGCGGGATTCCTTCATCGGCTGATGGTCGAACTCGCTGGCAACGCTCGGCTTTCACTTGAGGGCGACCTTTCGAGGTGTCGGTTCACCGATGATGTCGTAATCGCCCGCGACGAAACACCCACCCTGAAGCGCAACACGATCGCGCCGAAACAGGACTTTGTCGTGTTACGTTTGACTCCCGAAACTGTGGAACCGATATTTAAGCGGGTCATGGCCGCAGGTCTGAAGCATGCCATCATCCACGCACAGATCGAGCGAAACGGCGTCCAGTAACTGGGCGCGTACGACAACTTCGATCACGAATCGGTTGTGACTGGGCCCGGCGTCAGCCCAGTCTTGCTTAAAGAGTTAAAGAGAGCGAACGTGCTGCGCGACTTCAAGGTCTCAGCACCGAAGCAATGACTTCTTCCGAGACGGTGGGACTTTGACTTTGTCGCTCTTATGCTGATAGCGTCGCTGCGGTTTGTCCCAGGAGAAAAACATGAAGAGAGCACTGGTTGCAGTTGCGTTGTTGTTGTCGCTGGCAAGTGCAGCAACGGCGCAGGAGAAGCAGCAGGCAGCCAAGTCTGGGGCTGTGCCTCCTCAACTCGAAGCGCAGGTACGGAAACTCTGGGAGGCTTTCAAGAATAAAGACAAAGCGAGTCTTTCGGCTATGCTCGATGGCGGGTTCCACCAGTTCGAGGAAGGCCTTAGCGCTTTCGGTGACAAGAAAACGGAAGTCAACGCCGTGGATGAATTCGAACTCATCAGCTACACGCTCAGTGACTTCACCGTGAAATCGATCGGACCGAATGCAGCATTGGTGACCTATATCGCGCAGTATGAGGGCAAATCCGGCGGCGAAACCTCAAAGGCAAAGAGCGTCTTCGGAGAGGTCTGGATTCGCGCCGGGAATGAATGGAAAGATCTCTATATGCAAGAGACCTATGTGAAATGAAGGTGCTCTGGAGATGGCAGTAACGATTCGCGTTGAGCTTCCGCAACATCTTCGTACGCTGGCGCACGTCAGCCGCGAAGTCCAGCTCGACGTCGAGGGCCCGGTCACCCAGGGCTCGGTCCTCGGCGCACTCGAGGCTCGCTATCCCATGCTGCGCGGCACGATCCGCGATCATGACACGCTCCAGCGGAGAGCGTTCCTGCGCTTCTTCGCCTGCGAGGAAGATCTCTCCCACGAGCCGCCGGACGCTCCTCTGCCCGATGCCGTTGTGTCGGGGAAAGAACCTTTCCTGATCGTCGGGGCCATCGCTGGCGGGTAGCAGCTAATCGTTCCCGGGACGTTCAGCGGGCCATGTCAGCACCAAGGCTCCCTACGGTCAACCCAGGGCATCGATCTGGTGATCGAAGCAACCGCAACGACGGCGGCGCTACTGAGCGTTCCCGTGCCAGTGCATCTGCCATCCCAGGTAGCGCACCGCCGCCTCGTGTACCGCAGCGGCCGTGGTCGAGAAGTTCGCCGCGACGTGATGCTCGAAACCGTTCTCGCAGATGTAATGCAGCAGCTTCTGCAGTTCGGCAATCTGCACCACGCCCACGCCGCCGAACGTATTCAGCGCATCGCTGGTGAATGAGCCTTCACCCACGTACCCGCGAATCACCCCAGCCGTGTCATCCGTCGAGAAGCGCGCAAAGCTCATCGCACCGGGCTTCACGCGGCCGACGACCGTGCCGAACGTATTATCCTTGCCGACCGTCCCCGCAATGATCTCCTGGAAATCCATGCGGACATCCTGAAAGAAATGTTTGGGAAGGTTGCTGCAGTGGAAGCATACGGCCTTGTTGGGATCGTCGCCGTAATTGTTGTTCCAGTCGAGCAGCGCACTGGGCGTCTGCGATGCCAGCGCCAGCGCGTGCATGCTGAGCGTTCCGCACACGTCCACCTCGCAGGCCGCGGGCAGCAGGTTGTTGCTCATCATGCTCATGATGGTGCAGGGAACCACGCCGAAATATTCTTCCATCGACGTCCAGCACTGCACGGCGCTGACTTTAACGTCGGTCTGCTTCATCCAGTCATCGATCACGAAGCCGAGCTTGGCCATTTTGACCAAAGCAGCATCGGGAACTCCGCTGGTGGTGACGTACTTGCGTATGTCGGCAAGCTTGCCCTGGACTCCGGCATGATCATCTTTCAGCTTGGCGATGCGGCCGAAGACTTCTGACAGGTCAAGCGTCTCGGTCGAGATGCCGTGGGCCTCCAGGAGTTTCTCGCTGTAGCGCACGGTGTTAAATGCGGTGGGTCGCGCGCCGATGCTGCCCACGCGCAGGTTGCGCATCCCGTTGGCAACGCGGCATACGGACGCGAACCATGCCAGTTCGTTCTGAAAATCCACAGAGTTCGGACTCACCGTGTGCAGCTTAGTCAGCGAATAGGGAATCCCGTACTGCCTCAGGTTGTTGCACGCCGACATCTTTCCGCAAAAGCTGTCGCGGCGATGCAGGATGGTCATATTCGCCGCATCGTCCGGCGTCGCCTGGACGAGAACGGGAATGTCGAGACGAGCCATGCGCATGGTATCGGCAATCGCGCGCTCATCACCAAAGTTGGGCAGCGACACGATCACTCCATCGAGCCGCTCCCGATTGTTCTGGAACAGCGCCGCACACCGCTTGGCTTCCTCGTGAGTTTCGACCGCGCCATGCTTGCTGTCTTCGGGACCGAGCACGACGCAATCCATGCCCGCCTTCGCCAGCGCCTGGATCATTTCTTCGCGCCCGGACTTCGCCAACTGATCGGGAAAGAACCCGCGATTCCCGATGATGACGCCCATCGTCATCTTTCTTTCAGCCATGAGAACTGCCTCTTTCTATCATTCCGACAGACTAAGAATTACCGGCCATCCGCGCCCGTTCGCGCGCGGGCGAGAAGCGCAGACTGAAAAACAAGCCCAGAACCAGCAACACTGCGCCCCACCAGACGTTAGCGTGCAAGTTGTAGAGCACAACTTGATGCTCTGGCGGAGACGCCAACTCGTAGAGCCCAGTGGCGAAAATGATTGCTCCGTTCACCGCCAGCGACACGCCGATGAAAAACCAAATCGATAACGATCCGCCAGATTTCATGGTCTCTCCCTACCAGAATATGATTTGCAGGATCACAAACGCAATCGCCACCACGACTCCCCAGAAAGCCGGGCGGTGGAAAACGGACACCTTTTCCTCGTGCGGAATGGGCGTCAGACCGTAGACCAGGTCAGCCAACTCCGCATCGGTCTTGGGCTTGGTCAACAGACTGACCACGACCGTGACCACAACGCAGATCAACCAGCACCACAGCGCGCGGAACATGTTCTGCGCCTGGTCCTGCGCCTGCGACGACAGGGCTACGTATTTCACCGCGTCCGGATTCACTTTCACCCAGGCATACATGCCGACCGAAGACAGGGTCCCGGCCAACAGTCCCCAGAAGCCGCCGGCAGCAGTCGCCCGTTTCCATAACATGCCGAGGATCACCGTGCCGAACAGGGGAGCGATGAAGAAGCTAAACAGCGCCTGGACGTAGTCCATGATGCTGTGCGCGTTCATCACCAGATACGCCGTTCCGATGCTGACCGCAACGCCGATGATGGTGCACCAGCGACCCATGGTAACTTTCGATTCGTCCGATGCGTTCTTGTTGATAAACGCCCCGTAGATGTCGTAAGTCCAGACCGTGGCAAAGGCGCTCACGTTGCCTGCCATCCCTGACATGAACCCGGCAATCAGCGCAGTAATGCCCAGACCCAACAGTCCGGGTCCGCAGTAGCGCGCCAGCATGAGCGGCAGAACTTCGTCGTAGCTGTGCAGGCCGGCCGCTTGTCCCGCATCGGACCAGGCAAGGTCGGCCGGCACCAGGCGCAGCAGACTGCCGGTATGGGGATCGCGCAGCAATGCCAGCCCCAGCAAGCCCGGAAGGATGACGATGAACGGAACCATCATCTTGAAGGCCGCACCGATGATGGGAGCGAGTTTCGCCGAGCGCAGATCTTTCGCGGCCAGAACACGCTGCACGACCAGAAAGTCCGTCGTCCAGTATCCCATCGAGATGACCGCGCCCAGTCCGAAAACGATGCCGACCCAGTTGATTCCCATGGGATTGTCCGTGAAGGTTCCCAGGGTCGACCAGGCGTGCGTGTATGCACCGGGGTTGGACACGTGCTGTTCCGTAAGATTTACCAGGATTTTTTCCTTTAGCCCACTCCAGCCGCCAGCCTCGATCAATCCCAAGATCGGTATCAGCAATGCACCTGCCCAGATCAAAAAGAACTGCAGCACTTCATTGAAGATGGCGGACCGCAAGCCTCCGAGAGCCACATAAATCGCCACCGTGACCGAGGACACGAGGATGCTGACGTGGATGTTCCATCCCAGGACAACCCTCATCACGACTGCCATGGCGTACATGTTGATGCCGCTCATCAGCACGGTCATGAACGCAAACGAAATCGAAGACACCGCCTGAGTCCCCGCTCCGAAACGGAGTCTGAGATATCCGGGAACCGAGTGAGTCTTGCAGATGTGATAGAACGGCATCATTACCAGCGCCAGGAACAGCATTGCGGGGACGGCGCCAATCCAATACCAATGTGCTGCGAGGATGCCGTATTTATAGGTGTTGCCCGCCCAGCCCATCAGTTCGAGCGAGCCCAGGTTCGCCGACAGGAACGCCAGCCCAGCCACCCACGCCGTCATCTCGCGCCCGGCCATGAAGAAGTCTTCGCCGGTGTTGGCTTGTTCTTTCAGGTACAGGCCGATGGCCAGCACCAGCGCGAAGTAGAAAACGATGATGACCAGGTCGACTGGCGACAGATGCACCAGGGTGGAGGCGGAACTCAGCACCAGCAGAGCAGGAGTCATTGCGTTTTTACCTGTCCGTAGTAGGCATTGCGGCCGTGCTTGCGCAGAAAATGCTTGTCATGCAATTCGCGCGCCAGTGGCCGGGATTCAGCATTGATCGACAGCGTGTGACACGCCATGCGCGCCACGTATTCCAGAATTACCGCATGGTGAGCAGCTTCTGCCGCGGTCGCACCCCAGCAGAAAGGAGCGTGCCCGGCCACCAGCACGGCGGGGATGGCGTTGGGATCGATCTTTGAATTTGAAAATGTCCGGCAGATCGCCGTGCCGGTTTCCAGTTCGTAATCTCCGTCAATCTCCGATGCGGTAAGCCGCTCAGTGACGGGAATAGGGCCATGAAAAGAGTCCGCATGCGTGGTGCCGAAGCATGGAATCGGCGTCTCGGCCTGGGCCCACGCCGTGGCGAACTCCGAATGCGTGTGCGCCACTCCGCCGATGGTTGGGAAGTGCTTGTACAACTCCAGGTGGGTCGCCAGATCCGACGAGGGACGCAAGGTTCCGTCAACAATCTTTCCCGTCAGATCGGAAATTACAATCTGCTCCGGCGTGAGCTCATCATAGGGAACACCGCTGGGCTTGATGGCAACCAGCCCCTGACTGCGGTCAATGCCGCTGGCATTGCCAAAGGTATAGAGCACGAGGCCGCGGCGAACCAGTTCCAGGTTCGCTTCCAGCACCTCTTCGCGCAGTGTCTTCAGCAGCATTGGAGGGAGACGAGGGATCTAAAAGCGCTCAAAACGCAATGGACAAAACCCGCGTTTGCGTAAACGTTTACGCAACGGAACATTAAACGGAGCCGCATGGGTTTGTCAAAGACTCCCGGCAAAATTCGGGGTTTTCCCGGTTCTGGTCAACATGGCCGAGCAGCGGTAGGTTTGGTGCCTCGAATTGAGTTACTGTCACAACTGGGTCAAAGAGTGTAAAGGCATGGTAGCTGTTGTAACCAAAGGGTCCGTATCTGCTGGTGGGTGCCTCGGTAGGAGGCATATACATTCAGGCTTACCAGCGCGCATTTCCCAAAGAAGTCGCTGGATTGGTTTTCTCAAATAGTAGCAATTGGATCGGCAGACTGGTGAATGGCAAACCCGGCCTGATTTGGGAACTAACGGAAGAGCAGATACGGTCGACGTTCCCACTCGCTGCGTCCGACAAAGGCCCTGTGCCAACCAGCGAGGACGACCCTTTCGACCGGGTCCCGCGGAATTTGCGGGCCGTGCGTTTGTGGCTCGATATAAAGCTAGGGCAAGGGTGGGAACCGACTAAAGAAAAGCCCGATTCCACCTTGTCCTGGCGAAAGGAGTTTCTCGAGGAATTCGCGGAGACAGACGCAAGAAAATATCCGCTTGGGTCACTTCCGGTCGTCGTGATATCGAGCGAACCTGAAGCACCGGAGTCCGAGCTTCATACTCATAACGAAGCAGTTCCGCGTCTCGACTTCCTTAGCTCCAACAACATCCACGTCACTGCGACTGGCAGCGGGCACGAAATTCATCTTTATAAGCCGGACATCGTCATTGAGACATTGGCAAGGACGGTACAGGCAATCCGGGCCAGCACTCCTCTGTCCCGTCCTTAGCATGAGGTGTGCGGTGGCTGCTAACTGGCCCATCTTTGAAGTGAATAGAAAGAAGTCGAAGTTTGAGTGAAATGGCTGTTAACAA
>OBLW0100000804.1_pt1 | contig 26902 bp, 19 predicted proteins | sample 1520161 | NCBI WGS metagenome assembly OBLW01 (sample SAMEA3539309, study PRJEB22396) | soil metagenome | biome: tundra; feature: field; material: soil | place: USA | collected 2010-05 | depth 0.15 m | reverse complement strand
TGATCAGCAACCCCGCCACCGTGTAGCCGCGATTGTGCGACGGCTGGCGGGCGACCAGCACCCCGTACAGAGCGTTGATGCCGGCGGAGAACATGTCAACGTGCGGAAAGCTTGGCAAGTACATTTCGGCTTTCTCCTCCGATTAGAACGGCCCGTGGCGCAGCAGGATACCGTAAAACGTGATGCATCCAATCAGGACGACAGCAATCGCTATCACGAGGGAGAGGGACAGATGCCGCGTCTGGGACGCCCCGATCGATTTCAGAAAATTCCAGTGCTGCCACGCTGCCGCCAATAGCGCGAGAGTCCCCAGCGTAACAAGGGTTAGTCCCAGATTGCGAGGCGCCTGCGGACGCCGGATGTTGCCGGCTGCAATTTCGTCGGCTTGATATTGGAAGAACTTGAAAATGCCGAAACCGAATCCGATCATCGAAATGGAGGTTCGGATCCATGCCATCAACGTTCTTTCCCCTGCCATTACCGTGCGCTGGAGAGCCAGATCGGTTCGCTCTTCGGCGAGAACCGTTCCCGTATCTTTTGTCGCTGTTTCAACAAGGTTCATGGGACCATTCCTCAGTGCTCCTTGGGTGGCCGCCTTGCGGGCACAATGACGATGAAAGTTGCCGGCGGGCGGATTTAAAACATTTGCGGGCTACCGGATGATCTGCGCATAGTTCTCCTCCTGTTTCTTGTGGTTCATGCGGTTCACGGGTCCCCGGAGCAGCACGTAGGGGAGGATCGCCAGAAAAACTGCCACCAGCAGCGCCTCGCCCGGATAGAACCAGTGGAGCTGCCAGACTTGGTAGACGGCATCAAGGACCAGTGCAAGGAAGAAGATCTTACCCACCGATTTCCAGCCAGTTAGCAAGAGAGCTCTCCGGTTTCGAGGATCGGTGAACAGTGACCAAAAATAGGGCGCCCGCCCTTCACGCGCGTCTTTTCTGCCATCCAGGATGGCGAAGATCACGGCCATGATTGGCTGCAAGATGAAGCGAAAATGCATGGGTCCCTGCACGCGGCTCACCAGGTTGTCGAATATTCTCGAGAGCACTTCCCCCATAATCGTTCTCTCCTTCTCTCCGGCCTTCGATTCACCCTCGGATGCCGTCTCCCGAACCAGCGGCCAAGGCCTGCGGCGCGGCAGTCCCCGGCTCAATACGGGATTCCTTGGTTCGCTGCCACGGCCAACGACCTTCAACCTCCACCGTAAGGGTCCACCCCAGAGCCGTTCGCACCAAAACGAGGCCACCGAGAAGCGCTAGGTTTTCAAGCGTCAAAGCGAATGCCACGGTGTTGATGATGTCCGCGGCCACCAGGAGCTCGAGACCAATCAGCAACGTTTTTCCCAACACGGTGCGGTACCTCTCGTAGGCCCAATCCGTGTTTTTCATGGCGTGAAAAAGCCAGCCCAGGGTCCCGATGAGAATGCAAGAAACCATGATCACCACGGCCAGCACCTCGATTCCCTTGCCAGCGATCTCGATCCAATGGCGAGACTGATCCATCGTCCACCCTCACCCCGTCGGGGAGTTCTTCCGCGAAATTCTCCACACAGATGATGAAGATCGCCCGGCGCCCGACCTGAAAATACTCGACCGGGGGGTAGGAGGCGCCATCACATTCCCGAACGGGTTCCATTCGGATTGACCGGGGCGGGCAGAACCATGGAGGTTGTTATCCCACGATTATGCCGTCTCACTGTGATTGCCCCGCCATGTTGCATAGCGACTTGCCGCGCTGTTGCCAGGTGTGTCCGCCAGTGCTCGTTAGACGAGGATCGGTCAAATATGGAATCCAGGGACTCCTCGCCGGCTCCCAGCCGTTGGTCTACGACATCAATGAACACTTGATCATTACTCGAATGAGCCGCGAGTACGATTTCCCGGCCCGCCGGCGTGGCGAGCATCGCGTTGACCGTTAGATCCACCACCGCCTGCCGGATCAGCTCCCGATCGCAGACCAGCTTCGGCAAACCGGGCGCAGCCTCTTTCCTGAGAGGGTGCTTCCGTGAGTCCGCTCTGCTCCCGGCCAGCCTGATTACCTCATCCAATATCGTCGAGACGTCCTCATTGTGGTATCCAGACTCCGGACTGGTGAAGTCTAGAAGTCCCACCAGATGATCGAGCCGCTGGCATTCTCGCAAAATGATAGCCACGAATTCCTGACGTTTTTCCGGCGACAAGGTCTCATCTTCCAATACGAATCCGGCTCCGCCGATGCTAGCCAACGGAGTGCGTAGCTGGTGCACCAGATCGGGCGTGATCTGCATAGACGAAAATTTATCGTTGCTCCGGCGAGCTGAAATGGGCTGGCCGATGCCGGTGGGTTCCGGTTGTTTGGCCTCGGTCCCGTCGTCTTTGCGGCTCTCACTGGACTTGGTTACGAAGCCGACCAGGAGTCCAACTAATACGAAGGCGGCCAATTCTTCTATCGCTGAGATCGGTTGCGTATGTCCGAAGCTCATCAGAACCGCATGGCAGATACCAGCCAGTGACCCGGCAATGAGACCTCCGCTCTGCCCGAACCTTATGGCAGTCAACACGATTCCGACGTAGTAGGCCCTGGGAAGGAGTTCTGCCCACAAGCCCGAAAAAATCCAGACATGCCCCGCCGCGTCTGCAGCCACGCCCGCCACGAGTGTGAGCGCACACAACAGAAAGGTGCGCGTTGGCGCCGTGAATTGTCCCATGTGCAAGTTTTTAGGGAGAAGCACTTGCGACCTATTCAGGAGGCGTGTTCCCTCGACAGTACTCCGTCCACGGCTGTCCCCTCCTACCTTTCCGCCTTCCGAAAGGCGCAGTGGTTTCGTGATTTTTTATGATCCGCTTTCGAAGGAGTGATGATCTATTGCCCGCAAGGGTTCAAGATATTTCGAGATGGCGTGGCTGTGGGATGGGGGTAAAGGGCAGTGAGACATACAATGTCACACCCGCGCCGTCGCAACTCTTTGCCCAAATCTGGCCTTCGTGCCGGTCCACGATGCGCTTGGCAATCGCAAGCTCCAGAGGCTTGTCGGCTGAGGCTCGTGCGCGAGTCTTCTGAAAAGGTGCAAAGAGTTCCTCTAATTCAGCGGGCGGGATTTCCGGGCCGTTGTCTCTCACGGAAACTACCGCCTTGTCGTCTTTGACGGTAAGCCGCAACTCAATCACGGCAGCCTCCCCGGAGTGCTTGATGGCATTTCCGATCAGGATATTGAAGACCTCCTCTATCTTCCACCGGTCAACATTCACGGGCGGGACAGGAGCTTTTTGACGGAAGACGAGTTGTATCCGCTTTTTCTGTGCGAGCGGAAGTTTGAGCGAAATACTATGCTCCACGATCTCCACCAGACTTGCAGGTTCGGTGACAAACTTGAGAGTTCCTGATTCGACGGCCGAGAAGTCGACGACGTCGTCAAGCAAACGCAGCATGGATTCGCTCGAGGAGTGAATTGCATTGATAAACTCCTGGCGTTCGTCAGCCAATCCGGCTTCGTATTGCTCAATCAAAAGCTCACTATAGACCAATATGGCGCCCAAGGGCTGCCGGAGTTCGTGGGCGGCCAGTTGCAGCAAAAGTGTCTTCTCCTCGTTAAGTTTTTCAAGTTCGCGGTTTTTTCTCGCCAAATCGCGATGAGCGCTCTCGAGTTCTTTGTTCAGGCGCGTCAGATGGGGATAGAGTTCCCGTTCCCGCTCCCGCTTTCGGCCGAGCAAAGCTCGCACAGCGGTTTCTGCTACATCTCCGTTATCTCTGCCGGCCAAAAGTTCACGGAGAAAAAGAGTGAGCGCCTCGGGCGCAGGAGTAGGGAGGCCGACGATCGCGAGATGATCGTCCTCGTGAGCGCCGAGAAAGAAAAGGCGGACGATACCAACGTCCGCCAGTACATCCATTTCCCAGCCACCCACAGCGCCTTCAGCCTGGATAGCTTTCAGAAAATCACGGCTCTTGTCCACGCTCCCCGACTCGAGAATTGTGGTGAGAGGGCGCCCTGGTACCATCAGCTCTCCCAAGCCCAAACCGTCGTGGAGCACCTGTGTAACAAGACCGTCGCGAGAACAAAATAGTGCGAGGCCGGCGGCATCTTTTCTGTCGAGATGTTTGGACATAACAGACCATTCCGCCTGGTAGCCTCACGCAGTTAGCCGTCGGCTCCCAGCTTATTACCGTGTTGCCTTAACCTCCCGCCAGAAGGCCGCCACAGCGATGCTTCACATCGGGATCCCAGGCTGTAGCGGAATTCATATCAACCGGCTCTCTGAAAAAGGCCCCAGGAGCGACTCTTACAGCTCAGATCATCCTCGGGAGCGCGTCGCTCGCCGAACTGGCCGGGAACATACCGGCGCGCGCGGCACATAGCAGTTACGCTGCAATTCTCGACTCGCCTCGGCGGTAAGTGATGTCCTTAAGGAAGCTTGATGAAACGCCGCCGAATACCAAAATCGGTGCAGATAATTGTGCCAGACTATCATGTTACTTACAAGGCTTATTTTGGGCCCATGACCGTAAGATAAGAAACAGCATGGCATTGAACGCCCTCAAAATGTGGGGATCACGATTTTGGATTGCTTTCGCGTGAGGGTAGCCGATTACCTATGCGACTAGCGCGGTGTCCAGGAGCAAGGGCATCCGCTGGTTCTTTCCCAGTTGCTCAGGAAGCCCGGCCAGCTCTTCCCGCTGCACTGGACGAATCGCTTCGTACGGCGGGAGAGCACGCTCCCCAATTCGGGCGTATCGTTCCGAGACGTCCCAGCCATGCTTTCCTCTCGCATTGGGAAACGCCGAAGGACGAATCCCTACGATCTTGACCTGCCTGTTATCTCGACTCCCTAAGGCACCGTCCTCCGCCACTTGAACTTGAAATCCCGCGTCCTGCAAGAACCGCTGCAGTAAAAGCCGGATCCACTGAACCCTTCAGATGGCAGCGAATCTATTGAGGATGCGGCGGCCTGGCATCCCGATGTAAATTTTATTATCATTATCTTTCATGTGGTTGTGTGGGATGTTGCATGTTTGCTCCCTCCGTACGGGCGCGCCTTGCATCCGACTTACGCCGGTGCGTATAACGACTTCACAGATGGGCCGCCGAAAAGGAGAACAATCGGATGACGATACCAGGAATGTCACAGTTGTTGGAGACGATAAAAACACTTGAGGACCATGCCCGGGCCTACCGTCTAAGGGACGAAGTGCGAATGGTACTCGTCACTGCGGAAGAGGCGGACGTATTAGAGTCGTTCCGCCGCTTTAAGGCTGAGGAGTATTGATCTGTACGCAGACGACGCGGCGTCGCGTCGGTGACCCGTTGCTTTCGGTTCCATTCCAGGGTGCGGCGGATTCGCCAGTCCACGACATCAGCCGGACGGCCCGGCCAGCAAAAACCTCCAACACCCGGGCCACTTCTGCCGGGGAAAAATGCGTCTTCTACTCCAAATTCTTAAAACAGAGGTCTTCTCGACCTGTTCCTCTTGAAAGGTCGTTAAATTACATAGTCAGAGCCGGTTCTGGGTTCCAGCTTCGTACCATTCCATGTAAGGAAAGGAGTGGTCACAGCCGTGGCCTGGGAGTATACTACCTACATTTGGACCGCTGAAAATACAAGGTTTTGATGGTATGACTCCGGTTCTAGCGCATCAGGGAAGTGTCGTGACAGATTTCGGCGATACTAAAGCATCCGGAACGATATCCGTCCGAAGGACCGCGGACGGATATCGTAGACGGTTAAGAAACAAAGAGAACCAACACCGCATAAGTCGACCGCCAAATCATCGCGTCATAGGTAGGGACTGCGTGCGCTTTAGCGCCATTTGGGGGCCGTGGGCATGAGTACAGAGGGACTCGGAAGTCAGCACGTCGAAGCGGCCCTGCGCGAAAGTGAGGAACGATTTCGTGCGATCTTCTCGCAGGCAGCCGTTGGCATCGCTCAGACCAGCCTCCAAGGCGAATGGTTGCTTTTGAACAACCGCTTTTCGGAACTCGTCGGATATACACAAGCCGAACTGCGTGGTAAGACGGTCGTGGAAATTACGCACCCCGACGACCGCGAGGCAAATATTGTTGCGCGCCACCGGTTTCTAGCCGGCGAGATCTCATCGTGGTCGGCGGAGAAGCGTTATATCCACAAAAACGGTGGCACCGTATGGGCCAAGGTGAATGTTTCTCTGGTTCGGGATGAGCAGCAGGCACCGCGATACTTCATTTCCGTGGTCGAGGATATCACCGACCGGATCCAGGCGGAGCACGCTCTTCGCGAAAGCGAGCAGCGTCTTTTGCTCGCCCTGAGTGCAGGTGTGGGAGTGTGGGAGTTTGATCTGCGCGCCGAGGCGCCGGTGCTGTCACCGCAATATCTCAGGGTTTTCGGCCAGCCTCCACTCACTCCTGACGAGTGGCTCAAAATGGTTCATTCCGACGACCGCGAGCGGGTGATCGGGCTGGCCCGTGAAAGTATCCAGCGGGTGAGCGACTGGGAAGCTGAATTTCGTCTGCTCGGCCCGGACGGAAGCGTGCGCTGGATGCTCACAAAAGGCATGGTGTTGCTCGGCGACGACGGTAAACCCGCGCGCGTGTGTGGGGTCAGTCTCGATATCACTGAGCGCAAGCGGACCGAGGAGGCCTTGCGACTCAGCCAGCAACGCTTCGAACTCGCCCAGGGAGCAGGCGAAATTGGCACTTGGGACTGGGACGCTACAACGGGCGAGACCCATTGTTCAAGCGGACATGGTCCTTTGTATGGCCTCCCACCGAGCGATCGCGCTCCCGCGTTCGAGGATTGGCTGGAACTGATTCATCCCGAGGACCAAGCCCGGATGCGCGAGGAACTGGCTCGGCTTTTTGAGCGCGCCGACCATTTCATCAATGAGTTCCGAGTTGTCTGGCCGGATGGCACTGTTCACTGGCTGTACGGAAAGGGACAAGTGTTCCGAGATTCGCGGGGCAATCCTATCCGCATGATCGGCGTGAACATAGACATAAGCGAGCGTAAACGTGCCGAAGCAGCGCTATGTGAAAGTGAAGAGCGCTTCCGGATTATGGCGGACACGGCGCCCGTCATGATCTGGGTAGCTGGCCCTGATAAGTTGTGCACGTTTTTCAATAAATGCTGCTTGGACTTTACTGGTCACTCCATCGAGGAGAAAATCGGCGATGGATGGGTCGCAGGCGTTCATCCCGAGGACCGGGAGCGGTTCCTGGCCGACTACTCTACTTCGTTCGACACCCGCCGGGAGTTCCAGACCGTATTCCGGCTCCGCCGAGCGGATGGTGAGTATCGGTTTGTGCTGACCACTGGGGCTCCACGCTTTAAGGTGGGCGGCGTATTCGCCGGTTTCGTAGGCTCTTGCGTCGATATCACTGAGCTGAGACGCACCCAGGAGGAAGCCTTCGCCAGGCAGAAACTGGAAAGCGTGGGTACGCTTGCGGGCGGTATCGCCCATGACTTCAATAATCTACTGGGGAGCATTCTCTCCCAAGCGGAACTCGCGTCGGCCGAGCTTGCCGACGGTGCGTCGCCAGAAACCCAGATCGGCAACATTCGTGCAGTAGCCATGCGTGGCGCCGAAATTGTCCGCCAGCTCATGGTCTATGCCGGCCAGGAAACGGACACACTCGAGCTGGTCGATGTTTCGCACCTGGTCGAAGAAACCATTGAGTTGCTCAAGTTGGTGGTCTCAAAGCATGCCGCCCTTCGGCCCCAGCTTGGCACGGATGTCCCAGCGGTGAGCGCCAACCCCGCCATGCTGCGCCAGATTCTGATCAACCTGGTCACCAATGCGTCTGAAGCTATGGGAGAGCAAGGTGGTGAGATCCAGATAACCACGGCCAGGGTGACCGTAGAGGATTCGTCCGCCAGCGCTCTCGCGGCGGGCGATTATGTTCAGCTCGAAGTATCCGATACAGGTTGCGGCATGACGCCTGAGACGCAAGCCAAAATCTTCGACCCATTCTTCACAACCAGATCCCCAGGCCGCAGTTTAGGTCTCCCAGTCGTCCGTGGGATCGTAAAGCGTCTCGGCGGTGAGATCACCGTGAGCAGTCAGCTCAATCAGGGCACCACCTTTCAGATCCTGTTGCCGGACGCCGGAAAATCCACGGCAGAAAGCCTACACCCCATCGCCGCCGCCGAGAAGAATCGCCCGGCGGCTCGCGGAACCGTGCTCATGGTGGAAGACGAGGAGGTCCTGCGCATGGCCGTCTCCCGGATACTTCAAAAGCAGGGCTTCGCCGTGCTGGAAGCCGCCGATGGATTCGCCGCGCTCGAAATACTGCGAATCCATATGGATGACATCACGGTGATGCTCCTCGACGTCACTCTGCCGGGGATTGCGAGCCCCGAAATACTTCGCGAGGCCAGACTGATCCGGCCCGATTTACGGGTGATCCTTACCAGTGCCTACGGCGAAACGAAAGTTGCGTCGATGTTTGCCGGCTTCGGCGCCCTGCCATTCCTCCGGAAGCCATACCGCAGGGCTGACATTATGAAACTTTTTGGTTAGAGTCACCTTGGAGTCTGCCATAACGTTATTGACGCGGTAGGCTGGCGTTCGCTTACTGCGACTGTTTCTTAGCTTGCTGCGCCCGCTTCTCGCGCATGTTTTGGATTTCTTTCGCAGATGGCGGATAAGCGATCATCGCCTTATTGAGATCCTTCCACTCGACCTGCAAGGCAGACTGCCCAGACTGGACGTCGTCCCGCAAATACGTGCGCCAAATCAGTTGTTTCGATTTACGCTCGAGGAGGTCCACAATCAGCGTTCGTTGGGAGTAGTTCTTGACCGCGAAATCGTCATAGTCAAACGCCCAGGGTCCGTTCCAGAAGACAGGGTAGCCGCCCCAGGCACCCCAGTAAGGATCATCCAACGCGAGATCCTGGACCTCGGATTTCTGCTGGCGAGCGACCCAGTAGCGGACTGCCAGGTCGAACTTTTGATCGCTGGGGACTTCGTTCATATTCTTCGTTTGAAGCACACCGCTGATGAGATTCATCATGCGGTCGGGCATGCCCGGTTGGTTAAGCAAGCCGGTTTTGTCAAGTTCGATGCCTTTGACGAAGCAAAATGTCTGATAGTTCGCGAATTTCCCGTCGGGGTCGAAGTCATTGCGGAAGTCAATCGCATGGAGCGGCATGACTAAAACAAGGACAGCGGCAAGCGGGACTGCAACGGCTTGGAAGCGTTTCAATGAGCGCACTCCTTGCTCTGAATCAATCTTGTTCCGGATCGGTCGCCCGCATCCGATGATAGCGTCTTGTTTAGCAGCAGGCCTCAGGAACTATTCCGGGGGCAAAAACTAACACTATTCCGATCCAGCAGATGCGGCTCGCGAGACAGGTGGTCTAAAATTTTTCCCTGCGGTGTTGTGTCCGATCCTTGAATAGGCTGCGTCTACGCCCGATCTGATACGTGCATCAGGAACTCCGGAATATCCGGGAGTCCGTCAATGAACGTCCCTTTTTTCTTTCCTTTAACGGAGAAGCGCCGGACCCGCTGATCGAACCGTTCGGCCACATAGAGATCGCCGTCCGGGCCAATCGCAAAGCCGGAAGGGGCCTTGAGCTTACCGTCGATGACCACGCGCGCCTTGAGCTTGCCGCGCGGAGCCGCTCTGGGGATGTCGTAAGCGAGAATGCTTCCGCTGCCGGTGGCGCCGATGTAGAGGGTCTCGCCGTGCAGGATAAGGTGCACGGGCTTTCTGAGCTTCTTCCCCTTGATGTGCGCGACGAGCCGGCCGGACTTTATCTCGAAGATCTTGACGGCATCCCCCGGCTCATCGGCTACGTAGAGGTTCCGGCGGTGCACGATGATCCCGCGCACGGAGTGCCGGGGTCTGCCGTGCACGTCCAGCACCACTGCGAGGCCCTGCGGCGACGGCACATCCAGCGGCGCGTGCTTGCCGCATTCGGGGAGCTGTCCTTGGCTGGAGGCGACCAGCGTGCCTGGAAGAAAGCTTCCGTTGGGGAATCGCTTACGGAGGTGTTGCGCCACCGGCGCGGGCTTGCGCGTCTTCGGCAGAATGGCAAGGACAGTGTTGGTGTCCTGGCACGAGACGTAGAGGCGGCCGTCGTCGCCGAGTTCCACGTCGAAGGGGTGGACCATCGCCGAAACAAGCTTGGAGGTCACCACCACATTGGCGAAGCGGAAAGTGTCGCCGCTGCGACGGTAGCGGGCAACATGGCTGTCCTTGCGCCAGGCGTTGGCAATGTAGAGATCGTCGCCGACCTGCGCGAAGCCTCGGGCAACGTGTAACGGTTGCGCTTTGGGCGACGGGTCGAGGAGCAGGGGATGCTTCTTGCGGGGAGCGCCAGAATCCTCGAAGACGCCGATGTTTTCGATGCCGGTCTTGCCCTCACCTCGGTAGCTGATCCACCACACGATGTACTTCCTCCACTGCCGCGGCGCTTCCGAAGTCTGAAAGCTTCCTTGCGACAACCTTAGGGTTGACGCGCTATTGATGAACGGTCGTCGAACACGGGCCTAAAATATTTGCGGGTGTGGTAACCAGCCGCAGATATTTTCTGGCAATGTTGCAAAGTGCCGGCGCAAGGCCGTCCGGCGGAAACTCAAGTCCGCTAAGGCGATGCTGATGCGCCCACGGCTTGCGCCGGCGGCTGTTTCCTGATCCCATATTTCACCAAGCGATTGGTCAGGATCTTGCGGGTCACGCCCAGTTGCCGGGCGGCGAGTGTAACCTTCCCATTGCACTCCAGCAGTGCTTTTAGGATGGTCTCCTTTTCGGCCATGTCGAGGGTAACAGCCTCTGATGTTAGATCCGGATGACGTGGTTCAACCAGTGGACGGAGCTGTAGGAATTCCGGAAGGTCTTCTTTCATGATTTCGTCGCCACGGCACAATATCACCATCCGCTCAATCGCGTTCTGCAGCTGTCTGATGTTGCCGGGCCAGTGATAGCGCGAGAAGTACGAGACGAACAATTCCGGCAACCTCAGATTCTCCCGGTGGCACTTCTTCTTACTTTCCTGGAAGAACTGCAGGACAAACTCAGGGATATCCTCCGATCGCGCCCGGAGCGGGGGAAGCTCGATCGGAACTACAGCCAGCCTATAATACAGATCCTCTCGAAATTGGCCGGCCTCTATCAGAGACTCCAGATTCCGGTGGGTGGCGGCAATGATCCGGACGTCGACGCTCACTGGTTGCGAAGCGCCCACCTTTTCGATTTCACGTTCCTGGATCAGCCGCAGCACCCGGACCTGCAGGTCCAGTGGCATCTCGCCAATTTCATCCAGAAACACCGTGCCTCCGTCAGCGGTCTCGACCTTTCCACTTTTGTGCGTCACCGCGCCGGTGAAGGCGCCCCGCACGTGTCCGAAGAGCTCAGACTCCAGCAACTCCCTAGGGATAGCGCCACAATTCACAACGACGAACGGCCGCTTACTGCGAGGACTGTTGAAATGTATTGCTTTTGCGAGCAGTTCCTTGCCAGTTCCCGTTTCACCTCGAATCAGCACTGTGGCGTCCGTTTGCGCCACTCTTGCCGCCGATTCCAGAACACGCAACAGAACATTGGACCGGCCGATGATCTTGTCGAACCCGAACTTCTGATCGATGCTGGTGCGAAGGGTCCGGATTTCTTCGACGAGATCGCGCCGCTCGAAGACTCTGTCAACCAGCGCTCTCAATTCATAAGGATGTACCGGCTTCGTGAGATAGTCATAAGCGCCGGACTTCATGGCGTCTACGGCTGTTTTGACAGTTCCGTAAGCAGTAACAAGCACTACAGTCGTTTCAGGATACTCGGCGCGAATCGTCCTCAGCAGGTCCAACCCCGACATGCCGGGAAGGTTCAAATCAGTCAGTACGAGGTCGTGCGGCTGCTTCTGCAGAATCTCCAGAGCTTGCGGCACATCTCTGGCCACGTCGGTTTCGTAACCGATCTTAGTAAGCTGCGCTTGAGTGACACGCCTGAGGCTCTCGTCATCTTCGACAACTAATATTCTTCCAATAATCATGGAAGTTCTCTCGATTGCAAGTTATAGACCCCCTACACTAATATCCGTTTGCCGCCTCAGGAGTAACCCCATACCCCGTGTGGGGAAATCCCTTACAGTAATTCCCCGCTTGACAGTATAATATAACCCAAGTGTTTTTACTAGTATATCCTTCCTGAATTCTTCCTCTGCCGTTGGCGGGGTTTAGCGACCCCCATGCTGAATGTGTGACCATCCCTCCCCTCCGCGAAGTCCGCTCGAAGATTGAAGTGGTACTTTCTGCTTAAGGGATTGAGCCCGTCTTGCTCGCTTGCGGATTCAACACGATCAGGGATCGAAACATAGCTCAGCAACTCGTAGGGTGGACAATAATCTGCATTGACTGGCCGCCCCTGGTTAGCAGACCGGAGGCCTGCACGATCGACCATTCTCAGGAGGGATGCCTCTCAGGGCGACGGAGACTTAGTTTCTATCTGCACGGATGCCGATCTGGATACAGAGGAGGGTGAAGCGGGATTCCGGGACGGAAGAGAAACGTGGCCGCTGGGTGGATTGCCGGCAACGGCAGTCGTATCCCGCCCAACCCAACAGTTGCCAGGAGAGCAGCACTGGCAGGCCAAACCTGGCGGCTATCGCCACTCACGTTTCTGTGGGTTGTAGCAAGGCGCCGCAAACAAGAAGCGGTCTGCGCCGAGAGCGCAAGAGACCAGCCTTAATAGAGTCAGCGCGGTTTCTCCAAGTCCCCTTTTCTCCGAGCATTTGATGCTTGCGCGTGGAATTTCGGCGTGTCGTTTCATCACTGCGTCAGCGTGAAGGAATGGAGTTTCTTCGCCGCAGTGCCGAAGTTGCCGAACTGGTAGACGGACGCCCCCACCGGCGAAAACGTGAACGTGGGAAACGGTGCGGCGAGTAAGGAGTCGAGATAATCGACTTTGCCGACTCCGATAGTGACGTGCGGGCTGTAATGCTCTCCGGTGTGTCCGGAAAGATATGTTGCAACAGCATCGAGGGTGGCCTGGTTAATATCCGGGTCCTGGGGCGTGGTCACGAAGGCGGCGGCGGTGCCGGAGCCCGCCGGCGCCATGAATGGTGCGGTTGTATCTATCAGTTCCTTCTGAAGCCTCACCACGTCGGCGGTCGGTTGAACCACGATGCCACCAAGCCCGATCTCTTTCAACGGCATGTAGTAATACTTAAACGCTTTCAACTTCCAGCTCATCACCTTCTCGCTGGCCAGCACTTTGCCTGCAGCGGCGTACAGCTTGTCCAGGTTTGCTGTGTAGACATAGCCCCCCATGACCGACATGTGCGGCGCGTGTTCGTCGCCCAGCGCGAAGCCCTTGGGGAAGTTCTTAAGAAGCCCCGCGTTGGCAGCCTGCGCGTGCTGGATCATCGTTGCGTCCGGTTCCAGCACGATGTCGATAGCCGTGATTGTGTTTTGCGCCGGGCTGGATACCCCTTCATTATCGATGGTGGCCAATTTCTCATCCAACATGGAATCCTCCTGTTACAATTTTCAACAACACTGAACTATTAGGCGGTTTCGAACGGGTAGATCCGGTTCCAGTCGTGCTTCATGTCCACGACAGTCCAACCCTTCATTGCGGCTTCTTTCAGAGCTTCGTCCAGCTTGCCCAGGGTTGACGCCTGATAGGCAAACTCGCGCACGGAGTCCGTGTGGTTTACGAGCAACGCGAATCGAGATACTGTGCTGGCGGCGGTCCACTGCAGCATCTGCAAATCGCCGTCAGAGTTGCCAAACGCAGCGATAGGCCTGCGTCCAATGTGCTTGTTGATAGCCACAGGCTTGCCGACGTTGTCGTCTATAAAATCTACTTCCGGCAGCCGCGTGAGCACCGGCGCGCCTGCGAGCATCTCGAATTTGGTTACGATGCTGCTTCCGATCACCTGCTCGGGCGGAATCCCATATACCTTCTCCACCCAGACCCGCATAAATTCCACACCCCCGCCGGAGACGATAAACGTTTTGAAGCCATTGGCGCGCAAATAAACAAGCAGCTCCAACATCGGTTGAAAAATCAGGTCCGTGTAGGGACGATTCAATTTGGGATGCCTGGCGGTTGCGATCCAATTCTTCACGATTTTTGAGAACTCTTCCGTGGTCATCCCGGCGTGGGTAACCGTCGCAAGTTCGACCACTGCGCGCACGCCTCCGGCGGCGGCAGTTTTCAGGTCGCCCGCCAGAACCGCCGCCATAGGTTGCTTGTCTTTCCATTCGGGATGTTGGGGGGCTATTTCCTTCAGGCGATCGATAACGAACGCAAACTGGAAAGGGATCGGCTGCTCGCTCCACAGGGTCCCGTCGTTATCGAAGACAGCGATCCGGTCTTCGGGTTTGACGAAGTGAACGTCGCCCGGCGTAGTCACTCCACCGACAAAATTTACGATGCTTTGCTTCGTGGAGCCTTCGTTCCAGGAAGGCAGTGGAGCCTCACCTTGGGCGTGTCCTGCGAACACCAAAACAGGTGAACTTATGGGTGTTGTCATGATCGTTGCAGCCTATTGCGCGGGCCGGAGGGAGCCTCACGCGCTCCCAAATGCTAAACGGATTCGTGTAAACGGGTCAAAGACCCGCGAATCTCGGCCTTCGGGGGGCGCGTCCTTTTGGATCGCCTCCCGGTATGCGCCAAGTACTCACTTCATTTCCAACGCGATGATGAGTTGGCCCAGACGGCTGATCCAAAATATTTGCCGCTAGCGCACTGCCCAGCGCCCCCCTGCAGCCACAAGGCGCGAGGCGAGTATGTAGATAAGTGACGAAGCTTCGGCGTGCAAAGGCTGTTTTCGGTTGGATCGCCAGAAAGTTTCAATGCGGAGCCACCGAACTCCACCCGTTGGCATCCTTTTTCGCTGCCCCCGTCACCAGCGTTCGGCTTCGCCGGAATCCCCATGTCGACCTTATGTCGCGATCCGCGCTATTGGCCAAGATGTGCGATGGCGGAGTCCAGCGGAGGGCTCGAGATCTGAATAAGTCCTTCGAAAGGGGTGTACAACTCCAGAATCACAAGGATCGCGCAGGAGACCGACACCGCGGAGACGAACAAAGTGGCGACCGCTGTCGCGTTGCTGGGGGCGAAGAGGCCGAAGCTTATGAAAATAATTGTGAGCCACAGAACCAGCACGACCAGCAGTGGTAAAGGAACCGAGCCGGCGCTCTGTTCGTACATCAACCGGCGCGTTTGTCCCACACTTTTCACGATGGTCAACGCCTCCATTTGGAGGGAACGTTGCATGTCGTTCTTCGGTGAGAGTTGCTGAATTTTATCGTAGGCAGATTCTGCGCTGGGGGACGGGGCGGAAGGTCCTGAATGATCTTTCGGCCAGATCCGATCCACCATCCGGATCGCCTCACTGCGCAGCGCGGCGCGCGTTTCCTTGGCGTCGGGCCGTAGTGAGCAAGGATACGATCGATCAGAGCGATATTGGCGGAAAGCTGTGTCAATTCGTTGCTTTGAGCGTCGTAGGAACCCTTGGCCGATGCAATTAGCAGACCTAGAACAAGGGCAGCGATCGTCCCGACCAGTCCGGTCCCAAGCTTCACGACGTCTTTGGTTTCGGCGTTCAAATGTTGCGGGGGCAGAGCCGAGCGAAGAACGACACCCAGCAATGCGCCTCCAAAAACGCATGCCAGTACGATCAAGCTGACAATTATGGAACTCATGCTCAGGCTGGCGATTTAGACACGCAGAATGGTTGCAGCCGCGTGCCGAACGATTTATCGCCAGCGGCCGGCGACGAAAACGAATCCGCTTGGCCCCTTCCGCCACATCGGTGCAACCCATACCATCCCCCGGTGCGGTGGCTTCCCCCATCGGCCCGCTACCCAAACGTACCGTCCACCCGACCCGCGATAATATCCGGGTATCCATAAGTATATAGATGAGGGCGGCTTGCCGACAATGACGACGCTGACCGGGGCCGGAGGCGCAGTTCTAATGATTACTTCGGCTGGAATCGCTTGTGTTGCAAGAACTCCGGCCAAAGCGGCAAATCCAAGTGGTGCTCTCATTGCGAGTTCCCCCATTCCGAACTCCCGATCCATTGGGAGTGCTGTTCAAGGAACGGATGGCGCCAACACGACAGCGGATTTATTTTTTCTTCTTCAGGAGCGCCGGCGTTAGTCGAATGACTCCGCCGCTTGGCCTTTGTGCACCACACCAACAGTGTCTTTTCGCTGCTCACGCACGAATTGTTTCCGCTTCATACGCAACGACAGATATTCGCGCGCTTCCTTCGCGAGTCTGCGGCGCTCAGCCGAATTGAAGAGCGCTTTCCGCACCACGCGCCAGGCTATACGCGGCCGGAAGTAGTATTCATCGTAGAAGCGCTCGACCGCCTCCACAAGTTCCGCCTTGTCCAGCCCTGGGTAAGTGATGTTAGGGAGCTGATGGCCCGCGTTGTCGGTCATCGATAGATTGATCAGTCCGTTCTGGGCGCCGTAGTTATAGAATTCCGTGCCTGGAAGAGCGTGCGCAATCGAAACCTGAATGGTTTCGGTATCGAGGCGCTTTGCAAAATCAATCGTCCTGCGAAGTGTCTCCCGCGTTTCGCCGGGCAGCCCCACGATGAAGTCCCCATGGATCACGAGCCCCAGCTTCTTGCAGTTTTCAGTGAATCGCAGCGCCATCTCGATAGTGGCGCCCTTTTTGATGTTTTTCAAGACTTCCGCGTCGCCGGATTCATATCCAACAATCAGCAGCCGGCAGCCCGCTTCTCTCATTGCCTTGAGCGTTTCGTAGTCCGTGGTTACCCGCGATGTGCAAGACCAGGTGAAGCTGAGAGGCTTGAGTTTCGCGCACAGTTCCAGGGTCCGAGCCTTCCGGTAGTTGAAGGTATCATCGTCAAAAAAGATCTCCTTGACTTCAGGAAATGCGTTCAGCGCGTAGCGAACCTCGGCGGCCACATCATCCGTCGACCGAAGGCGCCAGCGATGTCCGGAATGCGTCTGTGGCCAAAGGCAGAAAGTGCACATCGCCGGACATCCGCGCGAGGTGTACATGGATATGTAAGGGTGATGCAGGAATGGAACGTTGTAGCGTGTTACGTTCAGGTCGCGCTTGTAAACCTTCGTCACCCAAGGCAACTGGTCGAGGTTCTCAATAGCGGCGCCCTCAGGATTATCTATGGTGCTGCCATTTTTCCGGAAGCTTACTCCGGGTAGTTCTTCGAGTGGCGTACCCGTGGCGTAGCGGGCGATCTGGTGATCGAATTCCCGCCGCACAACAAAATCAACCGCGGGATTGTGGAGTGCTCTCTGGGGCTCGGTGGTCACTGGCGGCCCGACGAATGCGATCTTCAGCTTCGCATTCTCATCCTTCATCATTTCCGCGATTCCAAGGTCGACGTGCAGGCCCACGCTCGAAGTAAAGAGCACGACGAGTTCGTAATCGTTGGCCATCTCAACGGTCTCGAGGGCGGAGACTCTGTGTGGCGGCGCGTCAACTACTTTACTATCGGGCAACATTCCGGCGGGATAGCACAGCCATACCGGATACCAGAAGGACTCAATTTCGCGCGTGGCAGGCCAACGTGAGCTTGCGCCTCCGTCAAAATTCTCAAATGAAGGTGGATTCAAAAAGAGTGTTCTCATGAGCCTCGTCTACCTGAGTTTCTGCGCGCCGTTGAGTGGTCCCACGCCTGCGTTCTCGACACATTTACCTCATTGTGGAAGCGCGGCAACCCGGCAACCAGCAGGCTTGCTTCTTCGCCGAGCTTTCCCAAGGAAAGAATGCGTCTACCTACCGTGCGGCTTCATTTTTTTGGTTGGCTATTGATTCTATTGTTGCGGGTGAGGGCAGGAACCGAATTGCCTATCGCCCAAATACGCTTTGCAAGTTGTTGACGATTAGGAGAAATAGTAGCCAAGCCCAGAAATAGCGACTTGCCCAGCGACCCGGCCCCGCGCCAAGCGTTGGAGTAAATTCTAGATCCCCTTCCTTCCGAACCGCATATATCGTAGAGCAAAGCTGTGCGCGAATTGTAATGCCCGATCCTACGCGTAATCAAACGGAGGATTATTTTCGACTGGCGGTCGAGTGTGCGCCCTACGCCGTCGTGATGGTGAATCACGAAGGAAGGATTGTGCTGGTGAACTCTCAGACCGAAAGGCTATTCGGCTACGAGCACCAGGAACTTCTCGGGCTGCTGGTGGAGGTCCTGCTGCCGGAGTCATTCCGCAAGAGTCACCAAGGATTTCGTGGGGACTTCTTCGGTGGGCCGGAAGCGCGTCCCATGGGAGCGGGGCGGGATCTCCTCGCTCAGCGCAAGAACGGTACACGCTTTCCCGTGGAGATCGGATTGAACCCAGTCGAAACCGACGAGGGTATCTGGGTGCTGAGTTCCATCGTGGACATCACCGAGCGCAAGCGGGCGGAGGCGACGCTTCGTGAAAGTGAGCAACGCTTCCGCGCGATCTTCCAGCAGGCGGCCGTGGGAGTTGCACAGGTCAACCTCAATGGCGAGGTAATGCTGGTGAATGACCGTTGTTGCCAGATCCTCGGGTACACACGGGCGGAGCTGGTAGGTAGAACGGTAATGAGTAAGACGCACCCGGCCGATTTTGAAGCAGTACTCGCGAACCGCCGCAGGCTTTTGGCGCGCGAGATCTCGGCTTACTCCATGGAGATGCGGTGCATCCGCAAAAGTGGAGCTCTTGTCTGGGTCAGGTTGTACGGATCGCTGGCCCGCGACGAGAAAGGCCAGCCGAAATACTTCATCGCCGCGCTCGAGGACGTTACAGAGCGAAAACAGGCTGAAGCGGCGCTCCAGGAAAGCGAAGAACGCTTCCGGAATATGGCCGACACGGCGCCTGTAATGATCTGGGTTTCTGACACGAACAAGCTCTTTAATTTTTTCAACAAGGTCTGGCTGGAGTACACCGGGCGCACCATGGAGCAGGAATTGGGAGAGGCCTGGGCCGAAGGTGTGCATCCCGACGATCTTGGTCGCTGCATCGCTACCTACTCTGAGTCCTTTGACGCGCGCCGCCCGTTCCGGATGGAGTACCGGTTACGCCGGGCAGACGGAGAGTACCGATGGGTGTTGGGCGAGGGTACCCCACGCTTCACACGAGGCGGCGTTTTCACTGGCTATATTGGTTCCTGCGTTGACATCACGGAAGGCAAGCGCACGCAGGCAGAGGCGCTTGCCAACCAAAAGATCGAGAGCCTGGGTCAGCTCGCCAGGGGGATTGCGCATGATTTTAACAATCTATTGAGCGGCATCCTCGTATCGGCGGAACTCGCCTTGGCTGAAAGTGCGGAGAATTCGCTTCCCAAGGAAGAACTCTTAAGAATTCGAACCGGGGCGACTCGCGGCGGGGAGATTGTCCGGCAGTTGATAACCTATGGCGGGCCAGAGAGTCCGGCTTTCGAGCCGATCGACCTTTCCCTTCTAGTCGAGGAAATGCTGCAACTCCTCAAAGTCTCGATATCGAAACAAGCGATCTTAGAGGCCGACCTACGCCGGGGCTTGCCCACAGTGTACGCCAACCCGGCGCAACTCCGGCAAGTTGTGATGAATCTAGTTACCAACGCATCACAAGCTCTCGGGGACCGCGGTGGAGTAATCCGCGTTACCACGGCGCCTGTGAAAGTCGGGCTGGACGCACATAGAGCAAGCGCGGTGAACATACCCTCAGGCGATTACCTAAGGCTGGAGATCTCCGACACGGGCAGCGGTATGACACCAGAGGTGCAAACCAGGATTTTCGATCCGTTTTTCACGACTAAGCCCAATGGCCATGGCCTGGGGCTGGCTGCCGTTCAAGGTATTGTCCGGAGTCACTCCGGAGCAATCAACGTTGTGAGCGCGTTGGGCCAGGGCACACGCTTTGAGGTTTTTCTGCCGCGCATTGGGCAGCCAACTCGATCGGTTTCGGATCATCGCGCGCCCCTGCAGCTCTCTTCGACTGATCGTTTGTGAACCTTCTTCATGTCATGGTGGCGGCAAATCGTCCGGATTCGCTCGCAAAATCAAATGATGGCTGGGATATACTAAACACAAATCGGGGAGCCAAATGGAAATCTCGGTTCGGGTGATGTTGGCCGTGGCGGGAATTTTCGCCGGGGTCTTGGGGATTCTCGGGGCTTGGGTGTGGCGGACGCGACGCGCTTACGCTGGTTGCCGCCGGATGACCAACGCCAATCTGTTGTATGCTCTGTGCCTGCTTCTGTTTGCGTCACGGCCGGTTGTGCCGGATTGGATTGGAGTGGTGGGTGCAAATGCGGTGCTGGCCGCCGCCGCGATCCTTTCCTTGGAAGCAACTCGAGAGTATCGTGGCCTCCGGCCTCGGCTTTTCCTGGCGTATGTCGGCGGGGTCCTCGCCGTTCTCGCGTTAGCGTATTTCGATTACGTAAGAAATATCAATGCTCGCATCGTCGTCATGTCTACGTTCATGGGTGTTGTGTTCATCCTTTGCTCCGTCACGCTACTCCAGGAGAGGCGTAGCGGGCGCAAACTGGGTGTTGTGGTCAGCGGTGCCATGTTCGCGATGTCCGCAGCGCTTCTGTTGGCTCGCGCTGGTTATTTCTTTTTTGCACCGCCCTTGGCCGACTTTTTCGCTCCTTCCTGGGTGAACGGAGCGTTTTTCGTGGCCTGCACGCTGTCGATCGCGTGTTGTTCCATCGGCTGGGATGTATTGACCAGCGAGCGAGCGCTGATGGACCTGCAGGAGGCGGAAAGCCGGACAGTTCGCGCGACCCGCGAAACGGCCGAAGCAACGGAACGCGCAAACTCCATGGCGCAGCGGGCCGCCGCCGCCGACGCCACGAGGCGCGAATTTCTGGAAACTGTGAATCACGAAATTCGGAACCCGGTGGGGGGCCTCGTGGCGGCAACGGATTTGCTGCTCGATTCGGACTTGACATCCGAACAACAGGAGTGTGCGCTCGCTGTGCTCACCGGGGCTGAAAGACTGCTCAAAGTGAACGATGAACTTCTGGTTCTTTCCGAAATCGAAGCGGGCAGAACAGGGAGTGAATCGTCGGCGTTCGACCTTCGCAGTGTGATCGACGATGCTGTCAATGCTTGCGCGCAGGTTGCAAGAAACAGGCGGATTAATCTCGTGGTGGCCTACCCACCCGTAATCCCGCGCCGTTTCCGCGGAGACACCGCCAAAATACGTCACGTGATGATGGACCTGGTGGGGAACGGCGTTAGGTCCACCTCTTCAGCCCAAGTTCTAGTGACCGTTGCGTGCGAAGCACGGCGCGCCCAACATGCACAAATGCGGGTTTCGGTGATCTGCGGTGGAATCGGCGTTTCACCCGAACGAATTGGACCTTCCGAGAGTTCCGGTCAGGGGCCACAGGGCGGCGCCGGAATAGAGTTGGTCGTCTCGAAGAAGATGCTCGAATTGATGGGCGGCCAGCTTCATGTGGAGAGCCAGGTTGATCAAGGTTCGAAGTTCTGGTTTGAGCTGCCGTTGGCGGTTGAGGACGTATACCAGTAGTGGGCTGTACTCCTGGTGCAACCCAATTCCGAACCGATGCGGAAGTAGGTGCGCGTTAGTCCGCACTCGGGTCGATCTCAAGTCCAACGATCATACGGGCATGGGCGATTGGGACTGCATTAGGTCGCTTCTCGCTTCGAATGAGCCGTGACTCGCGGTGAATCACCCGGCATTTCGTTTACTAATTATGACGACAAGGTATCCGACACCAACTGGACTAGATCGCCGAGTCGAAATGGCTTGCGGATGAAGCGCTCGACTCGCAGCCTGGCGAATAAGGCGCTAACGGTCTCTTCGCCATAGGCGCTGGTGACAATCACCTTTAGATCAGGCCGGGTGCGCGCGATCTCTTCCAGAATCTCCCGGCTGGAAACGCCCGGCAATGTGACATCCAACAAAACCACATCGATGTCATCTCCGTGCGCGCGAATCAGCTGCATCGCGGCGGATCCGTCGCCCGCCTCCAACACTGAGAAGCCCCTCTTGCGCAGCGCCTTCGAAACGGCCAGCCGGAGCATTTCCTCGTCCTCCACCACAATGATTGTCCGCTCAGAATTAGATTGCGCCGTCCCGGAAGGAATGACGGGACTTCCGGTGACTGAGGCCCTCTCTGAGGTACACGGCAGCAAGACCCGAAAGGTCGCGCCTTGGCCTGGCGCACTGACCACGTCGAGGGCGCCGCCGTGGTCCCGCACCACCCCCTGGACAACGGACAACCCCAAGCCACGACCCGCGAATTTGGTGGTGAAATACGGATCGAGGATCTTCGCTCTTACCTCGCCGGTCATGCCACGCCCGGTGTCCGACACCTCCAGCTGCACGCATTCGCCTGGGGGAACGTGCGCCGTCATGTTTAAAAGTGAGTCTCGGCCAACGGTTACGTAAGAAGTGGTGACCCGGATCTCCCCTTCCTTCTCTCCGAGCGCCTCTGAAGCATTGATAACCAGATTCATTACCACTTGCCGGATCTTTGGAGCGTTGCCCCACACAGCGGGCATGTCCTTTTCGAGATTGGTAATCAACACCGCCCGCTTGGAGATAGAGACACTCAGCAGTCCCAGCATTTCTTCCACTAGTGGCGACAGATCAACCGGCTCCATCAGAGTGGCTTGTTCCTCTCCAGCAAAAATCATCAACTGTCGAACAATCTCGGCGCCGCGGATCGCCCCCTCCTTGATTCGATGAAGTTCTTGAACGGGAGAAGAACCTGCGGATAGGTCGACTTCGCCGAGTTCTGCCTGGGCCAGAATGCCGCCTAGCAGGTTGTTGAAGTCATGGGCGATGCCGCCTGCCAGAATTCCGACGCTTTCCAACTTCTGTCTGGCAAGTCCCGCCTCTTGGTTTCGCTTGACTTCCGTGATGTCTTCGATCATGGCAAGGCCGTGGATAGGCTCGCCTTCTCGATCGCGGATAAGGGATGCAGTCAGGCTGATCCAAATGATTTCACCCTTCTTGCTCACACATCGCTTTCGCTGCTGACAAAAGGGTATGTCGCCTTTCAAAAGCCGATCGGCAAACTCCACATCCGCTGCGAGGTCATCCGGGTGCGTGATATCGCCGAAAGACATTTGCAGGAGTTCTGCTTCCGGGTACCCTGACATTTGACAGAGCGCTCCGTTGACCTTTAGGAAGCGATAGCCTTCTCCCACGAGTGCCAGGCCGAGAGGCCCTTCCTCGAATACTCTGCGGAAACGTTCTTCACTTTCGCGTAAAGCGGCTTCGGCACGTTTGCGTTCGCTCATGTCCACAGCCACGCCGATGCCGCCTTTGATCTGGCGATTCTCGTCCAACAGGGGCACCGTAGAGAGCGCTACCCATGAGCACCCGAAAACCGTTCGAAGCGTGCACGGCCCCTCGTAGCTACCCTCTGTCCCGGCTAGTGCCGCCTGAAACGCAGGCAGGATCTCCGGCTCTTTCAACATCGACAAGTGTAGTCCGACCACCGCCTCGCGATCGCACTGCAGCAGCGACAGGAACTGATCGTTGCATTCCGTCACCCTTAGGTCCATGTCGAAAAGAAAGATGCCGGCAGGAGTCTGCTGGAACAGCAGGCGCAGGCGATCTTCGCTGCTTCGGAGTAGGCGAGCCTTCTCGTCCAGCGCACGGTTGCTCAAGTCGCGGTCGGCTACTATCGCCTCCAGTTCCGCTTGCCTTCGCGCGGAAGCACGCAGTCGCCACCGCACGAATTGACTGATTGCCGCCATCCCAAACGCCAGTGCCAGCAGCCGGACCCACCACGTCTCTCCCCATGTCGGTTTCACCAGGAAATCCGCGGCGGCGATCCGGGGCGAGAATGGGTCGTCCCGAACGCGGCTACGCACTTCCAGCCGATGCCTGCCGGGTCCCAGCCCGGCGATCGAGATGTTCCGCTCCACTGAGTCAGTCCAGGGTTCGTCGTCCAACCGATAGGCGAAGTGCACCAGTTGCTCGGCTTTGTAGTTCATGGTCGAGAACTCCGCCCGGATCAGACGGGCCGACTCGACAAGCTTTAGGCGCGTGATTGTGGGATCAGCAACCAACGGAGCGTGTGGGCCTCCGTTTCCCGAATGGTAGCGCGACAAACCGCCGCTCGTGCCCAGCCACACACTGCCGTCCGCATCGGCCCAAAAGGCCTCTCCATCGCAATCGTTCCAGACCAGGCCGTCTTCCGTTGTAAATGTCGTCCATGTCTCCCCACGCCGCACCGCCACGCCGTTGGCGCCGCCGCGCCAGAAGTTGCCGAAAGCGTCGAAGCCGTGAAACGCCGTCACCTCCACTGATTTAGGGTCCGCCGTCACTATCGCGGTGGCGCGCACGATGCGATCTCCGGAAACCTCTATTCGATCCACCCCCGCGTCATACCGATGCCGCAGCCATATTGAACCATCGCGCGCCAACGCCATCACGTACGGGCTGTCAGTCAGCAGCCCGTCGGCGCGGCGGTGCATGCGCCACTGGCCCTCTCGCAGGCTCCACAATCCGTCCGGGTTAGCGACCCAGATAGTCCCCTGCGAGTCCTCCAGTATTTTCAGTGCGCGGCGGTTTAGCGATTCCGGCGTATCCAGCCGGATGAAGCGGTTCGATACAGACGGCCTGTCATTACGAAACAGCCCGCATGCGGTTGGAACCCATAATCGGTCGTGCCGGTCCACATATACATCTTCCGGATCGCAGGGAAGCCCGTCCGTGCGGTCCACGTGACGAATCTTCCCGGTAACCGGATCGATGCGCGCCAAGCCGCCGGGCTTGGTCGCCGCCCAGATGGACCCATCCGAGGTCTCAGCCAGCCAGCGGACGTTGTCGCCGCCCAGCCCGTCCTGTCTGGTCCAGCTCCTGGTCACGCTTGAACCGTCCAGACGTACCAATCCCAGGCCTGTCCCGACCCAGAGGGCTCCTTTCCTGTCCCGTCGGATGCTCCAGATCAAGTCCGATGGAAGGCCTTGGTCCATCTTCCAGGATTCCCAATCGCCTCGCTCGAGCCACCGCGCCACGCCGCCGCCGACAAGCCCGATCCAAACGGACCCCTCGCGATCCTCCAGCACCGCTGCCGTGACGTCCTTGCTCAAGCCCCGCTGCCGGTTTACGATGCTCCACCCTGCCGCGGTACGAATTGCCAGACCCTTATCGGTTGGAACCATTACGGAGCCGTCACGCCCCAATGTCAGCGCGCCCCAGAACCCGCTGGATGCGATGTCCGGATATTCCTGCGAGAACATGGTCTGTCCCGCCGCACGGCGGTATATGCTCTTCGGACTGTGCGCCCACACCGACCCATCGTTCGAGAGTTGAATCCCGTCCCACATGTCTGCCGGCAGCCCCTGTTCTGGTCCGAACACTGAAACCCGCCCGCCCTCTTCCAAGCAGAGTTGCTGGTCACATCCGAACCACAAGCGCGCACCCTGCCGGAGGATGCCATACATTCGCTTACCCGCCAGCGTCGCCGGCAGCCGATAGGGGTGCATCGAGAAGGAGCCGTCACCGGCGGGGGATGCTTCGTAAAGGCCCCTCGATGTGGTGATCAGTACGCTGCCATTCGCGCCATCCGCCATCACCTGAGCGCCTCGCCGTAACGCGTTCACACCCGGAATCACTTGAAAGCGCTGACCGTCGAAGCGGAAGATCTTGGCACAGGTATTGGCCCACAGCGCGCCGTCCTGAGCGACATACAGGCCGTGGGTTTCGGTGGAGCAGGGCAGTCCCATCGCGGGTCCCGTCAGCTGGAAACGGTTGCCGTCATAGCGGTACAGGCCACCTTCCGTTCCGGCCCAGATGTAGCCGGCGTGGTCCTGAGCCAGCGACAGCACCACCATGTTCTGGAGCCCCTCGGCCGCGCCGTACACGCGGAAACTGTACTCCTGAGCGACGGCGGGAACCGAAAATGCCAGAGCAAGCATCACGGCACCGCCCCGAATCATAACGATCCCCGACGCCCTACCCCAATCGACAACGCTCGATATTCGAATAGGAATTCCGGCGTGGGTTGCCGACTCTCAGGTCCATCTACGAGGCTGGCTATTCTCCGACGCAAATGGAGTGCTTCTGCCATGCGGCTTCCGGCGCTGAGGACCTGGCTGGATACTCGCACTAGCTTCAGGGAGATCAGAAGATAGAATTAAAACACATTCTCGAAGGTCGGGACAACTTCCATCATCAGTGGACGTTTGGGATGCAGAGCGGTGCGAACTGAGAAATTTCGTGTCTGAAAATATCGGCAATGGTGTTGGAGGGCACTTCAACAGCGGCTCTACGGCCGGGGGCCCGGTCACCCGCTACTCGCTCGGGTTCGTGCCCGCCGGCCGTGCGGGCGACAGCGGGTTCCACACGGTCAAAATAAATGCACATACGCAGGCACACGGCAAACTGACAGCGCGCACGCGCACAGGCTATTTCGGAAACCCATCGAATAAACCCTGAATTGGATGGCTCAGCGAGCGATTCAACAGTGACCTTCTATTCCGAGGAAAGGCGCTCGAATTTCGCCTTGTCAGTTCCGTACTCGACAGACGCGCGCAGCAAGGCTTCCAAGTCGACCGCCAACGCGTAGTTACTCTTCACGTAGTCGGTGAACTCAGGAAAGTGGACTTTTTGCGGGTTGTCTTTTAGGTGTTTGATGGTGGCCGTGAGGTTGTCGGCCATTTCCCGAAGCAGGGTCTCGACTTGCTTGATTGTCGTTTGCTGCCAGGGCGAGCCGGTCGACTCAGCAGCCTTAAGTTTCACAAGCAATTGGCCAGCATTGTTGATATTTCCTCTGATCGTCTCCAGCTTCCTTGCATAACTCTGCCAGCTTATCTTCGATCCCCAAAACGCGTCCAGTTGGGCGGAACCTATCTTCAACTGGACTGCCTCTGCCTTGGCCTCCGCCAGTAGCTTCGTGATGTCGGCAGAGTCCGGGGTTCCTACCGCTTTCAGCGCTGTCGGGATCATGAGACATCCCGCCGCAAGAAGCGCCACTGCCACTGAATCCAGTTTTCGATAGTTCTTCATGATGTTCTCCAGATCGGAAGAGCACACGTCTGAACTCCAGTCACTTA
>OBLW0100000803.1_pt1 | contig 26919 bp, 22 predicted proteins | sample 1520161 | NCBI WGS metagenome assembly OBLW01 (sample SAMEA3539309, study PRJEB22396) | soil metagenome | biome: tundra; feature: field; material: soil | place: USA | collected 2010-05 | depth 0.15 m | reverse complement strand
GGGCCCTGGTCCTGCAACCCGAGCCCGAGGGACCTGCCCTCATCTCTCATGCAGCAAGGCTGCGTTCAGTTGACCATGTCGATCTCCCTCCCGCGCCGTCGTGGCGCACAGTCGTCCGCGTAGCGCACCAGGTGCGCACGCCTTCGCAGGCGTCCGCAGTCGGGAAGGTCCCGCTCGCGATAGCGATCGACGAAGGTCTCGGTCGTGCACGCTCCGATCAAGCACCGCGCTCACGATTCGCCTCCGGGCCTCTTCCGCGAAGTCGGTCACGAGCGCCGAGAGGTTGCCGTCGAACTCGGCGTTGGCGAGCCTCAGAAGCCATCCGCGCGATCGACGTCCGTCGCCCACGATCTCGCCGAGCCGGACCGCGACGGCGGCGGCGCGCAGCCCGTGCTCGGCCGGCCAGCGACGATCGCGAGGCATGGATATGCAATTTTTGCATACACCAAGTCCGCATTGGCTCTTGAGCGGGGCCAAATCAGGTCGTAGATGAAGAGGAACGTCGTCACCGACGCTTCGCGATGCAAAAATCGCATGAAGCGACTCCATCGGACCGTCGGTGAACGGCGCGCGCCAGGCCATGTCCACCACAGACAATCCCGCAACCAACGCCGAGTCGCTCAGTCTCGACCACTTGCGCGCCTTCATCGCCGTCGTGGAGACCGGGAAGCAGACGCGAGCGGCGAAGCGGCTCGGCGTGACGCAGACGACGATCTCTCGCTACATCAAGCGGGTCGAGGAGCACTTCGGCGGCGGGCTCTTCGAGACCGGCTCGAGCGATCGCCTGTCCGCGCGCGGCTTGCTGCTGGAGCAGTCGCTGCGCACCGCGATGGCGGAGCTTTCGCGTACGCGGGAGCGATTGGCCACCGACAGGCCGGTGCTCCGGATCGGGTTCATCCGCCCGGTGAGATCCTTGGTCGAGAACGCGCTGCGCGGGCAAGCGAAGGTGCACGGCCTCCCGAGCTTCGACGTGAGACTGCTCGAGCTTCACCCCGAGGTGCAGGCGGCCGCCCTCGCCCGACGCGAGCTCGACATCGCCATCTCCTACGCCACGCCCGAGTTTGCGACGCGCGAAGACATCGAGGAGTCGCTCGTCGTCGAAGAGCCCTTCGCGTTGGTGATTCCAGCGCGCGCTTGGAATGACGGCAAGCCGTCCCTTTCGGCCTTGGGTCCGCTGCTCTACGCCCACTCGCCGCGGCGCCTGTCGAGCCGCTTGATGGAAGCGGAAGAGCAGTGGCTCCGCGCCAACCGCCTCGCCCCCACGCGCACGGTCGAGTGCGCGCTCGGGAGCGAGATCGTCGCCTATGCCGGAGCCGGCTACGGGTACGGATTTTTGCCCGCGCTTTGGAGTCTGGCCAGTCACGACGGGGTCATCTTCGCCCCCGTGTCGGACTTCGCGGCGACCGCGAAGATCGCTGCCTATTCGCTCAAGCACGTCAAACCGTGGGTGGTGCGGATCCGCGAGAGCCTCTCGACCGCGGCGCGCGCCGCCCTGCATCAGTTTCGAACCAAGTGAAGGGAGATGCCATGGCGAACGGAGAGACCCCGTCGACTGCGTCGGAACGCCGGGCAACGGCCGAGCGGATCATCACCGGCTTTTACTCGCGTCTCGACAAGCCCGCGCCGCGGTTTCTCTGGTTCGAGGATGCGGAGTCATCCGCGCTCGTGTTCCTTCTCCTTGCGACGCTTTCGCCCGACGAAGACGCTTGGCGAAAGCGGTGGCACCCTATGGAGCCTCTCCCGGTCGATCGACGTGCGCGGTGGCAGTGGCCACCCGGTTTCAAGCCCCTTCCGTTCAAACGGCCGAAGGGGGGGGAGATCGGTGCGGGTCTCTGGTCCGCGCTCGAGGATCAGTTTGCTCGCGCGCTCGTGGAGAGCGCCCCCTCACCCGAGGTCCTGAACAGGTTTTTGCTTTCGTTCCGGGGTCAACTGGGCAACGAGCTTGAAAGTGAGCTCCGAGACAGAGTCCGTCCCGCGCTTCTAAGCGGACCGGGGAGGAGGTTCACGGCGCCCGGTCGCGGCTTCTGGGGTGGCGTCGTCGAGGGGGGCCGAAAGGGCAGTGCCGAGACCGGCAAGGCGGGAAAACGGCTCGTCGAGCTCCAGCACGCGTGCGGCTGGTGGGCGCCCTGTGAGCGCGCCGTGATCTGCTCCGACGGACCTCGGCGGATCTGCGTGGACATCGACGGTCGGCTGCACGGCCAACGAGGCCCGGCCGTCGAGTTTTCGGAACACCGCCAAGTGTACGCATGGCACGGCACGCACGTGCCGCGCACGTGGATCGAGCAGCCCGACACGCTCGATCGGTCCGCGCTCTTGACCTTGCCGGACGCCGAACAGCGGATGGCGGGCGCCGATATCGTCGGGTGGGCGCGGATCATCGAGGGGCTTCCGACGCGTGCGATTCACGCCGACGACGACCCCGGGGTTGGAACGCTGTTCGAATGCGACTTGCCCGGCAGCCCCAATTCGCGCTTCCTGCGCGTGCGCTGCGGCACGGGACGGGAATTCGTACTCAGCGTCCCGCAGCACGTGCAGACGGCGCGGCAAGCCAACGCCTGGACCTACGGTTTGACGTCGGACCCATACGAATTGGAGGCGAGATCATGATCATCGTGAGGAATATCGCAGCACAGGGAGACGTCTTCTTTCGGCGAGTGGAACACGTTCGCCCGGACGCGGCCGCCCAACCGAGCCTCGAAGGGGAGCCCGTCGTCGTCGCGCACAGCGAGACGGGGCACCATCACGTCGTCGAATCGCGGCACGCGACGTTTCTGACGACGTCCGACCCGCTCGTCGGTTTTCTGCGGTTCGAAGGCCCCTTCGCGGACGTCGTGCATCTTCGTTCGTTTCACACGCACGAGACGCTGCGACTCTTGGGCAACGAAAACGGCACGACGTCTTTCGAGATCCGGCGACAGCGCGCCTATGTCCCGGACGGCTGGCGCGAGAAAGACTGGCGCAACGGGCCCGAGGAAGACTGGCCCGAGGATGCGTTCGTGGGGGGCTTTCACTAAACGCGCCGTCCATGAATAAAGGAACTGTTACACTGGCCAGTAGTCTCCGGAGCCTCTCGTTTCATCGTAGGCGCGAAGACACTTCAACAAGGATGCAGAGACGGGTACGAGGCGGTCCTGTCGGAACTTGCCTTCTCGAACCCGCAGCACGCCTGCTTGCAGGTCCACGTCCTCGGCGATCAGCCGCAGCGCTTCCCCGCAGCGAAGCCCGCATCCGTACAACACCCGAAACAGCGCGGGGAAGGCGAGGTGCCTGCGCGTTCCAGCCATCGGTCCCCGTCCGTCCGGCGCGATGAGGTCGACAGCAGCTAGCAACTTCCGCACTTCGTCACGAGTGAACACGCGGGCCGCCAAGCCTTGATGCACCACCGGTATCCGCGACCTGTCAGGGACATGTGCAGTGCCCCCCATGCGGACCAGGAACATAGCAAGTTGTCGAATCAGCCCGATGTAATATTGCTGGGTCTTGGGGCACTGGTGCGGTCGGCCGTGCAGCCAACCTTCCACGACCTCCTTGGGGAGACTCGGCGTAGAGTGATGGATATCGCACAGATACCTGTCGAACGCGCGAAGTGCCCAGGTCTCGCGCTTGTACGTGCAGCCCGTTGAACGCTTCTCCTCCAAGAACTCAGCGATCTGGGTGGATAGCACCGAATTCAGTCCGACGTCACGCATGACTGTCCTCGTCAACGTCAAGCGCGGCGGTGCGCAGCGCATCGATGTCAACGCTGGTGTAGACCCGCGTCGCGTCGAGAGACTGGTGTCCCAGGATGCTGCCAATTTCCTCGAGCGGCACGCCGCTGGAGAGCAGTCGCGATGCGACTGAATGCCGAAGGCTGTGCTAGGCATGTCCGACGCCAACCGCATCCCGTTCGCGACCCAGACCCACTTCGGCTAGCCTTTCGCCATGACCACCGGGGGCGTATGCGAGAAGTGCCACGGGCGAACTCAGATCAAGTGCCCTTCGTGCCACGGCGTTGGCTCCATCTCGAAGCCGCCGAGCGTCCCTGGGAATCCGACGCTCAACCAGTCGTGCACGGCCTGTAAAACGACGGGGCGGCTGAAGTGCAGCGCGTGCAACGGCACCGGGAAGCAACTGTAGGGTGTCGACGCGGGAGACGCGTGCCTCCCGCGTCGCGCCCGAACGTTACCGCTGGCGCAGTCGCCTGGGAGGCGGGCGCGCAGGCGCACTGATCGCGGCGACCGTCACACCAGCGACGATGCCGGCTAAGACGACCCAGACCGGGATTATGAGTTGAGCCCCGTTGGTGGCCTGGGCATAAACGAAACGATTGTCAAGTAGCATACGAAACCTTCTTTCTGTGTATTGTGGTCTCGCTGCTTGCCGAAATAACGGTGCGCTAACGATAGCGTGCGTCCCGTCCGCACCGTGTCAACCTGATCGAGAACGTTTCTGGCCACGGGCGTTGGCGTGGATGCCGGCCAAGTCACTCAATAATTACCGGGCAGCCGCCAGAAATACCGGGCAGGTCGCCAATGGCGGGCAAAGCCTGATGCGGACAGGCGTGCGCGTCCCGTCGACGCCGTCACACGTGAAGCGGATGGGTGTGCGCGTCTCGCGGACGCCGGCACGCGTCGGCGGGATGGACGAGCGCGTCCCGCAGTCCCGCAGATGCGCCTTTGCGGTCTCTCCCCGGTCAGGCCAGCGCGCCTTTGATGACCTTGCCCGCCGTGATCTGCGTGGCGATCGTGGTCGCGTCGACACCGACCGCTGCGAGCATGGTCTGGCCGTAGGCGCTCAGGCTGTCGAGGGCGCTGACGTCGCCGCCGGCGGTGCCTTTGCCGCTCGACGAGTCGATGGGGAGGGCGCCGTAATCCATCACCGAGCCGAGCTTCGTCGGAGTGATTCCGCCGATGACGCCGCCCTTGAACGGCTTGCCGATCGTGATCGAGACCTGATGATTCGGGTTGTGCTGGCGGCCGTTGGTGTTGCCCTGGCCGAGGGTGCGGCCGAAGACGTTGAGCGTCATGAACGAGACCTGATCGGCGAGGCCCGCGCTCGCGAGCTGCGCCATGAGCGACGCGATCGACGCCACGCCGGCCACGGTCTGGGTCGTCTCGTTCGCCAGGCCGACGTCGCTGTGGTTGTCGCCGCCGAACGGAATGTGGACCGCGATGACGGGCGTGACCTTCATCTGGATCAGCGTGATGGCCGCGAGGATCTGCGACGCCGGCGAGTTGTCTTTGATCGACTCGAGCTGGTTCAGGAGATTCTGCGCGATGTTCCGCACCTGCGTCTGCGACGTCGCGAGCGAGTCGATGTACGCCTGCTGCGCCGGCGTCGCGCTGTTCTTGTAGAGGTCGTAGAGCTGGCCCAGCGTCTGATCGCGGAGCGGCTGCAAGGTCGTCAGCGGCCCGGCGGGGCTCGTCAGCGTGGCCTTGAGGGCGAGGGCCGGAATGATCGGGAGGGCCTGCCCGCCGTAGGTCAGCGCCTCGGACGGGGTGGTCGCTCCGAGGCTGATCGGCTGCGCCTGGATCGTGCCGAGGCACGGAGCGAGCTGCCGCGCGAGGATCGACGGGAGCATCTCGCCGGCGAGCGTCGTGTCTTGCAGCTTGAGCACGTCGGGCTCTTTCGGGTGCACCGGCGTGTTCGTCATCACGTGCCAGAAGCAGGTTCGATCGAGCACGCTCTGGGGCAGCGTCGACCAGGGGGTCGCCGCCTGGAACGACTGGCCCGCGAGGGTCAGCGCCCTGGGCGCCATCGTGGGGTCGCTGCTGTGAACGACGTTCGCGTCCTCGTAGGTACCGGGAACGCTCGCGTTGATCGGGTCGCCGTTGCCCGACGTGTTGAAGATGACGAACTGCGCCTTGGCCGGCGCCGCGCAGGCGGGCCCCGGCATGTCGGCGAGCGCGCGCCGCGGGTCGAGCAGCAGCGACGCGGGCAGGCCGGTGGCGAGGGCGCGGAGCCCGACGTAGCCCGCGCCGAAGAGCGACGAGAGAAGCGCGTTGCGGCGGCTGATCATGCTGGGCACGGCCTTCCCTCTCACATTCCGATCGAGACGGCGCTCGGCGCCAGACAGGCCGCGACGAACGTCGACTGGAGCGCCGCGGTCGCGCTCGCGCCCGACTGCATCGCGGCCTTGAAGTGACCGCCGAGGAGCTGCACGGCCGGCGCCGAGCGCGGATCCGACGGCGTCAGCCCCATCACCGTCTGCACGAAGTCGGCGACGGCCGCGTCGGACTGCGCGCTCGACCACTGCTTCACCCCGGCCACCTGCTTGGCCATGGGGACGTCGATGACGAGCGCCGCCGCCGCCTCGCAGATGTTCTCGGTGGCGGCGCGGTAGAAGAGGGTGGGCTGGTTCGGCAAGACCGGCGCGACGGCGCCGCGCCCATAGCCGTCGGACGGCAGGCCCGAGACGATCTCGGGGATCGTCGTCTTGGCGCCGTCGGGCGTCGTGGCGTCGAGGCCGCAGAGATCGGCGAACCCGAGGCGCGCGTCGAGCGCAGCGCAGAGGTGGTCGCGCCGCGAGACGGCGATGATCTTGCCCTCGTCGGAGCGCGTCGACGTTGCCGCGGCGTTGGTCGTGATGGGTGACGCGAAAATCTCGCGGACGAGGGTGCTCCACTGGAAGCCCGAGCTCGTGAAGAGGCCGACGATCCGCTGGAACTCGGGGTCGGTCGGCTGGCAGGGCGACGAGTTCGCGTAGTAACAGAGCTTCTGCGCCCAGGCCTGGGCGAAGAGCGGGTGCGTCGCGAGCGTCGCCGCGAAGTCGGCGATGCTGGTCACGGGCTTGACCACGTTCTGGAACGCGAAGAGGCCTTGCTGCCCCGCGTACTCGGCTTCGGCCTGGTTGTGGTAGTCCCACGAGTACGTCGACGCGACGATCGATCGCGTGGGGTCGAGCGTGCGGTGGCACCCGACGCACGCCGCTTGCGACGCGTGCGTCGCGTCGAGCCCGGGTGTGGTCGACGGAATCGTGGAGTCGGTCCCGTCGACCTGCGCGCCGAGCGCCACGATGAGCGCCTGGTTGGTGGTCACGCGCGCCTGGTTGCTCGTGTTCGTCTGCCAGTTGGCGAAGAACGCCGGCGTCGAGAAGAAGCCGATGCGGGGCACCGAGAGCACGAGCTCGGTCGCCGTGCGGAGCGTCGCGAGATCGAAGAAGCGCGTCGGCGACTCGCCCGCGGCCGGCGTGCGGACCGTCACCATCTTCCAGGTGCTGTAGTCGTCGGTCGTGAGCTGCGGCGCCGCGGCCGTGCCGCCGTAGACGGTGCACGTCGAGCCCTTCAACCCGGGCACCGCGCCGACCAGGATGTAGTGCAGCGCGTCCGACTCGCCGGGGTACACGATGGGGTCTTGCGTGCAGCCCTCGGCCACGAGCCGCGGCGCAGTGCCGACGTCCGGGTCGTACCAGTGCATGTAGTTTGCGCTCGTGGGATCCAGAGTCTCGCCGATCGGGATCGGACCCTTCGCGGCCTCGAGGGTGAGCCCGACGCCTTGGTAGGTCTTCGCCAGCCGGTCGGTGACCTTGCCCGCGTCATCGACCTGCCACGCGTCGAGGAACGCGTAGAACTCCATGAGCGCGGGCGTCATCATGAACTGGGAGGTGGTGGCCGCCTGGGTGAGGGGCGCCCCCTGGGCGACGAGCGCCAGGACCGTGCGGGCGAAGCTCTCGCTCGCGTTCTGGACAAAGAGAGGTCCAGTGGTCGCGTTGATGTCCGCTGTCCGCGGGGACACCTGATCGCTGAAGTCGGCGATCCCGACCTGCGTCTGCTGGAACGCGAGCTCGAAGAAGCGAAGCATCTTCGACGTGTACTGGGGGAGCCCCATCCAGCCGTCGATCAGCGTCGCGAGGTGCATCGGATCCGCCTCGACGGCCTTGACCTCGTCGTCGGTCGGGGGCAGGCCCACGAGCAGATTCTTCACCTTGGCGACGTAAACGGCCGGGGGATCCGGCTCGAAGGCGAACGGCGTCTTGTTCGCGGCCGCGCCCGCGTCGGCCGCGGTCGTCGCGGTCTTCGACGGCGCGGCGCCTGACCCGCCGCTGCTGCCGCACGCGCCTCCGGCGACACCGGCCACGAGCAAGAGAGCGAAGGGGAGGTGAGTGCGCAGCACGCGTGGGCTCTGCAGCTTAGCAACGGCAGTGCCACGCTCGCCAGCCCACGTGCTCGCGCTCCACGCCCTCCGCGGATGGTTTCGTGGGACTACGGTGTGAACGACTCGATCACGTTCGCCCCGCCGAAGAGGACAATCGATCCCACCGGGGACCACGCCGCGCGTGCGTTCGTGTGGGGCACGCGCGTGGGCACTTCGGTCGCCGCCGTCGCGCTCAGTCGGAAGACGTGGGTGGTGCCTGACGAGACCTCGCTCCCCACGACGAGCGCGTCGTTGGGCGCTGCCCACGCGAACGCCTGCGCGGACCCGAGGGGCACGGGCAGTTCGCCCCATGACGTCGTTGTCGTACACGATGCCGAGCCGACGGACGGAGCGCAGCCGAGATCGAGATCGCGTACGCCAGGGTCAGCGAGCAAGCCGACGAAGCCGCCGGCGAGGAGGAGATGCCGCGCGTCGAGCGCCGCGGCGCCCGCGCCCACCGTGGAGTCGGCCGGGAACTGGGAGAGCGCGAGGCCCGCCGCCGTGCCGGGCGCGACGTGCTCGACGCCCGCCGCCGTCGTGCTGCCGGCTGCGACCACGAGCCCGATCCCGTCGATCCACGTGGCCGCGGCGCCGAGTCGCGGCGCAGTCAGCGTGATCCAGGTCGTGTTGCCGTACGGGTAGCCCGCGTTGCTGGTGTCGCTCGGATCGATCTTGAGGACCTTGTCGGTCGCGTCGCCGGTCACGCGCGTCGCTCCGACGATGTACTGCGCCCCCGACGAGTCGAGCACCGTGGCGCCGCCCGCGATGTCGGCGAAGGTGCCGCCGGCGGGGAGCGTGAGCGCCGCCGTCGCGCTGCTCGAGAAGTCGAAGTACGTGCCTGCCGTGTCGCCGATGAGCCACGCCACCGTGCCGGCGAGCGCGATCGACCGCGGGACCAGGGGAAGCACGGGCGGCGAGGTGAGCGCGGTGAAGAACCCGAAGTCGAAGAGCTGCGTCGTCTTCGCGAGCGAGGTGTCGGACCCCCCGGCGATGAGGAGATACTCCCCCTGCACCAGCGCCAGCGTGGGCGCGTGACGCGCATCGGCCAGCGGGCCCGGCAGGCGCGCGAGCTCGCCGTTGCGCTGCACGAAGATGGGGAGCGTCTGCCCCGCGAGCGCGGCGTACTCGAGGGGAAGCGACGCCCCGAAGACGCGCTGCGTGTTCGACGGATCGAGCCCCTGCACCTGGATCGAGACCGCCGTCGACGTCTCGCTCAGTTGCCCGAGGTCGATCGTGCTCGCCGGAAGCTGCGTGGTGGCGAGCACGAGCCCCGCGTCGCCCACCTCGGCGACGATGCGCAGGGCCGTCGGCGCGGGGCTCTTCGTGAATGTGCCCGCTTCGGTGTCGGTGACGATCTGGATCGTGCCGCTATCGGCCGTGCTGCAGCCGAGGAGGGGAGCGACGCCGGCAAGGGGGACGACGATCGGGAGAAAAGAGGCCGAAAGAAAGCGGCTCACGCGGTGCCGTGTAGCACGTTCCCGCTGGCGCCCGTGAGCTCCCGTTCGCTTCGCTGGCCGTCAGCGATGCTGGCTGTCAGCGATCGCGCACGCTCAGGTTGCCGATGTAGTCGGTCTTGCCGAGGTCGACGCCGTTGTGCCGGAGGATGGCGTAGGCCGTCGTCGCGTGGAAAAAGAAGTTCGGGAGCTGCAGCTCGAAGAGGAAGTCGAGGCCCGTCAGCACCTTGCCCGGCATGAACGCCACGGGCACGAGCCGCTTCTCCGCGCCCTCGAAATCGGCCGGCTTGAAGGTGTCGAGGTAGGCTTTACAGGTCTGGATGCGCGCGCGAATCTCGTCGAGCGTCTGCTCGGTGTCCGGGTGCTTCGGGGGGTCCTTGTCGGCCAGGCGGGCGGCCGTGAACTTGGCGCTGTCGCAGACGGACTGAATCTGGCGGACGAGGGGGTACTGATCGGGCGCGAGGCGCGCGTTGAGCAGCACCACCGGGTCGAACGACCTGGCCTTCGCGTGCGCGACGCCCTTCTCGAGCCAGGCCTCGAGGTTCACGATCATCTGCTTCTGTTCCTTGATGGCGGCGTAAACGAGCGTCATGGGAGATCCTCCGCTCGGCTCGATGCTGGGCGCGGTTCGACGGTTGCGCCGGACGGCGAAGCGCCCGCCTCGGGCGATGAGCTCGTCGAACGTGCCCCGCGCGCGCGCCCACGAGCTCGGCCAGCGCGGCACCGATCCCGCGCTCGCCCCGGTGATGACCACGGACTCGATCCTGCATGGAACGAGGCTAGCGTAGACCCGAGGAGGCAAACCGGAGATGCCCGTGGAGCCCGCGTCGAGCGGCGAGTTGAGGGTCGGCGTCGACCTGGGCGGCACCAAGATCGAGGCGGTCGTGCTCCGCACGGGCGACGAAGAGCCGGTCGTTCTCGCGCGAATGCGCGTCGCGACCGACCGCGAGGCCGGCTACGAGCACATCGTGGCTGCCACGGCGAAGCTCATCGCCGACGTGACCCGCGAGGCCGGACTCGCCGAGCTCCCCCCGATCGGCGTCGGGATGCCCGGCAGCGTCACGTTCCGGAGCGCCGACGGCTCGCGCTCGGTCAACGCCCTCGTGAAGAACTCCAACACGGCGTGCCTGAACGGGCGCCCCTTCCGCGAGGACCTCCGGCGGGCCGTTGGCCAGGACGCCATCGTCTTTGCCAACGACGCGAACTGCTTCGCGCTCGCCGAGGCAGAGTACGGCGCGGCGCGCGGCGCGAGAGTCGTCTTCGGCGTCATCCTGGGCACGGGCGTCGGCGGAGGCGTGGTCTTTCGCGACGCGATCGGTGCCCGCGCGTGGGACGGCCTGCAAGGGATCGCCGGCGAATGGGGCCACGTCGTCCTCGATCCGTCGGCGCCGCTGCCCTGCTACTGCGGCCGGCGCGGCTGCGTCGAGCGGTACTTGTGCGGCCCGGCCATCGAGGCGGCGTACGCGGCAAGGGCCGGCACGAACCTGCCGCTCTCGGACATCGCGGCCGCGAGAGCGCACGATCCCGACGCACGCGTTGTTCTCGCGAATGTCGTCTCGAACTTCGGTCGCGCGATCGGCGCGGTGATCAACGTTCTCGACCCGGACGTCGTCGTCCTCGGCGGAGGTGTCTCCAATCTCGCTCTCTTCTACGCCGAAGGCCCGGCCGCAGTCGCTCGCTGGACTTTCACCGACGAGCTCAGGACGCCCATCGTCAAGAACGCCCTCGGCGATAGCGCCGGCGTCATCGGCGCGGCGATGCTGCGCCAGGAACGCTCGAAGCCGTCCTTGGTCTCCGCCGCCAAGCTCCGATAGCTTCAGAAGGCCTCCAGAAGGTCAACCCCGCCCGATCCGAAGAGGCCTGTCCAAGGCCAGGCCGGGACGTGCCGGTCAGGGATCGACTCCCGTGTGCGTCGCGTACTTTCGTGACTTCCACACGCCGAGTCCCTCGTCGAGAACGGTGACCTTCGTGAAGCCATTGGCAGCGAGCTTTTGCGCGAGGGTGCCGGACTCGGCGTGGGGGCACGCGCAGTAGCAGACCAGCCATGCGTCTCGTGGGAGCTGGGCGACGTAAGGATCGGGATCGTAGAAGGGAACGCTGACCGCGCCGGCGATGTGCTCGTTGAGGTAGTCCGACGGCGCGCGGGCATCGAGCACGGCCATCTTGGCGCGCCGATCGAGCTGGGCTTTGATCACGTCGGCCGGCGTCGTCGCGGGGGTCGCGTGAAAGCCCATGGGCTCCGGACCGCGGGGGTTCAGGGGGACGGGGCCAAGCGGAATCGGTGGCGGTTTCGGCGGCACCGGGCGCGGCACCGAGGCCAGGTGCGTTTGCCAGGTGCGCATGAGCGCCACGACGTCGTCGATCGCGCCGTTGCCGAGGCTCGACGCGAACCCGGCCATCGCCGTGCCGGTGCGCCCTTCGCGGGTCGCATAGCGCAAGAAGCCGTTGCTCGCCGTCGAGAGGAGGTCGACGTTGCCGATGTGAATGAAGGGGCCGCCGGTGCCCTCGGGGCCATGGCACCTGGCGCACTCGCGCGCGAACACGCCCGCGCCGCGTCCGGCGTCGCCGATGAGGGGCCCTTCGTCGAGCACGACGCGCGGACGCTCGCGCCACGCGTGGAGCGATCCGACGAGCGTCTCGATGTCTTCGTTGCTGAGCGGGCCGCCATGGCCTCTCGACCAGGCCGACATCGTCGAGCCGGTCCGGCCGTTGGCGATCGCGTTCCGCAGGAACTCGTCGCTCACCGACGCGAGGAAATTCTGGTTCCCGAGCGCGGGGGCCTGATCGGCCGCGTACCCCCGGCCGTCGGCGGCGTGGCACACGACGCACATGCGCGTGTAAAGCTGCGCGCCGCGGCGCTCGGCGACCGTCGGCACGATGCCGCCGCACTCGAGCGTCCCGCTCGCGATGCAGGCGACCACCACGAGGACGCACTGGAGAAGCGATCGAAAGCGCATGCGAAGCGGCTGGCGCGCCACGATAGCGCACTCGACCTCTCTCGCCGCCTACTCGGACACGGCCACCAAGATCTCGCCCAGGAACTCGAGCACGGCGCGGACGCGTGCGCTCCGTTGGAGATCGGCGTGCACCGCTTGCCAGATGACGCGCGGCGAGGGCGACGTCGTGGTCGGGACGCGCACGAGCGCGGGGTCGTGCGCGGCGACGGCCATAGGCAAGAGCGCCAGACCGAGGCCGGCCGCGGTCGCCGCGTAGATCGAGCTCACGCTGTCGGAGCGGAGCACGACGCGCGCGCCGTCGAGGCGCGGCGCGAACCACTCGTTCTCCACGGCGAAGGAGCGGGAATCGGCGAAGAGAATGACCGGGTGCCCCGCGAGGCTCACGTCGGGATCCCGGGGCAACCCGCAGCGCTCGATGTAATCCCGCGCGGCGTAGAGCGACAGCGGAACGCTCGCGAGGCGCCTCGTGACGACGTTCTCTTCGCGAGGGCGCGCCAGGCGGAGCGCCACGTCGGCCTCGCGCCGGGCGAGGCTCACGACGCGCGTCGTGCACTCGAGGTCGATCGTGATGCCGGGGTGCTGGGCGTGAAAGGCCGGCAGGTGCGGCATGATGAAGCGCGTCGCGAGCATCTCGGTCGACGTGACGCGCACGGCGCCGGCGGCCTTCTGGTCGGCGCCGATGATTTCGCGGTCGAGCGCGATCGCCTCGTCTTCGATTCGCTCGGCGCGCACGAGCAAGTCGCGCCCCGAGGGCGTGAGCACCCACCCGTCGGGCGTGCGATCGAAGAGCCGCGCCTGCACCTGGTCTTCGAGGGCGACGATCCTGCGGCCCACGGTCGTCGCGTTGATGCCGAGCAGGCGCGCCGCCCGCGCGAGCGTTCCGCCGCGGGCGACGGCGAGAAAATAGCGAAGGTCGTTCCAGTCGAGCATGGGGGCGAGTGCAAAAGCGCCGGTCGGGCCTGCAACCTTGCCGCGTGTCGGCCCGGGCGAGAAGCCCCAACGTATGGAGATGGAACTCCCCCGAGCCATCGAAGACACGTCCGGGACCGCCGTCGCCTCAGCCAGGCCTTCGTTCACCGAGTTCGTTCTCCACGCGGGCGACGGAGTCCCCCTCGCCGCGAACCTCCACGCGCCGGGCGGCCCCGCGCGCGGCACGCTGATCCTCCACGCGGGGGCGGCCACGCCCCAGCGCTTCTACCGCCCCTTCGCGTCGTTCCTCGCCGAGAACGGCGTGCGCGTCGTCACCTACGACTACCGGGGCGTCGGCCGCTCTCGGCCGGCGTCGCTCCGCGGCTACCGGGCCACGATGACGGAGTGGGCGCACCTCGACGCCCGCGCGGCGCACGCGTACGTGCGCGAGCACTTCGGCGACCGTCCGGTCGCGATCCTCGGGCACAGCTTCGGGGGACAGCTCGTCGGTCTGATCGACGAGGCGCGCGACGTCGCGGGCGCGATCATGGTCGCGGCGCAGTTCGGGTACTATGGAAACTGGCCTCCGCTCGGGCGCCTGCGCTACGGCCTGACGTGGCGCGCCCTCGTCCCGACCCTCACGGCGGCCCTCGGCTACCTGCCGGGCCGCGCCGGGCTGGGCGAAGACCTGCCCCGGGGCGTCGTCGAAGAGTGGGCGCGATGGTGCCTGCACCCCGACTACCTGATCTCCGGCCACCCCGACGCGGCTGCGCGGTTCGCGCGGTTCGACCGGCCCACCGCCTTCTATAGCTTCACCGACGATCCGCTCGCGCCCCTCCGCGCGGTTCGCGCGCTCCGCGTCCGCCTGACCTCGGCGAAGCTCGAACACCGGCGCGTCGATCCGAGCCTCGTGGGGGCCGGGCCGATCGGGCATCATGGTTTCTTCCGCTCCAAGTGCCGCGAGCCGCTGTGGACGGAAACTCTGGCGTTCCTCACGGACGTCTTCGAGGGTCGCGCCCCGCGAAAGGTCCGCCGGCCGTCGCCTTCGCTGTCTCCCTTCGAGTCGTGGGATGTGCGCGACGAAGACCTCCTGGCCGACCTTCGAGGCTGCCGAAGCCGTCCGTAAGCGCCAGCGCCATCCTCCCTACATCACACCGCACATCGCACCGCACGCGGTCGCCAGGCGTGCCGCCAGGCGCGTTGCCGTCATCGCCACCCACGTTGGCATCGCGGGTCCAGGCCACCCTTCCGCCGAGCGTGAAACCGCACGCTTATGAGACGGATCGTTCTCTAGACACGGGGCATGCAGGTTGCTAAATCCGGCCGGGCTCGCGAGAATGTTCGCCTTCCGTAGCGGCGCAGGCTCTACTTTGCGCGCTGCGACGGAAGCAAGTTCGAACGGGCATTTGGGGTCGGGTCAAGTTCCCGATCACGAAACTCGGCTCTCAGGAGGTTTGGCAATGCTTCGAAGGATCGTTACCGGCGTCACTATCGGCGTCGCGGCCCTCACGGTCCTCGGCGCGACCGGCGTCGGGTGTCTCACCCGGCCGGTCGAACACTCCAACCCTATAACGAAGACGAACTTCGTCACGTCGATCCCCCAGGGGTCGATCGACAAGGTCGACCTCCTCTTCGACATCGATAACTCGGCGTCCATGGGCGACAAGCAGGCCTACCTCACCTTTGCCATCCCCGACCTCGTCGCCCGGTTGGTCACGCCGAACTGCATCGACCCCAACGGCGTCATCATGGGGAAGGCGGCGCTCAACGGCTCGTGCGCGGGGGGGGCGTCGATCACGTCCGAGTTCCCGCCCGTGCACAACCTGCACATCGGCATCGTGAGCTCGTCGCTCGGCCCGCGCCTCGGCGATGCCAATGGGGGCGGTGGGGCGTGTCCTACGACGGGCGCCCCGAGCACGCTGCCCACCGCCAGCGGCGTCATGCTCGATCGGCACAACGACGACCAGGCGCACCTCCTGAACCGCAGCGCCGATCCGACGAACCTCACGAACTACACCGAGACGCCGCTCGCCGCCGCCACAGACGGTGCGGGCGACAACTTCCTCGACTGGTTTCCGCCCGCCAGCGTGAACCCCGCGAACATGAACGTCATGCCCACGGGGCCGACGCCGGTCACGGATGCGCCGACCCTGCAAACCGATTTCCAGAAGCTGGTCGTCGGCGTTCACCAGTTCGGCTGCGGCATCGAGTCGCAGCTCGAGACCTGGTACCGCTTCCTCATCCAGCCCGACCCGTACGCGTCGCTCGTGGTCGACAAGAACAAGATCGCGCAGTGGCAGGGTTTCGACACCGTGCTCCTCGCGCAGCGCGCCGACTTCCTCCGCCCCGACTCGCTGGTCGCCATCCTCGTCTTGACCGACGAGAACGACTCGGAGGTCGACGTCCGGTCGTTCGGCGGTACGGGCTATAACTTCATGTCCACCAGCTTCCCGCCGCCCCGCGGCACCTCGGCGTGCCAGTCGAACGTCCCGGCGCAGGTCAACAGCGCCGCGTGCACGTCGTGCGGCTTCCAGAAGAACGCGGGCGACCCGTCGTGCATGACCGACGTCCCCGCGGGCGGAAAATACGGCGTCTATCCCCGGACGCACCTGAACGACTGGGGCTACGATCTCAACCTTCGCCACGTGCATGAGAAGCAGAAGTACGGCGTCTCCGTGCAGTTCCCGATCGAGCGCTACGTGATCGGGTTGACGTCTCCCAAGGTGCCCAACCGGGACGGCGAGTACCCGCCCTCGGGCACGAACGGGGGCTATTCGTCGGAGTACGAGGGCACCAAGAACCTCAACTGCACGAACCCGCTCTTCGCGGCGACCCTGCCGAAGCCACCGGGCGCGGCGGCGCAATGGAAACCCACCGCCAACGACCTTTGCAATCTGTCGCCGAGCACGCGAAAGCCGGGCCTCATCTTCTACGCGCACATCGGCGGCGTTCCGCACCAGCTCTTGCAAGTGAATCCGGCGGATGTGAACAGTCCGCAGAAGGACACGCTGACCGACGCCGACTGGCAGCTCATTCTCGGCAAGGATCCCGAGAACTACGACTACACCGGCATCGACCCGCACATGGCCGAGTCGTACGACTCGCGCATCACCGGCAAGAACCCGATCCCCGTTCCGCCCAACGGCAACGCGCTTCAGGACTCGACGACCGCTGCGACTCAAGTCATCGACCCAATCAGCGGCCGCGAATGGGTCACGGACTCGACGATGGCCCAGCACGACGGCCTGAACGTCGACCGCGAGTACGCGTGCATCTTCAAGCTCGTGGATTCCAAGACGGGCGCCCCGACGCCGCGCCAGTGCGACGCCACCGCCACGACTGCCGATCCGACGCTCAAAGACTCGTGCGACTGCACGCCGCCGCAAGCGGCGAGCGGATCGTTCTCGTACAACGAGATCCCGGCCGTCTGCAACGCCGCGAACCCCACCCAGCAGGACTTCGCGAAGGCCTATCCGACCGTCCGCGAGCTGCTCCTCGCCCGGAAGCTCGGGCAAGCGGGGGGCAACGAGGGCATCATCTCCTCGCTCTGCCCCATTCACGTCTCCGACCAGTCGCCCGACGGAATGTCGGATCCGCTCTACGGCTATCGCCCGGCGATGAACGCCATCGTCAATCGGCTGAAGCAAGCGCTGTCGCACGAGTGCCTGCCGCAGAGGCTCGTCATCGACCCGACCACGAACCAGGTCCCCTGCCTCGTTCTCGGCACCTTCCCGAGCGGCTCCAGCTCGCCGTCGGCGTGCGCTGACGTCACCCCTGCGACCGCCACGAAGGGCACGGGCTACACGGACTCGATGGACCCGACCATTATCCAGCACTTCAAGAACGATCAGCACGCGGCCTGGCTGGCAGGCGGCTCGGTGGGCGACGACCCGGCGAAGCAGCTCACCTGCGAGCTCACGCAGCTGCCGCCGAACGTGAAGTGCGACACGGGCCCCTCCGACGGCTGGTGCTACATCGACACGCCCGGCGCCGTCATGGGATGCACGCAGGCCATCCTCTTCAACCCGCTGGCGCTCACCTCGGGCGTCACGACGAGCCTGCAGTGCATCGAAAAGGCTCCCGATGTGCTCGGCGACGGCGGCTGACCGTCACGGGTAGTACCACCGGTCGCTGAGCGATTCAGCGAGCAGGAGAGCGGCCCCGGTTCGGGGCCGCTTTTCTTTTGTGCGCCGCGCGCGCGCACCGTGCTTCGCGATGGGATCGCGACGGCGTGGCCATCAGGGATCGTCGCGGGTCGCGGCTACGGCGCGGTCGACCCGACGGTGCTCGCGCACTTCAAGAAAGACCAGATGGACACCTTCAACGCCAACGGGGGCTCCGGTGCCGATCCGTCGACGGAGCTGACCTGCCAGCTCGTCTCTGCGGCGCTTTTCTCGCTGCGCGTGACGTCCGCTGGCTAGAGCGCTGCGAGGAGCTTGGCGCCGTCGGGGACGCCCCAGCCGGTGCAGGGGTCCCAGCCGGGCTTCGCGGCGAAGTGGCCTTCGAGCATGCCGTCGGTGTCGTTGTTGCCCGTCGTGATGTCGCGAAGGACGTCGTCAGGGGTAGCCCTGCCCTTGAGGCAGGGTTCGCGGGGGCTCGCTCGCCCATACCGCGAGCGGCCACATGATCGGCGGCACGGGGTAGGCAGGCCGCGCGAAGAGATACCCCTGCCCGTATTGTGCGCCCGAGTCGACGCACGCGCGGAACTCGTCGCGGGTCTCGATGCCCTCGGCCACCACGGTGGCGCCGAGGTCCTCACACAGGCGCACGACCATCGCCACGACCTTCTGCTGCCGCGGCTTCTTGTGGAGGTCTTGCACGAGCTTGCGATCGAGCTTCACGATGCGAGGCTCGAGGTCGGCGATGAGATTCAGGTTGGAGTAGCCCGCCCCGAGATCGTCGATGACGAGGTGTACGCCCGCGCGCCCGCACACTTCGCGGAGAACGCTCACGCACAGATCGAAGTGGGTCATCGGGGCCGACTCGGTGACCTCGAGATAGATGTCGTCGTCGTGTGAAAAGACCGGGTCGTCGGGCCGGACGAGCCAGCCTTCTTCGAGCTCGTTCGGGTGCAGATTGACGAAGAGCGGCGTCCCGCTGCAGAGCGGCACGGCGATCTCGCGAATCATCCGGCCGAGGCGACCCGTCGCGTGCATCGCCGCCGCGTGCTCGAACAGCACAGGAGGCGTGAAGTTCGGGATACGACAGCGAACGAGCGCCTCGTATGCGAAGAGCCTTCCACCATCCAGCGTCACGATGGGCTGAAAGACCGCCGACAGGTCTTCGGGCTTCACCAGCCGCTCGAAGAACTGAAATTCATGGTCCCCCGAAACATTGGCCGCGCTAGGCGCACCGGAGAGGCTGTTCGATGGGGGCGACGGCGCCGGCGGGTCTTCCAAGAGCACATCCCCTTTCGCGAACCGGGCGAGCCGAGCTGGTTGGCGCGGAGGTCGCGCCAACGCCAGCATGAGACGGTATCACGCGATGCGCTCGATAGATCGAGTATCGTTTTGGTAGCCACGGGCTCGTCGCGCCGTCGCCTTTGCCCCGCACTTAGCCCCCTCTCACTTAGCCCCCTCTCACTTAGTTAGCCGCCTCTCACTTAGCCCCCCGCACCCACCCACCGCCCCCCCCGCCCGAATCGCCCGCCACTTCACTCCCCCCGACAAACCCCCGAACAAACCGCGGCCCACCACCGCCAGCCCATCCACGGCCCACCACCGCCAGCCCACGGCCCACCACCGCCAGCCCACCGCCAGCCCACGGCCCACCACCGCCAGCCCACCCACGGTCTACCCACGGTCTAACCATCGCCATGCTCGCCACGCAGGTACGCCAGAAGGACAGCGTCTTTTACTTCGCCGCCTATCCCGCGGAGGATCTCCTCGATCGCGTTCGCTTCATCTCGCGCTTCTATGCCGAGGGCGAACGCAGCATCGTGGCCGAAGAGGCCGGCGCCGACGACCCGCGCGACGACGTCGCCACGTTCATCGGAAAGATCGAGCGAACGGACGCGGCGTTTCAGCGGGAGATGTCGCGCTCGAAGGTGGCCGCGATCAAGAACTTCTACGAGACGGCCGTCAGCCAGCCGCCGATCCCGGGAACCGTGCTCCTCTTCACGGCCGATACGCTGCGATTCGAGCCCATCAAGCCGTTCGAGAACGTGGGCAACCTCGAAGAGCCGGCGCGAAAGTATCTCATCATCGACGGGCAGCACCGGCTCGCCGCGCTTCACTTCTACATGAAGCAACGGCCCGACGAAGCGCGCACGATGCACGTGCCGTGCGTGATCTTCGACGGAAAGAGCGAAGACTTCGCGACGGAGATGTTCGTCATCATCAACTCGACGCCGACGCGCATCAACAAGAGCCACCTCGTGGACCTGTACGAACGGGTGTCGTGGGCCGCGCCCGACCGCAAGTTCGCCGCGCACGTGGTGGAGCGGCTTTACAGCGAGGGCGACAGCCCGCTTCGTTACCGCATCAACCGCCTCGGCGGTCGCTCGCGCCAGGAGAAGTGGGTCCTCCAGGCCGAGCTCTTCAACGAGATTCACCGGTGGGCGTCGGCCGACTGGGCCGCCATCGAAAATAAGAACCCGAAGCGCGAGGCCGACCGGTACTACGACCTCGTCCGCGACTTCTTGAAGGCGGCCGAGAAGGTGTGGGGGCCGTCGTGGGGCCACGCGCAGTTCATGGTGACGCGGCCCGTGACGATCAAGGCGATGCTCCGCGTCTGCGCCGACCTCGCTCGCGTCGACGCCGAGCCCGCCGAGGGCCGCATCGGCCGCTGGACACGCAAGCTGGCGCCGTGGGGCGACCTCCAGAAGAGCTTCCGCGCCGAGGGCTTCTACGAGCGCTTCCCCGCCAAAGGCCAGATCGAGCGCGTTGGCCGCGTCCACCGCGAGCTCGGCCGCGCCGCCGGCATCGAGGCCCGCCGGCGCAAGGGCGACCCCAGCTCGCTCTAGCCGGGAGCGAAGGGGAAGACACGCTAGTGAACGTCGACGTCGCGGGTGTCGTGTTCGACGCCGTCGCGCAGGAGCGTGACTTTGAGGGTGTGGACGCCGGCGGGAAGGGTGATCCGGAGGGGGACGGTGGTGTCGCCGGACTTCGCGGGGAGGATGACGTTCGCGCGGTTCCAGGTGTCGGCGAGCTTGGCGGCGGCGAGCGACGTGCGCCACGGCCAGCGCGCGCCGGCGGGCGCGGGCACGGGCTCGAGCGCGAGGCGCCAGGCTCCGCGGAGATCGGAGTACTTGCGGGGCGATGCGTCGGGCGCCGGTGCGAGGGCGAGGTACGTGGCGCCCGCCGCGTACGCGGGGCCGTCGGCGCTCATCACGGGCGGCTGGGTCGGAGTGTGGGCCGGCGCGTGCACGACGATCTCGACGCGCGTCGAGCCGTCGGCCGCCGCCGTGGCGTGCGCGTCGACGACGTGCGGCGCCTCGCCGGGCTCGACGACGCGTCCGTCGCCGTCGAGCCGGAGCGACTCTTTTCCGCACGGCGTGGCGGCGTCGTCGTCCGAGAGCGTCGCGCAGGCGCCGCACTGGCACCCGTCGCACACAGGCAGCTCGGCGTCGCCCGCGAAGCCTCGCTCGCGGCGGAGCCACTGCTCGAGCGTGATCTCGTCGAACGTGCCGGGACCGCTGGCGAGCCACGCGTCGCGGTACCGGGCCGCCGCGTCGACGCCGATGAAGCGCAGATGCCACGGCTCGTTCTTGTAGCCGGTCTTCGGGTCGACGGGCACGGCATGGTCGCGGCGCACTTCGCAGCGAGACCCGTCTTTGCGATCGTCGGGATGGATCGGGTAGGGGAGCACGAAGCCGTACTTCCAGGCGTTCTCGTCGAGCCATTGACCGCCCGGCGTGCAGCCGAAGCCGTTCCGGAAGACGCTCCCGCGCGCCGCCCAGTCTTCGGTGAAGAGATCGAGGGTCGTTCCGAGCTGGTGCTGACTGTGCCCGGGGAGCGCGCTCTGCTCGGTGGCCTCGCAGAAGCCGCCGCGCGCCTTGCTTGCCCAGCCCGCGAACACCCAGCACTGGGTGCCGAAGGCCCGGAACGAAGAGCTCACGTGCCCGGGCATCTTCGCGTCGCGCATCGCGTCGAGCATCGTCTTCAGCCCGCCGGCGGCGTCGCGCCGCAGGCACTCGCGCGAGGCTTCGCACTCAGCGGCCGTGCGGGGATGACCGTCGTGGAGGTCGACGAGATCGGAGGGGGCGTACGCCGGTGCGAGGGCGCCCGTGGGCGAGCGGTTGACGAGTGCGAGCGCGTCGTCGCCGTCGACGAAAGCGAGCTTCGTGTCGGCCGCGGCGAGGTACGAGTGAAAGGGTCCGCCGCGGACCAAATTGGGGCAGCTGTAACTAGGAATCGGCGTGGCCGGACCGAAGGAGGGCACGGGCGCGAGGACGGGCGCGGACGCGGACGCAGACGCAGACGCATGCGCAGACGCGGACGCGGACGCGGACGCGGACGCCGGCGCCGGCGCGTGCGCGGACGCGGCGGCTGCGACGCTCCCCGAGGTGGTCTCGGTCGGGTGAACGCACGGCCCGAGCGCGGCCACGAGGACGATCGCGAATCGACGCACCTTCACCACTCGAACTGGTACCGCGCGGGATCGTTGCCGCGCACCCGAACGACCATTCGCCGCGGCGTCAGGGTGACGACGGCGTGGGCGGCGGCGGGGCGCCCGGGGGCGTCGTCATCGAGGTTCTCGATCAAGCTCTGAACCGTCACGTACGGGATTCCTCCGATGACGTCGAGGTGGTTCCAGTGCAGGTGCCCGTTGAAGACCGCCCGCACGCGGCCCGAGCGCCCGAAGATGGCGCGAAGCTCGGCGCGCTCTTTCACGAGGGCGATGTGCGGTCTGCCCGCGAACCAGCGAGACCCGTCGAGCTCTTGCTCGCTGGCCGAGTGGTGCATGCAGACGATGACGGGCAGCTGCGTGGCGGCGAGGTCGGCCCGCAGCCACGCGATCTGCGGCTCGGGCACGCGAATGTCGACGCGCTTCGTCTCGAGCGTGTGCAGCACCACGACGTGCCAGCCGCCGTGATCGAACGAGTAGTAGAGCGGCCCGGTCCGCTGCCAGGCGCGGTTCAAGTCGTCGCGGTTCAGGTGAATCGAGTCGTGGTTGCCGGCGACGTTCACGAGCGGCGCGCTCGCCCCGCGGAGGATGGCCTGGCACTCCCCGTAGCGGGCGAGGTCGGCCTCGCGCGATTCGTCTTCGATGTCGTCGCCCAGGTTGACGACCAGGTCGGGGCGCACCTCGTCGTTCATCTGGCGCACGAAGTCGCGCGCCAGCTCCCCGGCGAGGCCGGTCAGCTTGCGCAGCTTGCCCGCGAACCGCGCTTCGGGACCGAAATGGAGGTCGGTGACGAGGCCGATCGTGATTGCGTCTGCGTCGGGCATGGGGCAACGGCAGTGTAGTCCGGAGAGGCCGCGATCGCAGGCATACGGAGGCCGAGATCCGGCGCTTGTGGTACTCGTGGGCAGGTCATGCGCCCCATCGTGATTGGTGCCGGTCGCGGCAGCCGCCTCGGACCGGAGACGGACGACATCCCCAAGGCGCTCGTGCCCGTGATGGGCCGGCCCATGCTCGACTGGATCCTCGACGCGCTCGCCGTCGCCGGGTTCGCGCGGCGCGACGTGCTCTTCATCTGCGGCTACCGGGCCGACGTGGTGCGCGCGCGCTACCCGGAGCTCTCGTACGTGGAGAACACGCAGTGGGAGCGCAACAACATCCTGGGCTCGCTCATGTGCGCGCGCGACGCGCTGGGCTCGGGGTTCGTGTCGACCTACGCCGACATCGTCTATCGCGGCTCCACGGTGGCCAAGCTCGTGGCCTCGCCGCACGACAAGGTGCTCGCGTGCGACACCGACTGGCGCCGGCGTTACGTCAACCGCAGCCAGCACCCCGAGACCGACGCCGAGAAGATGCGCGCCGAGGGCGAGCGCGTCGTCGAGCTGTCGCGTCGCATCGCGTCGGAGAAGGCGAGCGGCGAGTTCATCGGGGTCACCAAGTTCACGGCCGACGGCGCGCGCGAGATGGTCGCCGCGTTCGACGAAGCCCGCGGGCGTCGGGCCGGCGTCGACCCCACGACGGCCTGGCGCGAAGGGCGCACGTTCGAGCGCGCGTACATGATCGATCTCTTCCAGGACATGGTCGAGCGCGGAGCGACGTTCCATCGCGTCGACACCCACGGCGGTTACATGGAGATCGACACGCGCGAAGATCTGGCCCTGGCCGACAAGTGGTGGCGCGAGTCGACGCCCGAGTAGCCGCGCGATGGCCGAAGCCGAGATCCTGCTCGACGGCGTGGGCAAGCGCTTCGACGCGGCGGGGCCGGCGCTCGACGGAATCACCCTGGCGGTGCAGCGGGGCGAGTTCGTGGTCGTCGTCGGGCCGAGCGGGTGCGGCAAGTCGACGACGCTGAGGCTCGTCGCCGGGCTCGAAGAGCCCGACACCGGCGCCGTCTCGATCGCGGGACGGCCCATGAAGGGCGTGCCTCCGCAGGATCGCGACGTCGCGATGGTGTTCCAGGGGTATGCGCTCTACCCGCAGATGACCGTGCGCGAGATCCTGGCGTTCCCCCTCAAGATGCGCGGCGTCTCGAAGGGCGAGCGTTCCCGCGCGGTGGCCGAGGCGGCCGCTCTCCTTCGCATCGAGCCGCTGCTCGATCGACGGCCCGGCGAGCTCTCGGGGGGCGAGCGGCAGCGGGTGGCGATGGGGCGCGCGATCGTCCGCAAGCCGCGCGTCTTTCTGTTCGACGAGCCCCTCTCGAACCTCGACGCGTCGCTCCGGGGCGACCTGCGCCTCGAGATCGGCCGCCTCGTGAGGCGCCTCGGCGCGACGGCGCTCTACGTCACGCACGACCACGTCGAGGCCATGACGCTCGCCGATCGCATCGCCGTCATGCGCGCCGGCCGCATCGAGCAGGTCGGCACGCCCCGCGAGGTCTACGAGCGCCCCGCGACCGCGTTCGTCGGCGGGTTCGTCGGCTCGCCGAGAATGAACTTGCTGCCGGCGCGGGTCGAAGGCGATGCGGTGGTGGCGGGCCCGTTTCGGGTGCGCCGGCCCGCCGAGGCGCTTGAAGGGACCGCGACCGCCACGATCGGCGTGCGCCCGGAGCACGTGCGTCTCGACGCGGCGCTCGAGGGTTCGGCCGGGTCGAGCGACGGGGCCGTGTGCGCCGACGGGACCGTTCGCGCCGAGATCATCGCCGTCGAACCGCTCGGCGCCGAGACGCACCTGGTCGTGCGCGTGGGTGACCTCGAGTTGCGCGCGCAGTGCCGCGGCTTCGACGCGCCCCGGCGCGGCGACATCGTTCGCGTCTCGTTCGACGCGCGCCGCGCGCTGGTCTTCAGCGGAGACACCGGCGGCCGGCGGCTCGAGGGGATCGACCGAGGGTAGCGACCCCTGACGCTATAGCGCGTCCTCGTGTATCGTTCCCGGCGTGCTCGCGTCGCGCCGGGATGTGCTCCGCGCGTCGATCGCCGCGCTGGGCCTGTCGGCCAGCGGCTGCCGGCGCGCCGGTCCGCTCCGTGAGAACGGGCGCGTCGTCGTCTCGTTCTGGTACGCCTACGGCGACGCCGTCCGGAAGGTGCTCCTCGACCTTGTCGCGCAGTTCAACGCGAGCCAGTCGCGGGTCGTCGTCAAGGCGGTGCACCAGGGCGACTACTTCGAGTGCCTCGCCAAGCTGCGGACCGCCATCGCGGCGGGCGCGGCGCCGGCCTTGTCGCATGTGGTTCTCGAAGTCCTGCCGTACCTCGCGCGGGCGGGGGTCCTCGAGCCGCTCGACGCCTACGACGGCGCGGGCGCGCTCGACTTCGTGCCGCAGCTCGCCCAGCCCGGGTCGTTCACCGACGGCGACCGCGAGCCGCTCTTCGGGATCCCGTTCAATCGATCGACGCCGATCGCGTTCGCCAACGGGCACCTGCTCGAGCGCGCTGGCGTCGCGATGCCGTCGACGTGGGACGCCCTCGTCGCCGTCGCCAGGAGGCTGACGGACGCCGGCGCCGCGGACCCGACGTGGGGCTTCGAAGTGCCGATCGCGTGGTGGTATTGGGTCGCCCTGGTGGGGCAGGCGGGGGGCCGCGTCGTCGAGGCCGACGGGCGCGTCTCTCTCGGCGGCGTCGCAGGCGAAGAGGCCCTGCGGCTCTGGCAGCGCCTCGTGCAGACCGAGCGGGTCATGCGGCCGCCGCCGGGCCGCGACTACCAGGCGTGGCAATCGACCAACGAGAGCTTCCTCCGCGGACGTGTCGCCATGATGTGGAGCAGCACCGCCTACGTTCGCTATCTCGAGACGAACGCGCGCTTCCCCGTGGTCGCCGCGCCGCTGCCCCGCGGCGTGCGCGCGAGCGTGCCCACGGGGGGCACCATGTTCGTCGTCATGCGCGCCGCCCCTGACGAAGAGAAGCGCGCGGCCTGGGAGTTCGTTCGCTGGATGTGCGAGCCGGCGCAGACGATCGCGTGGTCGACGCGCACGGGGTACATGCCGGTGACGCGCCCCGCGGTCGAGCGTCTGACGGCGAGCGGCTGGTACGCGGACCACCCGAACGACCGCGTCGCCTACGATCAGCTCGCGGCGGCCCAGCCCTGGCCGTGGGCTCCGGAGCTGTTCCGCATCGAGCGCGACGTCGTCGAGCCTCGCCTCGAGGACGCCGTGCTCTCCGGCCGCGACGCGCGCGAAGTCCTCGCCGAGGCGCGCGACGAAGCCGCGAGGCCGGGGTGACGCCGCGTTCGAGGTGGCACCCGTGGGCGATGCTCGCGCCGACCCTGGCGCTGCTCGTCGTGTTCTTCCTGATCCCCATCGGCGTCGCCGCGTACGAGAGCGTCTTCTCGTGGGATCTGCTCACGCCGCCGAGGTTCGTCGGCGCGTCCAACTTCGCCGCGATCGCGGCGCACGGGCAGCTCGTACGCACCGCGCTCCGCACGCTCGAGTACAGCGTGCTCGTCGTGGCCGGAACGATGTCCCTCGGCCTGGCGCTCGCGCTCCTGGTCAACCGGCCGGGGCGCTTCTTCGCGCTCGTGCGGGCCAGCGTCTTCAGCGCCTACGTGGTCAGCTGGGTCGCGGTGGCGTTGCTCTGGATGGGCCTCTTCGAGCGCGGCGGTCGCTCGCTCCTTGGCGACCCGCGCTGGGCCCTTCCGGCCCTCGCGTTCGTGGGCGTGTGGAAGCTCACTGGCTACGCCATGATCGTCTTCCTCGCGGGCCTGCAGGGCGTCCCTCCTTCGCTGCTCGAGGCCGCGGCGCTCGACGGCGCCGGCGCCTGGGGGCGGCTCCGCCACGTGACCTTGCCGCTGCTCGCGCCCACCGCCGCTTTCGTCGGGACGACGACGCTCGTCACGAGCTTCCAGGCGTTCGACGTCGTCCGGATCATGACCCAGGGCGGTCCAGCGCGCGCGACCGAGCTCTTCGTGTACGCGATCTACGAGCAGGTCTTTCTCGACCTCAGCATCGGCCGCGCGAGCGCGCTCACGGTCGTCTTCTTCGGGATGCTCCTAGA
>OBLW0100000802.1_pt1 | contig 26922 bp, 10 predicted proteins | sample 1520161 | NCBI WGS metagenome assembly OBLW01 (sample SAMEA3539309, study PRJEB22396) | soil metagenome | biome: tundra; feature: field; material: soil | place: USA | collected 2010-05 | depth 0.15 m | reverse complement strand
GTCACACCACGATGTCCACGCCGATTGCGTCATGATCGGACAGGGGCGTGGCCCGGAGGCCCCGGGCTGCGGCCTGACTATCTCACCAGGCCAACAATACACCAATACCAGAATTTCATGGTGATGAACTGTGATTGCACGGTAGCCCAGACGACACGTCCAGATTTTGCAACGAGCGCTTTGGATTGCCCCACAACCTGGCGAGGTGCTTTATTTGCTCGTCTTCTTCAGAGGTGCCTTTTTCAAACCCGCCTTCTTCGGAGCTGTCTTCTTACTCGCCTTCAGGGCTACCCCGGAGGTTGTATCGATCTCGAAACAGAGCCATCCACCGTTGCCGTTGCCGGCGTTCTCGAATATCAGTTGCTTTGGATTGGAGCGTATGGACCAGACGGTCAAAGGGCCGAAAGTCATGCGATCATCGAGAAACCGGTTGGTAGCCTGGACATAGGCGAGCCGGACATCCGTTGGGAACTCAACGACTGTTGAGCTTGACGAAGTGGAGATGACCTTGATTCCGGTATTGCTCGTCTTGATGAACGCTGCCTTTTGCAGGATTCCTTTGTAGATAGGCATTTTCCCTTTCCCGGCCGAGATCTCGAGCCTGCTGCGGAGGATACAGTATGGCGCCTCCTGCGTCAAGCGTTTTCGTTCGCTTGTTACTCGACCCGGTCTTTGGCCTTTGCATCCGCAACCGTCAGCCACTGCATGTTCGAGGGCTGGTCCGGTCCGCCCCGCTTTAGCGAAACGATATGGTCCACGGCGTAGCCGTGCAGGTGCCGGTTGTTGTGCCGGTGCTTGGGCAAGGATTCTGCTTTTGGAACTCCCGCCGGTTTGGCGGGGTTCCGCTTGATCCGCCCGTTGGCGTCTCTCTCGCAGGATGTGCACTTCCTTGAGGCGGTCCTGGTGTGGCCGCCTACCGAACGGGCCTTGCTGACCATTCCCTTTGATCGCGCGACGTTGCGCGATCCGTAGGTGCGGTTCGCGGCCAAACTTGGTAGCGCAGCAAATAGCGGGATGACCAGCAGACGGTAGACACCTCGACGCATACATCACCTTCATCGGCAGCATCCAGCTTTTTCTTTAGCTGCCGACGGAAGCGCTTTATCTCAACCGCCACATCCCTCGACCACCACCAGGAGATCCCAATGTCCAAACCCTTACGACTCTCAGACCTTTCGTTCGCTCGACAGGCGCTGGTGCGCCTTTGTCAGGATGTGAATTTCGGCCAGATCCTCGACTTGCGGGTGGGGAATGCGGAGCCAATCTGGAACCCCGGCCCGACGATCCTGTCGGAGGTCAGGCTCGATATTGAGGAGGCCCCGCGACCGGAAGGCGGATTGCCCGATTTCAAACTCTCCTCTGAGATCCAGCGGCTGATGTGTCAGCTCGATCAGCTTAAAGACGGAAGGATCGAGAAGATCGAAGTTCGGGGAGGCGTTCCCAGACGCCTCATTCTGACTTCACGGCTGGCGTAGGCCCCGCGCGGAGCGTCGCTACACGAACCTTTCCAAGCGAGAACTCAACTATGCACCTGACTCGGACCCGCGAAGACTCGGGCGCTGGAGGTGTGCCTGAAGAGAGGTCTACTGATAACACCTCATCCGAGCAACCTGCAATCGCGCCTACCCCCTTTGGAATGCAGAAGATGTGGCTATTATAGTTATGGCCTGGCTGATAGTCCTCGATAATGCGCCCGGCCCCAGTTTTCCCTCGTGGGAGACTGGCATGATAGGCACCCACGAGTGGGTCGCCCACGGGCTACTATCCCTTTGGAATGCGGAAGATGTGGCTATCACGGCCTGGCAGGATTGGCAAGCCACTGGCCAATAGAAAGCGCACCGAATCCGGCAAAGCCTGATAAAACCCGCTCTCTCAGCGCTCCAGGACGCATCGCCTGCCACCCGTCTGATGCTGTAGCATCCCCCTTCCCACCGCAAAGCAAGGAGTTACTGACATGAAACGCGTCGAGGAGCCACGCACTTCGAGAGTAGATCACTATTTTGACGAGCCACAGGCAATGGTTCCGCAAACAGCGAAGGCACGCGCCGCTTCGCATCCTCCATCCAGTGGTAGAGCTTCGCCTGGCGCACGATGACCCACGTAAACGACAGGTATTCGTAGGCCGTCTCCTCGAACTCTTTAGGAGTGAACACGTGGATATCGATCGGGTGCGCGACGCCGAACAGGAGGCTGCGGATGGCACGTTGCCGGGGTCCGGGGGCTTCGGTTGTGTCGCGGATGACGAAGAGGTCGAGATCGCTGCTTGCGCACTGCGACCCCACCGCATAGGAGCCGAAGGTCCCGACAGCCAGAGGCGCGCAGGAGCGGGCGATATACCCGGCGATGCGAGTGATGTCAGCTTCACTCAGCATCGCTTATTTCACCTCATAGGTGATGACGAGGAAGATGTCCTCGATCTGACTTGGGTCGAGCCGTTCCTGTCCGCTGACCAGCGTTTCGAGAGCGGACGGAAGGCTGGTCTGCGGGATGGTCAACGTGAAAGAGCCGAGAGGGATTGGCGCGGCCATCGGGGCATCGGCGAAGAGCGCCGCGACGGGCCCGCCTCCTGGCGCTGTTTCGGCTCCGCCACCGCCGGGCACGCTGGTCACCGGCTTCAGGACGATGCTGGCCGGCGTCGCGCTTGCGGTTGGGCCGAAAGTGCCGTCCATTGCAATTCCCGACAGCGCCGACTTAAGCGCCGAGGACATCGGCTGCATGAAAGCGACATACATCGTGACGTCCGTGACGAACGGGGTGCCGAGATTGGAGAAGGGGAAGACATTGGCCAGCAGCGGAAGCGTCAGCTGCTGCTGAGTGGCGGTGATGTTGGCAGGGTTGAAGAACGCGTAGAGCGCGTTGCTGAAGGTGTTGCGCACGCTCAGCAGGATGGTGCGCCGATTGATGGGTTTGAGTGCGGAGCGCACTGCCTCCGGGTCTCCGCCCGGACGCGCGCTGTAGCTGAAATGCATAACGACATCGGTGACGGTGGAGAGATCGAAGTCGTTGTCGCGCTGGTCCAGCGTGAAGTTCCAGGTGCTGACGACGCCCTGGCCCTCGAATGGCAGCCAGCGCTCGTCGCGGAAGTTCACCTCGAAGAGTCCGGCGTCGTTCTGGCCGGTGCTGGTCGCGATGATTGGCGTCGCTGCAACCGTGGGCGCCGAGCTGATGCCGTTGGGGAAGCTCCCCGGCGTGCTGGTGGCCCACACGAAAGGCGTGTACGGCGCGGACGGAGCGACGGTGCGGATGACCGAGGAGCCGAGCGACAGGGTGCCGTGGACTCCTGTGTAAGGTCCGGTGACGCAGGGGACGGTGAGCGCCACGGATCGGAGCCGGCGGAAGTACTGGCCGGGGTAGTCGTGGTCGAAGAGCGTCTCGTCAAGCGTGATCGTGCAGCTTCCGCTCTGCAGGAGTTGCGCCAGAGCGAGGGGTTGGGTGAGAGCGAGCGAGATGTGCTTCGTGAGTTCGAGCTCGCGCAGATTGTTGGCGAGGTACTGCGAGTCCATGCGGCGCAGATCGAAGAGCAGGCTGTCGCCCGCGGTGAGTCCCTTGTACTGGCTGCTCCAGTAGGAGCTCTGGATGAATATATCGGTGGGCCGCCCGAGCTCGTACTGGTAGGCACTCTGCGCCTGCAGCGCGAGGCTGTAGGCGAGCTGATACGCCTGGGTGTACACGGTGGTAAGCTGACTGAGCATCCAGTTGTAGAGCTGGGCGTTAGTGTATTTGTTGGTGAGGAAGTCGCTGATGGCCTGCGCGTTGTTGATCTGGGTGTTCTGGATGGAGACTTCGGTGGTGGCGATGTTCACGCGGTCGTTCGCGGTGGCGATCTGGCTTGCGATCTGCGTGAGCTCGGCCTGTGCGAGGTTGGCCTGGAGAGCCCAGTCGTCCTGGCGGCGCTGGTAGCTGCCCATGGTTGCGGACATCGCTGCGGATTCGCTGAGGATGCCTGCGATGGTGCGGGAGACAGTGGCCGCACTCACTGCGGCATTGCCCACATTCTCTCCACCGAACGAGACGGTGACCGTGGGCGAGCCGCCGAAGCCTGAGGCGCCGGCGGTGATCTTGGGGATCGCGTAGGCGACTCCGGCGGTGAGGTCGAGGACCATCGCCACGCCGTTCGCGATGAGCGCGCCGCCCTGGAGCGCGAGGGCGGTAATCTCCCACGGGTTCATGTAGACGATCGTCGAGTAGTAGTTGAGGCGGATCTGCGTGACCGCCTGCTGGTTCTTGAGCACCGTGATCTGATCCTGCGCTTCGGTCAGTTGCTGTGTCTTCACGGTCAGCATGGCGGTCTGGATGGCGAGTTCCTGCGTGGCGCGAAGGGTGGCGAGGTTCTCGGCGTCCTGCTTTTCGAGCGCCGATAGGATGGCCGCGCCGTAGGATCGCACATCGTTGGTGAACTCGACCGCCTTCTGCACGTAGGTTGCGAAGCGATAGATCGGTGCCGCTGCCGCTGCGCCGAACGACGTCGCACCTTCGGCCTTTTCGGCAATCAACTGCAGCGGATTGATGGGCGGCGCATACAGCGGGAGCGGCTGCGCAACACCCTGCTGATTGAGGCAGTGGCGAATGTTGTAAAGCCGCTGGGCGACCGTTCCCCAGTAGGCCAAGAGCTGGTCGTTGGGCGGGATGCAGAAGAGCAGCGTGCTGCCCGCGCCTAGCATCGTCGGCATAGACGTGGTCGTCGAGCTGCCATCGACCAGCGACTGCGGCGGTTCAGGCGCGATGATGACGTTCTCCACGTTGACTAGCACATTCGAGAAGAGGTCCAGGTGCTTGAGCGACGCGTAAGTCGGAGCGGCGCTCTGCTGCGAGGCCGGGATGCGGAGCTGATTCGGTTGCGGGCCTAGGATCATGTCGGCGAACACGTAAAGCTGCTCGGCTTGGCTGACGGTCTCGGCGGTGTACTGCGCGTAGTAGGAGTCACCCCACGCGATGAGAAGGTCGAGGAACTTCATCACCGTCGCCTTGCCGTATGCGGCGATTCTCATGCTCGCGACCATGTGCGGATCGTATGGGTCGTTCATCCACGCTGTAATTGCGTTCGCTGTCGCCGGGTCGCTGATGCCCTGCTGGGTATCGGCGGCGAGCACAGTGAGCAGGTACTGAATCTGCTGGTCGGCCCAGTCTGAGGCGTGCATCTGGTTGAAGGGTGCGAACTCCCAGAAGCGCTGCGGGACGGACCCTCCGCTGTTATCGGTCGGGTTGAAGATGTACTCCAGCCACGTCATCGTGTCCTGATACTGGTTGTTCTGCATCAGCTGCGAGGCAATGAACATGGGCACGTGGTAGAAGATCTCCCAATTGTAGAGCGAGTAGGCGCCGCCGCAGGCCGGGTCGAAGTCCAGCCACGTCTCGCCCGGGTCGGGGCCGCCGATCTGGCCTGGTAGGGCATCGGAGACGCCGGGATAGGGCTTGGCTACAACCGATTGAGGAGTATAGAGATTTTGGAAGCTGAAGGTGGTCGGCCAGCCGCGCACCTGTTGTGGATTCAGTTGCAGATTGCGGCTGAGCAACTGCGAGACCCCGCCTACCTCCAGCTCGCGCAGGAAGGTTCGCGCATAGGGATGATAGAAGGTGTGGAACTCGTACCTGGTCGTCCACTGCTTGATGTAGGTGAGGCTGTCGAGTTCCTGCGGAGAGCTTCCAACCGTGTAGTACCTCGGCTGCACGAGATAGGTACGGTTTTGATTGTCGGCAACGAAGAAAGGATCGGCCGAATCGAAGATCATCTCCTGCTGCGGAGGCACGATGCGCGGGTTGTTGATCTGCCCGAGCACCTCTACGCTGCCTGGGGAACCAGTGCTCGTCGAAAGGCTCATCACATACAGCGGCACCTGCCCGGTGTTCTGGTTCCACCAGCCCCCGTAAACGAGATCCTGGCCCTTGAAGTCGTAGAAGGCGGGTGTCGGCTGGATGATGAGCGGGCCGTTGTAGAGCGCGCCCGTAACGCTGATCAGGTTGTAGGTGGGCTCCTGCGTGAGGTCGACGACGCCGGATCCCGGCAGTAAATAATCCACCTGAACTACCGAGAGTGGGGCGTCAGGCAGAGACATGGTCCCGTTCGCCACGTACCAGGCATAACTGTCAGTGTCATTCGGATCGGAGTAGTAGACCTGCAACTGCAGATTGAACGACGCATCCTGAAACGCCTTGAAGGTGAAGCAGGAGTTGGGGTCTTCAGTGTTGAAGTACATCTTCTCGTCGATGGTCCGCTTGGCCTGCCACTGCCCGGCGCTGAACTCGCTCGTCGCAAATTGCACGGCCCAGAACTTCGGCGCGGGCGCTGCGGTACCGCCGCCACTGCTGCCTGGTATCGTCTGATTGCCCTGCTTCTCCGCAATTTGCTTGAAGGTCGGCCAGATCAGGTAGAGCTTACGATCCCACACCACCGGAACGAGCTGATCGGAGCTGATATCGAGGTTCATCGTGGTCCACGCGCTCCAAACGCCCGTGGGCGGCGTCCCCGAGGACGCAGCCGGCATCGTTCGCGTGCGGTAATACCATTGCGGCGGTGTGCCGCGTGTTCGGGCGAAGACCCACAGAACGGTCGATCCGTCGGAGGTTCCGTTGGGTTGATTATAGTGTGCCGCGACGACAAGCCGCGCGACTGAAACCAGCTTGCGCAGGTAGTTCTCGTATGCGGTCTCGGCCAGGTCCGCATCGCAATTGCTCTGCTGCAGGTCGGTCTCGAGGTCGGTGAAGAAGGACGACGCGTTGGTGCGCAGTTCAGGCAGGACGTAGTTCTCCGGATACAGGAAGACCTCGCGGTTGGCCTCCCACAGCCGGTACTGCTGGCGCCACGACCACTCCGACCAGCGCGGGTCCGTGCTGTCGACGGTGACGCCGACGGTCAAGTTCAGAAAGACCTGCTGCACGAATTGCTGGATAGCAAGCGACGGTAGCAGCAGTCGCGTGGTCTCGCCGCATGAGCACATCTCAGGATCGATGAGGTAGTAGTTGAAGATGTCGTCGGTGGTGAGGAACTGCGCACCGGGCGACGTGGTTGAGCCGGGGCCGAGGAGGTAGGCCACGAGCGCATCGCGGCGCGTCTGGCGCAGATTGTCTTCCACCGGCTGCACCGCGCCGAGCCACGCACTCTGCGGGTACTGCGCCTGGAAGGCTCCTGTGGCTGCCGTTGAGGTAGAGCTGTCGGGTACAGCCGTAGCGAGTTGCACCAGCGTTGAGCCGCTGATGCTGTAACGCGTCGCTACATCGAGCGCCGCGGCGATCGCGGTCAGCATCGCCACGTCGGCCAGCGTGCCCGGCTGCGTGGCCAGCACCAGGGATGGAGTCTGCGCGCCCAGTGCGGCAGCGATCGTTTGAACGTCGGGTACGGTCGCGTTGAGCGCCAACGCAATGGCAGGGGCTGAGAGCGATTCGACCGAGCCGCCGCTGGTGTAAGCGCCATTGCCGACCGAGCCAACGAGTATGAAGGCATCGGGTCCAGTCACCGCGATGGTAAAGGTTCCATTGGCTGCGGTGTTGCCGAGAACGCCGGTGATCGTCACTTGGGTTCCGCTGGCCAGGCCGTGCGCCGTCGTGGTCGTGATGACGATCGGCGTGGCATTGGTAGCCCCGGCAACGGTGATGCTCGGGCCGCCGATGGCGGTGGGAACGTCACCCGGGACAGGCCCGGTGATCCAGGCGCCGAGCACATCGAACAGCTTCGGGGTGCGAGCCGCCTGCCGCTGTTGCAGCTTCAGCGCGCGCAGCAACGCCTCAAACGCGGTGTATGGCGTGGAAAGAACGGGGTTCAACGGCAGTGCGCTCGGATCGAGCCAGCCAAACCTGCTCGCGTTTGCCACGACAAAGCTGAAGGCCGTGGTGGAAGGCGCCAGCGCGGTGTACAAGGCGGTCGCCAGGGCAACCTGCGTGAAGGCCGCAATGAGCGTGGGAAACTGCGTGGGATCGACGGTGCTCTGCGCCAGCAAAAGCTGGACGGTGGGGATGGGGAGCGGCAGGATCGCGGTCGTGTTCAGCACGGGCGTCAAGACGTCGGAGGTGACGTTCGTCGCGGTGAGCAGTGCGGCGATGACGCTCGTCTGGATAGCGGCGTTGAGCCCTGCCACGTCAGTGACGACCGAGCCGCCGCCGGTCCACGCCGCGTTGGCGCTGGAGCCGGTCAGAGTGAACGAGGTCGGGCTCATGACAACGATGCTGAACAGCCCATTGGCCGCAGTGTTCCCGAGCACGCCGGTCACGAACACCTGATTCGTCGTGCCCGTGGGAATCCCATGTGGCTGCGCTGTGCTGACCGATATCGGCGTGGTCTGGGTGACCGAAATCAATGTCGCCGCGCCGGCCGCAACCGCTTTGGCCACGGCATCGTGGACCGTCTGCAATACAGCGGTCGCCTGCGTCGCGGTAAACGCGAGTGCACTCTGAGTCGCAGACTGACCGCGCAACAAGTAGTTTAGGTCGTTGACCGCGATCCCCGTGCCCTGAAGCACGGATAGCCTGCGGCAGAACTCGACCGTATTCGACGGCAAGCCATTGAACGGCGTGCCACCCGTGAGCTGGATAAACGTGATGAGGTCAGAGACGCTGAGCGAGAGCGACGACGCCAGCCGTTGATATTGCACCAGCACGGTGAGCGTGGCGAGTGAAAGCGAGTTCGCCGCGCTCGTGGCCGCGAGGATCGACGCGATGTCCTGGGCGTTCAAACCCAGCGAGGCCGTGATGGCATTCTGCTCCGCGGTAGGCGGTGCGGACGAGGGTCCGAGAATGACGTTGCCGGATAAGAGTGCCCCGGCGGTGCCGCCGCTCGTCCACGCGCCGTTGCCGGTTGTGCCGTTCAGCGTGAACGTATTGGGACTCGTAACCGTGACCGTGAACGTTCCGTTCGCGGCGGTGTTGCCAACCACGCCTGTGATCGAAACCTGCATTCCGCTCTGATAGCTGTTCGCAAGCGCCGTGGTAATGGCGATGGGCGAGGTGTTCGTTGCCGCGGTGATTGTGGCCGGACTGAGCGGAACGAAGATGCTGCTCCAGTTCGCCGCGACGGCGGCATTCATAAAGATCTCGCTGTAGGTCGAAGGCACTACCGCATCCTCGTCGCCGAGGTGCGAAACGATATCGCGAGTCTCCAGCGGCGCCCAGAAGGTAAGGACCTCCTGCACAGGCAGGCTGAGCTGCGTCTTGACCGCTATGACCCCGCTCAGGAATGTGAGGAACGTATCGTCGAGCACTCCGCCGGCGGCCTTTTCGAGTGCCCAGTCTAACTCCCACATCTGCAACCCGGTCGCGTTCCACAGGCGCAGGAAGCGGTTGGCGCGGTCGAGCACATCCGCAGTCAAGCCGGTGAAGACCATGTCGTCGGTGCTCGAACTCAACACCTGGACGCCGGCCTCGGTAGTAAATCCAAGCTGCAAAGTCACGCCGGATTCGGTGACCCACACGACCTCAAGCAATTGAAAGAGCTGCAGCAGCGTTAGTCCGGCGCGATTCTCGAATACCGGAACCTTGTTCATCGCCGCAACCCAATCGGCCGGGTTGGGCGAGTAAGGCTGATTTGTCTCGGGGTCGATCACTTGCGCTGGATGCTGCGCCAACCCCCACCGCACCCACGGTGAAGTAGTGTCCGCTTGGTTGATGACGCTCTGCATCGCCTGGCTCAGATTCAGCGCCGCGGCCGCAATCACGGATGCGCCGGCCAAGTTGGGGAAGAGATTGAGTAGCGCACTGCGGCTCGTGCCGAGCGCCGCAACGTAAGCGGTGGTTCGCGCGAAGTCCAGGTCGAAGGGCAGCGTGATCGGGAAAACGACGCCCTTGGTTGCGGCATAAGCCGCCGCGGCAACCACGGGCTGTGTCTGTTGCGGCAACGCCCGACGCTCCGCCGTGATGCCTAGCGTCTCGATCGGAGTGGGAGGAGGCGCCGTGCCTGCGGGGGCCACAGCCACCTCAAGGATCTCGTTAACAAGGTCGATGTACGGGATGACGATGTTCGTGTTGTCGCAGCTGAGCGCGACATACTGTATTTCCGGCCGCCGGAAGAGCAGCGCGTCGAGAGCGGTGGCGACGGCCGAGATGGGTAGGGTCGTTCCGGGCAGCGGAGTGGCCTTGAACCAGCTCAGGTATTGCAGCAGATCGACCAGGTACGCGGCCGGGCTATAGACCGACTGGCAATCGTGGCATTGAAAGTAATCGAGCGATCCAAACAGCGCCTGCAGATCAGGCAGATTTGCCAGCGTCCCAGGCGTAGGCTGCGGAGTCGAGACGCTCGCAGGGCCGATGCCGGCGAAGGTCGCGTTGTACTTGCCCAGCGCCATCAGCGATGTGGCATAGGTCATCTGCGATCGCGCATAGGCGGTCGCGGCCAGCGGCGCGCTTCCCATCGGTGTGGTCATGTGCTCGATGAAGGGTGCGCGGCCTTTGAAGTAGATGCTCTGCGCGGAGGTATAGCCCGCAGCGAGCAGAGCATCCACCGTGGCGTAGTGCGGCGACACTCGATGCAGCCGCTGCGCGGTCTTCAGCTCGCTGCGCGCGGGTGCCGAGATTGTTCCTTTGTTCTTCACCAGATACTGATCGATGCTCGTCTTGTGCAGGTTGAAGGTTGCGTTGGCGGCGAGGAACGATACGATCTCGTCCTTGTTGGCGAACGGCGTCGTAGTCGCCTTCGACAGCGCCCCCCTGAATGCGGTCGTCGAGAAGCGGCCTGCGAATCGCGTGGCCAGCGACTTGGCAAACCGCGCAACACGATCGGCTGCGGTGTCTCCGGGCAGGACTTGCGGAATGGTCGTCGCGTCGGGGTCGATCGCGGTGATGCGCGCTACCCAATCGCTCTCGTCGAGCAGCGCGAGATCGCTTAAACTCGCCAGCGATTGATTCGCCAGCCGCTGCAGCGTGTCCTTCACCAGTGGCAGATTTCCAGTCAGCAGCTCACCCGCGCTTAAGACCGTATTCAGCGTCGTGAGATCGGCTGCGGGGATGTTCTTGTTGGCGCGCAGAGCCGTCCATGTCGGCCCCAGATTTCCGTTGTTGGCGGCAAGCGTCTGCACGAACGCAGCATGCAAATCCTGCGACACCGCGCCCGCGACGAGCAGATCGCTCAATGACGTCTTGCCGCGGACGTACGGCGTACTGCCCACACTCGTCATGCGCAATCCATCGATGACGGTCAACTCCGCCTGTTCCACCTGGCTGTATGAAGAGGGCAGGACATCCCCCGTGACCGCTGTATTCAGCGCCTGCTGCAGCGCCGCGCGCGTATGGGTCAACACGCCACTCAGGATCTGCGCGGCGAACGCCTCATCGATGCCCGCATCCGGCAGTGCGTTCAGCGCCGACTGCAGGTTCGGTGGTATGCCTTCGTTGACGATCCCAAACAGCGTCTCGTCCTTCAACCCATGCTCGGCGCCAAGCCAGTGAGCCAGAAACAGCGATGCCACCTGCACAAACGGCTCGCCGACCGCATTTGCGAGGAAGGTCAGCTCCTTGGTGTCGAGGTTCTCCTTCAGGTCGCTGAGGGGTGTGCCGTTCAGCGCGGCGGTCACCTTGGCGAGCAGCTTCGTGAACTCCGACGGCTGCCGAACGACGCCGCCCTTCGCCGTGGTGAAGTCGATCACGATCTGCACATCCGCCGCGAATGTCGTCGCCGAGGTCGCAAGTACGTTACTCTGGTCGTCGGTCGCGCGCACCGCGAGGTTCAGCAGCTTCGTGCGCCGGTAGCGGATCGTATATGCGCCCAGCTTGTCCGTGGTCGCGTGCCCGATAGCAGTCTCGCTCCGAACTCCCAGCGACAGCAGCGTCACAGTCACACCGCTGATCGGCGCGCCATCCTCATCCGTCAGCGTGCCGCTCACTCGGCCGGCGTGTTCGTCGGGCGGCGGAGTGGGGGTCCCTCCCCCGCTGATGTTGATGGTGATGTTCTGCTCTATCTCGAGGAGCACGGCGTAGGTGGAATCATCGATCTCATCGCACTCGGGCAAACCGCGCCGGCGCTGCAGCTCGTGCAGTGCAGCCAGTGTGGAACGGCCGAACTCGCGGCTCTCAATCTCTGCGGCCTCGATCACAAGGCCCGCAAGAATCAATACACGCTGGAGACGCTCGACATCCGAGCCCACAGCTCCCAGCTTCAGTCCTATATTCATGGCGATCCTCGGTTAATTCGTCCTTCTCTCAGATCACTTAATCCGGTCCTTAAAATCCAATAATGGAGAAACGGGCACCCCAGTACGAACCGGCATCGATCTGGTAGTTGTAGTGCAGCGGAGACACACTCAACAGCAGGTCCGCTGCGCTGCCAAAATCGCCCGCGGCATGCGGCGATAGTGGGTTGTAAGGAACGTAGCTGGGCAAGTCACCGATGCCGGGTAGATTTGCAGGGGAGAGTCCAGCGGAGAAGTTAATCTGCAGTGGCGATGTGGCGCTCTTATATCGAATGTTGATTCCTACAGACGGATCAGGCTCCAGCCGGTACACCGGAGCCGACTCAGCCAAGGTGTTATTGCGTGGCTTGTCGGATGTTAGGTAATAGTTGTCGCCAGGCTCCGGATTATTTCCGCTCCACGAGACATTCAAACCCGACTTATCGCTAAGTAAGCCGACACCGAAACTAAGTGAGTGATGCGCGATGCCAAAGCCCAGCGGCAAGGCATCGTCCATCCAACTCGCCTTCAAGTGCTTCTTTGCAAACTCAAGTACTTCGAGCTTAGGCCGCCAGCCCGGAACAGGTTCAAACTTCTCGTCCGGATCGGGTGGCGTCGCTCCCGAGAGAGCCGACCACCACGGAGCCTTGCCGGGCGGTTGCGGTGGCACGACCGGACCGCCTAAGGACGTCCGGGACGGGTCGGCGGGCGGAACCCGGAAGGTGGAAGGATCTAGCGGCGTGAAGAGGCTGTTCGGTGTGTGCCAGTCGATCGGCGGTACGGGCAGGGAGTCGTCCTGCGATGGCTTGGGCCGAAAAGACGCGGCGATGCGATCGGCCCGGCGCTGCTCTACCGTACGGGTATCCAGGATATCCGGAGGCGTCAATTTAAGCGGAGGAGTAGGTGGTGGAGGCGGTGGCTTCGGAGTAGTAGTTGTATCTTCGCCCTGCATTCCATTCTTATCCTGTTGTCTGATCGGATTATCGTGGCAATAAAGATAGGTATTCACTCCGTCCAGCATCCCACCTGGATCGCTAGCTGCCCATCTCGCCAACCAGGTCGCGTAGTATCGCGCACCGTAATAGTAAAGGCCCGACTCCTCGTCGCGTTCCTTGCCGTTGTAACGATAGCGCTTCAGACTTACTTCGGCAGCCGAACTGCCGGCCTGGTAAGACGTGCCGCCGAAGGGGTAGTACTCTTCGTAGGTGATCACCGCTCCGGTATTGTCCAACTCCAGGCACGCCGTACCGAGATGGTTATCGAACTGATATCGGGTGGCGATGCTTGGCAAGGTAGTAGGTGCGGCGCTGGTGTCGATAGTTGTAGTCAGAACCAAGGCGATGCGCTTCTTGTTGTCCATAACATGAAGCGTCTGGCATTCAAGTGTGATGGTTCCACCGGTGTACTTGCGGTATAACTCCGATCCACCGAGATACAAGCGGTCTTTTAGCTTGACTCCGGCGGATGACTCAGTCGTCTTGCGAACGCGCCTGCCATTGGAGTCGTACACGTAGTAGGTGCGCTGGGCCTGGTGCAACTCGCCATCGGTGTCGGAGGCATTCACCGCCTGGCGCTGCGTCATGATGAGTTGCTCCTTGAAGTCCCACGCCATTGCTTGCAACTGCGGCATCGACGTCATGCTGCCGAGCAGATCGTAGGTATATTTCTCGACTAAAGATGAGCTGCCGGAGATGCTGCTCTGGCTTAGGCGATTGCTCATCTTTGCCGGCTCCAGCAGGCTCGCTTCGTTGTAGCTATACGCACGGTTCCAGCCGGGGTTGGCGGGGTTCGTGCCCTGGTGAATGAACTGGAGAAAGTTGCCTACGGGGTCGTACTGGTACTGCTCGCTGTAGATTCCCATGGCCTTGCCATCGCCGGGATGCAGCAGGCCCACACGCGGAACGTCGTTGTACGTGGTTGCGTTTGGCAGCAAGCTACTTCCACCGCTCAATCCAAGTTGCTCGCGTCCGCTGGCGCCGATGAGCCGATAGATGGGGTCGTAGGTATAGTCGGCGCTCGGCTCCACGCGAACGTTTCGGAAGAAGATCACATCCTGAATGTCGGCATCGTCCTGAATGTGCAAAATGTTGCCGATTGGATCGTAGCTGTAGGCAAGGTCCTGAACGGTTTGCTGATTGGCCGGAAACGTTGGCCGTGTCACCGTAATCTGCTCCAGCCGGAAGGTTTGCGGATCGTAGCTGTAGGATGTGTTCGTGTTGTTGCCGAATTGAATGGTGAGCCGTTGACCGCGAGCGTTGTAGCTGATGTTGGCGACGAATGGAGTCGCGGTAGCACTGTCGTTCACATTCACCGCTATTGTCTCGAGCAAGCCAGCGAGGTTGTAAGTCGGAACGGCGATGCTGCCATCGGCGGTGGTGACAGCAATGGGCCGGTTCAGCGCGTCGTAGGCAGTGCTGTTGGTGAAGACATCGGGCGTGGCCGGAGTCGTGGTCAGGTTGGGCAGGTTCTTGTAGTCGGCGACGAAGCCCCGGCTGCGGCATAACAGGTTGCCCTTGAAGTCGTATGCCGAGGTCACACCAGTCACTGGATTTAGCACTGCATTGATGACCACGCCAGCCGAATCGCACTGCTGATAGATCTGCGTCCGCAGATTCAGCATCTCCGGCGTGGGCTGCGATTCTCCATACGTGGTCGTTGCAACCAGCACCTCGGCGGCTGTTGTGCGAGGGTCGGAGTTTACCGCATCGGTACCCAGGACGAACTGGCTGACCGGGCGCCGAAGCGCGTCATACGCGATCCGGAAGTTATGGCCGCGGCTATCCCAGCTTCGAATGCTCTTGCCGAACACGTCGTTCAGCATCCACCGCGGCCCGGCGTCCATGCTGGATTGGTGAATGCGGGTCCCTAGCATGTCGTAGTCGTACAGCATCGCCTCGCAGCCGTTGGCGTCGGTCACCGACCTCTGCTGGCCCGTGATGTCGAGATCAGTGTGGGTGGGGTACTGCCCGCTCGCTCCGTTGTCGGCGATGGTGAGGAACGTCCGCCCAAGCGGGTCGAAGTACGCCGTTGCGGGTGTATTGGCGTGCAGCTTCGCTTTGGCCGCGCCCGCCTGTTCTATCGCACCGAGGCCGCCCGTGGCTCGTTGCGTGTACCACGTCGGAGAGTAGTCAGCGGCCGGCAGTCGGGTGAAGAAGGTACCTACATCGGGGTTGGTAGTTGGATCGGTGACAAGCACTGTGTCGTTGACGTCCGAAATGACCTGGTGCCACGGGTCGAAGACGACCTTCTCGTACGTCTGGTTCGGATGAATGGTCGCGACGACCCGGCCCACCGGATCGTAGCAAAGGATCGGGCTGACCCCAACGGTTACGCCGAACTCAAACTGATGACCCAACGCCAGTTGACTGAAGAATGGCTCGTACTTGCGGACGGGCTCGCCCTTGTTGTTGAAGATCGTCCACCCGCTGCCAACCCATCGCGGGTCCACTGTAGGTCCGCCATCGACGACCGAGCCGGGCTCGGCCTGCAGCTTCCTTTGTATCTCGCGGCCAAAGCCGTCGGAGTAGCTAAACGAGATCTGCAGCTGGCTCGTCTCGCCGCCAGTGAGGTCGCTCTCATGCGTCTCGCGCGCGATGGTCCCAGCGAATGTAGGCAGCCACTTAGTGGGGTCTGTCGGCGCGGCCTGCATCGCGTTGTAGAATTGCTGGATGCCGTAGACAACACGCGTCGTCGCTGTGCCCAGCAACGCGGCTGCCAGGATCGCGGGGTTAGGGGCTGAATAGAAGGCATCGATCTGCGCCTGCGTGAGATCGGGAGTGAAGCCGGTCAGCGAGTCGCCCAGCGTCTCCGTGGCCTTTCCCATCACCGCAGTCCCGGTAACCATTCCCAGTATGTCGAAGCTCGCCGCAGTCTGATTGCCATTCGCATCGGTGATCAGCGACGGAGCGAGTACGCGGTAGTCATTCGTCGTGCTCACAGTGTTTACAAGCGCGTCGACAGTAGTGATGGGCAGCAGGAAGTTCGGTGCATCGTAACTGACGGTGGTGTCGTTGCCAAAAGGATCTTTAAAGCGCTGCGGCAGATAGAAGCTCTGGGTCGCCGTGGTCTGCTCCTGCACCGACGTCATCGGCGCGGGCGCATAGTAGATCCGCCCCGACGGCACCCACCACTGCCTATCGCCGTCGAGATCGACATATCCGCCGCCATCCACCGCAACACTGCCCAGCACGCTCACCGGCATCGCAACCAGCGCAGTACCGCTGCGCTCAAACACCTCTGTAATGAGCCCCGGCGTAAATGCAGCCTTGTACGTGCAGCCAGCGAGCGCCAGGGATTCAATCGTCCCCAGGGCCAGCAGCGCTGCAGGGCTGCCCGCAGCCGCGCCCATATCGTCCGGCCGATAGTACGTCCGAACACTCGTAAGTACCCGCCGGTAGACCTGGCCGGCAGTGAGCCCGGTCGGGTTTAGGTCTTCGAACGCGATATCGTGCGCGCCATCCGACGCCGCTTGTATTTTGGCCTCAACCTCGCTGAACTGGAACAGATTGGTGACACCGGGCTGAGTCGCTGCAGGCTGAAACTGGATCAACTGATAGGTGCTTGACTCAGCCGCGACCGGAGTGCGATACGCGTCGCCGGTTAGGATCGCATTGCTGTAAGTGTGCTCCGCATAAGTGCTCAGCAGCGTGGATTGGGTAAGCTGATCGACGGCCGTCAGCGCCGGATCGAGGTAGCGGCGCCTATAGCCGACCGAGACGGTCTGTAGTTCGTTCCCGTAGCCGTCGACCGCGAGCGTGAAGCTATGCGCGACCCGGGGATCGGCCGCAAGCGCCGCTCCCGGAGTAGTCGGATCGACGATGGCGCCTGCAATAATACCGTAGAGCATGCGCTCATACTTCAGGTCGATCGTCTCCCGCGCATGAGCGAAAAATACCCCGTACTGGTTGGTTCCCTGCGGCTGCGGCGCCTCGATCGTATAGTTGCGCTCGGATACGCTGTACGGCCGATCCGACGCCGCACTCGCGTCGAGCGCATAGACTTCCTGCCGCAGGATTGAACCTCGCAGCGAGCGGCAAGCCTCGCGCAGCTCTTCCGGAGAAAACGTATACGGCGTAGTCGTCCCGTCGGCCAGCAGCATGCTCGTAGGCAGGACCGTATCCGACAGCTGCATGGACTCGAACTGAGCAGTGGTCAGACCCGGATCTCCCATGGCCGTGTCGCCTTCGCGGTAGTACTCCTTCTGCATCTGCAGCGAGATGCAATTCTCCCCGAAGTACGCGCCGGTGTGGAACCATGTGATGGTCTGCACGGGAGGCACAGCCGACGCTGCGTTCTCGTTGCTGACCGGCGAGAGATAGCTGACGCCGGTAAGCGCGGTGACCAGTTCGGTATCAAACTGGTCGACCCGGCCAAAGCCGTGGAACTCACGCTCCACGCCGTCGTAGTAGCCGTGGTGGTAGGCATAGCAAGTCGTCAAACGGTTCTGGCTAATGTAGTCGTAGGTATCGACCTGCTCCACCACCTGCACCGGGAAGGGCAGCCGCGTAATCCACGGCGTCCCGGCCAGTTTGTCGGCGACATAGAACTTGGTCGAAGGCGCGTACTGAATCTGCGTCTCCGCCCCGAGGTTGTTGACGATGCGAACCAGGAGATGCGGCTTCTGGCCGCCCATCAGGTCGATATAGCTCGTCGGCTGCTGCGCATTCATCGGCAGCGATGACGACCACACCAGGCACGCGGTCCCGTTGCCGAGCAGATCGATCATGGTCGCGGAGGATACGCTTTCGATCTGCGGAAAGTAGCTCAGCGTGCGGCGCTGGCCGTATGCATTGCCCGATTGATTGAAGTAAACATCCACGCCTGTGCTAGAAAAGTAGACGATGTCCGCGGTGCCCGAACCGTCGATGTCCTGCAGGCGCAGCTTGCGCCCGTCGAAGAGATCGGGATGGTCGAAGCATGAGCCGAGGCCCATCGTCACCTTCGCGCCGAACAGGCCATAACCGCAGTTGGGCCAGTAGCACACCTCTCCCACGCGCACGCGGACGAGGTCGACCAGGCCGTCGCCGGACATGTCCGCCAGAAAGATCGATTCCGTGCTGTCGGCGAAGATGAGATTCGGCCCCTTCTCTTCGTCGATCGATTGCGGCGCCCACTGCTCAGGACCAAAGCCTTCGGTGGAGAGCGATGCGTACCACGAGAATGCATTGTCTTCGCTGATCAGCAGATCGGGGAAGCCGTCGCCGGTGAGGTCGATGAACCGCATGTTGGGGTTCTGCCAGTCGATGACGGGCAGCGCCTGAAACGGGATGAAGGGCTCCCAGTCGAAGTCCTCGGTGCGCTCGAAGTATCCGGGGGCCGTCCCGTCGAACTGGACGAGGTCCAGCCGGCCATCGCCGGAGAGGTCGATCAACTGCTGCCGTCCCGTGTTGATCGCGGCCAGCGAGGGTTTGCGCGCGACGGTCTCCACGCCTCCAAACTGCGGGACGGTGAGCGGCTGTCCGTTCACCTGCTGAACGTTTGCGGGCGTCAGGTTCGCCTTGTAGTACCAACTACCGTCCTGCTCGGTGAGGAAGCCCGATACGCCTTCGCCATCTAGATCGACCCATTGGTACTTACTCCCGTCCAGCCCGTAGGGGAGGTTTCTGAGAGTTCCAGGGTCAATGTCGCGTACTCTCTGATCGATCACCGCCTGCGTATAAGAAAATTCGAGCGGCGGCAGCGCGCTGGAATCATAGCCTCCGGTTGTATTACGTATATATCCGCTCTGCGTCGCCGACAGCAGATAAGAATAGAAGGGCTCGGATGGGTCAGCCGGTGGAGTAAGTAGGTGAGTGAGGTCCGTCGAACGCACGAAGCAGCCGGTGCCAATGTTATTGGCATCGGGGAAGTTATGGAACATTAAAATGCGACGGCAGAGCCTATAAGTCCTTATTTCAAAAGTAGGCCGATAGGTCGAAAATGGATCGAGCCGGCAAGTCCAGGGCTGGGCTGAATCCTGCGGGATCGGCGCAAGCAGATCGTGTTCTCCGTAGTCGAAGACCAACTGAAAGCACCAGTCGGTAGGCAAGGCTACCGCAGTGGCTTGAGTTAGATCAGGAAAATACGGCGTCCTATTGCCATAAAACACATTCTTGATGTACTGCTGGCTCGAACGCGATAAGTCAGTGCGATTGCGCTCTTGTATCTGAGTAGTATCGACACCGACCGAACCTTCGGCCTTGTACTGATAGCAGATGACATTGCCCTTATCGTCATAACTCGTATCGATCGTCCACTGGAATATACGAGCAGGATTATTCGGGTCAGCGATACGGCTTGCTGCGGTGCTTCCGTACCAGCTGGTTACATTATCCCGGGTGATACAGCGCCAGAAAGTGTCCGTGTCATCGTCAAGATTGATCCATCGTTCTATTTGCGCGAAGAGACTCTCCACACGCGGGCGATAGCGATGGATCCCGTACTGCTTTCCGTAAAGAGTGCGCGACGAAATCACATCGCGTACCCATTGGCCGCCCGACGGCACGAGCGACGGCATAAGATCTTCAGCACCGGAAAAAATAAATATATCGGATTCTTCCGCGTCACGATATTGCGGCAAACCCTTGTCCGTCTTACGGGTGATGGATGGGATGTTGACCGACCACCCGAACCCGAACGGAGAGTTACCGGTGCCTGAGTCATACGACAAAGTGAGATGCGAACCGAAGCCGGAGCGTCCTGGGGATGTGTAAATCGGAACACTGAATGAAGCTGTGCCGGTAACAGGGTTAACGGCGACTTTCTCACCCATCCCACGAATAGCTCCGCCGCCCTTCGGAAGAGCTAACCGGGGCGGCGCGATACTTTGTTCATCCTGGTTACCCCCTCCGGCCGTCGCTGATCTGGTGTCCATAGGTAGACCTCCCAACTGTGGCGTTAATCCTGACGATGGCGAATTCGTAAATCATTCGGCGATTGGAGTCTGACATAACCCTCGACAATGTCTTCGCCACCGGTAGGCTTCGAAATCGATGGGCGATGTCGGCCCGTCAGCACGTGGTTCTGGTAGGCCTCCTTCCAGCCCGGCATGCGTTCGATGCCTGTTATAGTGATGTTGGAGATCGGTTAGTTTTGCATCCCGGTCCACGGTCGTCCAGAATAGGATCCGGCCGGGGTACTCGCGCCGAAGCGTCCCAATCAGCCGCTCTACGAAGGGATGCGATAGCGGCACGTATGGGACAGTCTTGACCTCCTTCACCGCGAGTACTCGAAGATCAGCTTGCCAGTGATGGAACCGATACAGCGGATCATGATCCGACCTGAGGTATTTGGGCAGATTTCTCCGCGAATCGCTCGATGGAACATGCGGCACGACGCTACTCCGTCCACGGCACCGCAGTGGACGCCAAACCCAATGATAAGACGCGTGAATTGGTCCATCACAACCAGAACCCAATGGTTCCTCAAGGTGGCGAACTCGCATCGGAACAAATCGCAACTCCACAAGCTGTCCTTCATATGGCCGAGAAATGTCAGCCAGGATGGACCTGCTGAATCCGACTCCGGCCGGTAGTGAGCGCTCAGGATACGACGCACCACATCCTTATCGATCGCGACGCCGAAAGCCAGCGCAATCTGCTGGGCAATGCAAGGACAGCCCCAACTGGGATTGCGCCGCTTCATTGCCAAGAGGGCGTCGAAGAGTTCTTTGTTCGGTCCCTTCGGGCCGGGGCGACGCCCACTCTGAGGCGAAAACAGCATGCGGTACTCTCGTTTCTCCAACAGGTTGTGCAGGTGCAGCAAGGTGGAGGACTTCAGAACGATGGCGGAACGGAGGATGCGTGTCGGGCTCAGGAAGAGGGTGAGCAAACCGGTGGCGAGGCGATCCGTGGCGCGCAGATTGGGCGCACGCTTGCTTCCGCGATTGACGATCAGCAGTTGATGGCGGATCAGCGCGGATTCGGCAACCACGGAACGGAGTTCCCCGGGACCCTGCCAGTCGGACCATTGAGAATCACATGAATGAACAGGATGAATGACGTCGCGCATCTCGGGATCGCTCTTTGAATTTCAACAGCTCGCCTCGGCAGTCGCCGCCTCGCTCAGACCAAACACTGCTGCAAGCTCCGGAGAATCAGCTCGCGTGGAAGCTCCAGGCCGATAAATACGAGTCTGCTAACCCGGATCTCGCCCTCCACCCAAGGGGCACCGACGTCGTGACTCATTAGTTGATGCACACCTTGAAGAACCACCTTCCGATGCTGTCCGTGCATATTCAAAATGCCTTTGTATCGCAGCAATCTGGGGCCCTGGCTATTAATCATGGCGTTCATGAACTGTCCAAATCGAGGCCCATGAAACGGGCGGTCCGTGCGGAACACGAAACTCTTGACATCGTCGTGATAATGGCGATGACCTGCGTCGTCCGACTTTCGATCACATGTCGCTTCAAATGGCAGGTCCAGTTCGCAATCGAGGTTGAACCCTCCTATGTCGAATACATCCCTCAGCGCGACTTCCCCAAACGGCGCCATGGATTGCGGTGCCCGTGGGTTCATCCGGCGCAGGCGATCAGAAAGACAATCGATTTCGGATTGCGTCACCAGATCGGCCTTGCTGATGAAGATATGGTCGGCAAAGCCCACCTGTCGCCGGGCTTCCCGCCGGGTGTCCAGTTGATCCATGGCGTGTTTTGCGTCGACCATCGTTAATATAGCGTCCGGGCGATAGCGCGAGGCAATCTGGTCATTCAGAAAAAACGTCTGGGCCACCGGTCCGGGGTCCGCCAAACCCGTGGTCTCGATGATAACCTTGTCAAAATCCAGTTCACCGGCATTTCGGCGCTCGGAGAGATCCCACAGGGTGGCCCGCAGATCGTCGCGAATGCTGCAACAGACGCAGCCATTGCTCATGAGCACAATCTGCTCCCGGCCGCCGGAGACGATAATCTCGCTGTCGATATTCTCCTCGCCGAATTCGTTCTCTATCACGGCGATCTTATGCCCGTGATCTTCGGAAAGCACCCTGCGCAAGAGCGTGGATTTACCCGATCCAAGGAAGCCCGTGAGGACTGTGGCTGCGATAAGTTTCATTCCGTCCCCTACCCTAGAATGACGACCGTGTAACCGCCGAATGTGACGCCGGCCTGCGTCGCGCTGACACGATAAACGTGGGCCTCGCCCGGACCCGGCGCATTGTCGGTGGTAGTGAAAGCCACTTGTTGATCGTCGCCCTGCACTTGTTGCTGGCTGGCGCCACCGGCAATGGGAAAGCCGCCACCGGCGGTAGTGGGGGGAGACAGTGCGGGCACGCCCGTGGGCGTGGCCATGGCCGGGAATACTCCGCGTTTGCCAGTGTGCAGTTGCAGCCACGAGACGGAATTGGGCGAGACCCGTTCTACCGCCACCTGGGCCGCCGCTCCGTAGAGGGGACCGACTTTGATCAACAGCGGCTGGCTCAGCGCTGGCGCTGGTGCTAGCGCGCCTCCACCCAGCATGAGCGCGTGGGCGGCGACCGGCGCGACCACGTGGATATTGCGTTGTGCCACATGACGATTGATTGAGGCGTCGAACTTTGGTTCGCCGGGAAGGTCTGAAGGGTTGTCCCACACGCGGACCAAAAGGCATTCATGGCCTCCGTTAACATAGGTGGGTGTCCAGTCTTCAGGGCACTTCACCACAGCATGACTCCTGCCGCTGCCTTTGGCGCCCAAGCTCATGAAGGTCTGGCCAATCAGATGCACCGACCCAGGACTGATACCCAGCGACGGGTCAACCCAATAGAACTCCACCACCACCTCGCTGGCCTCGGCTTTGCCGAAGTTCCAGACGTGGGCGTAAATCGTATTAGGCTGCCCGGCCAAGCCTACTTGCCCCAGCGCAGGTGGCAGGGCCGGCGCTAAAGCAGGCGTGACCCCGGCGAGAATGAAGATATCCGGGCTCTCCCAAAATGGAGCCCCCACTACAGGACGGGTACCCAGATCACCAGGGTTGGCTCGCATGAACAGGAAGGGCAGGTCCATATCTGCCCTCGGCCCAACCCAAACCCCGGGTACGTTGGGGGCGTTAATATCCCCTGTTGTCAGGGGACCGCCTTGGCCTAAGCGACCATTGTCGATCCCCGGTGGACGCGTCGGCCGGCCGGGATGTCCGGTACCGTGACCATTGTCGTCGCACTCTCCGTCATGATCGCGACCACGATGATGGCGCTCATGCTCCTCTTCGTGCTCATAGTACCAGGTGCGTTCGACCACTTTAGTTGGCCTGTCATCGTCCCGGCATTCGTCCCCGCGCTGACGGGAATCCTCTCGCTCATGCCGCCGGTTTTCACGCGCGTGCGACGGTTCCGGCGCTTGAGGACTCTCGGCTGGGCTTGGAGCGGAAGGCGGACGGTGGGCTTTAGATGCCGGGTATTTCTTAGAAGTCACTTCTTCACCTCCAAATGCGAAGTCATTCTTGCCTCCCCACAGCAGGCAACTGCGTCCTTGAACCTCTATTTGAGTGGCGGCGGAGGCACTGGTGGGGGGACAACCGGTGGATCCTTGTATTTGAGCAGCAGCGCATCCTTTCCTTCCGCCCAGGAACCGTCAGGCGCGCCCTCAGGGGACACCTTGGGCGGGGTGTAGGTAAGGCCCAGAATACCCTTGGCGATGCCGTCACCGCGGATCCAGTCCCAGGTCAAGTAGGCGAAGGCACGATCGCTATCCAGATTGAATTGCGTAGAATAGCCGGTGTCGTTGACTAGCTGGCCGATTAAGTGGGAGGAAAATGGGATGGGATCGCCCAATGGGCTGTACTTCATTGTGTCCGGCCCCAGGTGTCGCTCATTGAGCACATCGGTCTGCCACGGCGTTTGAGCTTGCTCATACGCTGTGCGCGTTTCTGCATTCACTGGCGCGTCCAGCCTGAAGAACACATTAGGCATGGTCGTCTTCGGATACGGCCCAGGGCGTAGCGGCTTATAGGGCAGGTCGGGGCCCTCTCCGAATGACGCCTCCGGATCGTAGGTTTCAGTGGGCGTATTCGTCAGAGTGTCGGGCGCGCCGCTAACTTGTTGCTCGCTCTTGTATGGCCAGGCCCATGGCCGATGGTACTCCCAACCCTCCCACGTCGTTCCATCAGCGTGGTAACGCAGCACCGGATAAAAGGGATAGTTGGGATCTGGAACTGGATGTCCGTCACCGATGACGTTCTGTTGTTTATCCAGATTGCCGAATGGATCGACAGCCCCAGCCAAGGCCGCGCGAAATGTCTCATCTACCGTACCGCCCAAAGTGATCAGGGGCAGATCGATCTCGTCAGGCAGCCGTAGTTCGCCGCCCGGATACAGTTGCTGGGCGTGAGGCATGAAATAACCGGTATGGGCCAGAATCTCGTGGGTCTTCATCACGATGTCCCAAACCATCATCGCCAGCTCGTACAGTCCAAGACGCACGGGATAGGTACCCGGACTGGCTACCATCTTGATGAGGTCTCCCACCAGCTTCCCGGCTGCCTCAAGGGTCTTAACCGCCCACTCGATCAGGGCGATAAATAATCCACAGATATCATCAACGGGATTGGACGGGTCGATGCCGCTCAGATCGGGCGGCTGCAGGAGGTTCTCGATGTCAGATGCCGGCGGGAAGATGATGAAATCTGGTTTTTGCGGTTTCTCCAGTTCCCAAGTCCCATTGTAGGAGAGCTTATAGAAGCTGATCATTATCCGGTAAACAGTTTTTATCTGCCAAGGCAAAGGGAAACCCTTGCGAACGGAAAACTGTGGGGCCGGCGCGATGTCGTTCAGCAGCTCAGGAAATGGCTTGTTTGGGGCGCTACCGATAACACTCTCAATGATCTTAGTCAGAAGCCCGGCGTCAATCGCCGATTGGAAGCCATCGCCCTGATAAATCTGAGGATGTTCAGTGGGTTCCTTGTACGTGTCCATGAGCGCCAGGACGATCGAATTGGCCATCCAGTCCGGCATCTCACCGTCCACATCAAGAGCCTTTTGCCGGGCTGTGGGATCGTCCGGCAGTGGATCAGGACGTTGTTTTCCTTTGGGGTCGTCAGGGGTCATCTGCACCGCGAACCAAAGCGCAGACATGGAAGCATCCGGGTATGTATCGGAGTGGCCCCAAGGATCTGGGGGGTTCACCCCGCCGGGAGCCGTCTGGGAGTAGTTCCACGCGTCGATATGGTTTTCGATCAGGTGATGACGCTGCGGATGATTACGGAACGGCCCGCCGCACTGCTCGTTGACAAACGAGTGAGCGACCGTGTCAGTGCCCAAATGCGTGATGTAACCCAGGGTGAAGGCGAGAAACTGCTCGGACTGTTCGATTTGTCCGGCTGCGGCCAGAGCGTCGACCTGTCTGGCGAAGGCTTGGCATAGAGCAGAGGGCCGGCGATAGTGACTCATATCGCTCCACAGGAAGAGCTTCTCGTCGAAACCTTTCTGCACGCAGGTGTCGAAGAGAGTGAAGATGTCGGCGAAAGTAAGCAATTCTTCCTCGGCGATGGTTTTCAAAGCAAGTTTCAGCTCGTCGATAACCACCCCGAATTCGCTGAGCACCCCGCCGGTAAGTCCGTCGATAAGATTCTCGATGTCGGACACAATCGGGCCGATGGTCTGGTTCCAACCATCCAAAAACGCCTGCCAGATCTTTTGCAGTTTGATCAGAAATCGCAGGAGCCCCGCCATGGTCGAGTTGACTTGGTCGAGGATGATCAGCAGGGGTTCCCAATCGTCCTCCATGGCGGCGTCGAAAAAATAATAGGTCGCCAGGGTCAGCATCAATTCATCGCTGAGTGGACCCAGTGTCGAGCCATTGTAGTCTTGAGAAAAATAAAACAGGTCTGGGCCAATGGCTCCAATGGCAGTGAATTTCTCCCATTTCCGCATGATCGTGCCGCAGGTTACAGGATCATGTTTCAATATCGCGGAACCCTGCGCCGGCCAGTCTGGGAAATGACCGGCAGTAACCAGATAATCGGCCACACGGCGCGCAGTGAAAATATGTGTGAAGTGACCCGGCATACGTCCTCCTTCAAGCAGACCGATGCGAGTGCTTAAGCGTCTGAATACTGCGGTAGTTGGCCGTCACGCGCTCTGCGTTTTCGCCTCAGTTGACACGTTACTCGACAAAGCGACACACCCTACGTAGAGTCGGGAGGCTGCACCTATAACGAGAACTTACACAGAACAAGCAATGACGTGTCGGACGCGCCTCAAAGGCCAACCGCTCCGGCCCAGCACCCTAACTGCCAGCGAGTCTGACACCGTTCTGGAATTTTTGCAAGCGAAAACACGTAAAGGAAAAAAAATGATTCGAGTTTTCCCGCAAGCTTCGCAAATGTCTGGACGCTTGGCAAATGCCTGTGTGTAGCCAAAACCAGATCACGACCGATCGCGGCAGTGTATTGGAGAGGTGCAACGGTTTCCCTCTATCGCAGAGGCGGTGAGCTACTGCGGGTTGACCAGCGCGCAACACAATTCGGCGGGCCAGGAGCACCGCGGGCGGATCTCCAAGCAGCGGAACAAACAGTTGCAGACGATCCTAGCGTCTTGGGCACGCACGACACAACCCAGAAAACGCGGCGTTAGTGTATTCATTATCGTTAGCTGTTCTGCTCGCACCTTGTTGACGAACTCGCCGAAGTTCGGCTCAATCTCGGGCGGCACCTGGTCTATTCGCGCCGAACATCGAGGGCGTTCTTGTCCTCTCTGAGCCCGATAAACCGGCTGTGCCGCAAATGCCCATCCGCTGTCCATTCGACAAATTCAAACTGTGCGATGTCCAGCGGCAGCTCGAGTATCGCCCAACAGGAGAGTGGGTCAGCACCAATTAGAAGATAGGGCCGGCAGAGCCGAGTCCGTCAGAACAGCAGAAGGCTTTGATCATGGCGCGGCGTGGCAA
>OBLW0100000801.1_pt1 | contig 26930 bp, 19 predicted proteins | sample 1520161 | NCBI WGS metagenome assembly OBLW01 (sample SAMEA3539309, study PRJEB22396) | soil metagenome | biome: tundra; feature: field; material: soil | place: USA | collected 2010-05 | depth 0.15 m | reverse complement strand
CACAACATCGTCAGAATAGAGCGGACCATGAAGGATCTTCAACAATAATATAACGGGGCGGGTGGTTTGTCCCGCCTTTTGTTGCGGGAGTAATCTGCGAGTCACTTCAGTTTCAGCGCGAACTGCAAGGGATGGTTGGCCATGTTGAAAGTCTCCGCGCGGAGCTCCGGCTTCTGTTGTTCGGTGAACTCGAAGTTCTTGCCGAAGGACGGATTCCAACCTGTGACTCCCGGTCCAATCAAGACGTTGCAGGGCAAGGTGCCGGGCCGCAGCATCACGCCGCTGCTGTTCCTAAACAGCGGCCTGAGCCGAGATCCCCTGAACCTCAACCGGCTGCGCAGCCATTCTTCGGGTTTCGACAGTGCGGGTAGTCCGTCACCGTGTATCGCATTGTTACAACCACTAAGTCATATGGTGTCAGCAACATGAATTCTGGTGCAGCATGATGTTACACTCATCATCGGGTCTTCTAATGAGCACTGGGAGCCACAACGCGCCGGCCGATTCCGCAGACAAGCGACTCGAGCAGATTACTCGTGTCGTCAGCAGCCCGGTGCTGCAGGGATCGGAAACGTTATGCAGCCTGTTGAAGTTCCTGGCCAGACATTCAATCGCGACACCGGAGGTCCCGATTAAGGAGTACCAGATCGCTAAGGAAGTGTTCGGGCGGTCCGCCAACTTCGATCCGCGCCTGGATTCGGCGGTGCGCGCAGGTGAGCCGGTTGCGGGTCAAGCTGGTGGAGTACTACAACGCAGCGCCTGGACTACTTACAGGAGTTGGGCGTTGACGCTATCTGGATTTCACCGATGTACCCTTCGCCGCAGGTCGACTTCGGGTACGACATCTCCGATTACGAAAACGTCGACCCGCAGTACGGCACACTCGCGGACTTCGACCGTCTGGTTGCCGAGGCAAAGAAGCGCGGCATCCGCATTGTTCTCGACATGGTCCTGAATCACACCTCCGACAAGCACAAGTGGTTCATCGAGTCTTCCAGCTCGCGCACCAACCCGAAACGCGATTGGTACGTGTGGAACGACGGCAAGCCGGGCACGGGCGCCAGCGCGTACAACGGCATGGTGCCGCCGAACAACTGGGTGTCGGAATTCGGCGGCTCGGCCTGGGAGTGGAAGCCTGCCGTGAAGCAGTTCTACTACCACAAGTTTTACAAACAGCAGCCGGACCTGAACTGGCGGAATCCCGCCGTCGAAAAGGCGATGTGCGGCTCCATGCAGTTCTGGTTGAATCGCGGCGTGGCAGGCTATCGCCTCGACGCCATTACAACGCTTTTCGAAGACCCCCAACTGCGCAATGCACCCGAACGGGGAGGTAAGAATCTGTTGGGTGATCCGAACCTGAGCGACATCTATACCGATAACTTTCCAGAGGTGCACGGCGTGATCCGTCGCATGCGTGCCATGGCATCGAAGTATCCGGGCGACCGCGTTCTCATCGGCGAGACCTATCTGCCAAACACCGTCGAGTTGGACAAATGGTATGGCGGTGCGCAACGGGACGAGTTGCAACTGCCCATGGATATGCTGGTCGGCTTTACCAAGAAGCTCGATGCGAATGCTCTCCGCCAGTACATTACCGAAGTCGAGTCCCAGATACACGGGTCGCAGCCATTGCTGGTCTTCGACAACCACGACAACCCTCGCAGTTGGGACCGCTTCGGCGATGGCGCGCACAACCAGCAGATCGCAAAATTGATCGCCACCCTGCTCTTCACCAGTCGCGCGACCGCACTGATGTACTACGGTGAAGAGCTAGGCATGCCGACGACGCCCCCGGCCCGCGTGGAAGACGTGAAGGACCCGGTCGGCATCACCGGCTGGCCCAACGAGAAAGGCCGCGACGGCGAGCGCACGCCCATGCAGTGGGACAGCTCCAATGCGCAGGCGGGGTTCAGCACGAATCGTGCGGCCTGGCTGCCTGTACCCGCGAACTACAAGACCATCAACGTGCAGGCGGAGAGCGCCGATCCGGACTCGCTGCTGAACTGGCACAAGAAGCTGATTCACATGCGTCGCGACCTTCCCGCGCTGCATGACGGAGGAATCGTAATGCTGGATACGGCGAACAGCAACGTGCTCTCCTACCTGCGCACGCCGCCAGCGGGAGCCCCCGCCGTAGTTGTGTCGATGAATATGTCGAACCAGCCGCGGACCATCTCGCTGGACCTTGCGCCCGGAGGTGTGAAGGGCGCGCACGTCAAAACGGTGTTGACGAATGAACCTTCGCTTGCCGGAAACACAAGCCTGACCGGTATCACACTGCCGCCGTTCTCGTCGTGGGTGGCGATTGTTCAGTAGGGTGTTTCCGGTTCCGGCCGTTTGCCGCGTCTTTACCGGCGCCGCGCGCTAGCGGAGTTCACCAGTGGAAGCGAACGAAAACCGTTCCGCCACTGTCTTGCCCGAAGCCAGGTATGCGCGGATCGAATCGCGGCTCCCGCCCGCGCGGGACGCCGCCTCGCTGAGGCAACGCACGGCGTCCGCCGGAGCAGTGCCGGCGTTCAGACGGAAGATCCAGGGCACGTTCGCCGAGGTCAACGTGCGATCGCCCGAGATGGCCACCACCGGTATCAGCACCTTCACGGCGATCTGCTCGGCAAGGTGCGCGGAAGCCCGGTCGGTAGCCACCAGACCGATCACATCGGGGTCGTAAACCAGCTTCACCAGATCATTCGATGCCTTACCCCAGGCAGCTTCCGAGGAGATGCCGACCACCTCGTAGCCGGCGCGGCTCAAGCTTCCGGCCAGCGCCTCCGCACCCGGACCGAACAGGCCGATCTTGCGCTGCTCGCCGGCCGTCCAGGATGTGCCCGGCCCGTTGTATTCCACACCCGCCTCGCCTACCGTGGCATACGGCTTCTGCATGCTGTAACGCCGGTAGGTCCATTGGCCGTTGTGAACTTTGCCCAGGTACATCGGGGCGATATTCTTGGCATTGGGATCGAACACCATTTCACCGGTGACCCCTTTGTAGCCCTCCAGCGCGTAGAGCGCATTTCGAATCCCGCCGCGGTTCAGCCCCGCCCGGCAGATGGCTTGCAACAGGATATTCATGGTATCGAACGCCAGGGCGGAAAACGCATCGGTCTTGGCGTGATAGGCCGCATCGAATCGTTTTTGAAAAGCCACCCAGGCGGCATCGTCGCGGTTGGGATCGAACGGATAAACCACTTCCAGCCCCTCGGCGGCCTTGCCGGCGTTTTGAAGCAGGGCCTCCCCCACCACGCGCGCGCCGCCGAAGACCGGCTGCTTCATCCCCATTTCCTGCATCTGCTTGAGAATCGTTCCGGCTGCCGGAGCATCGCACCACAGCACGATCGCATCCACGCGCGAATCGTTGATCACCCGGAGTTGGCGCGTGAAGCTGCTCTCCGCCGGACCGAACTTCTGTTCGATCACCACCGGATGCCCCAGCCTGCGCGAGGCGTCCCGGAACTTCAACACGCCGAAGCGCCCGTACCGCTCATTGACGCGCAGAAGAGCGACGCGTTTCAATCCAAGATCGGTGTAGATGCGGCGCGCCAGCGTGTACGACTGCACGCGGTCGTCCTGAATCGTGGTCAATATCCAGGGAATGATGGTTTCGGGAATCGTGGGATCGGTGGCCGCGCTGTTGACGATGGGCAGTTCCGCGCGCAACGAGACGCGCAGCGCGATGTGCGTGGAATCGCCGCTGATCGATCCGAGCATGGCCCACACCTTCTCGTCGTATACCATCTTGACCAATTCGTTGCTGGACGCCCCCCAAGTGGCGGCGTCGTTGTGAAGCTTCAGCCGGAACGGCTTTCCGCCATACCCGCCGCGAGCATTGGCTTCGTCGATCGCCAGTTGGGCGCCATGCAGCATGGCCACTCCCAGCACCGAATCTTTGTGATCCTGAATCGGTCCCAGAAAACCGATCGCCACCTCGCTCATCTCGGCCGCTGGAATGGTTCGCGCATCGGCGGCCGCTCCGTTATATTCCGGCGTCTTGGTGTAATGCTCGTGGTAAGGCTCGGTGAATTTCGAAAACGGCCGCAGATCGTCCGGCGTGCCGGCATAGGGCGCCAGCGTGCGGCTTTGCGGCGGCCCCTGCGGTTGCTGCCCACAGGAACAGGCCGGAGCCTGCGCGCTGAGACACGCCGGCAGCGCGAGCGCCGCCACCATCAATTGCCATTGCATGGCTGTTCCTCGCGTGGTCGAACCAGGATCGCGATGGCTTCGATCTCCACCAGCAGTTCGGGCCGGCACAGAATCGCCTGGATGCCGGTGGAAGCCGGCAGCGGGTCCAGACCCTGCTCCCGGAAGAATGCCGTGCGCTCCTCGTTGAACGCCGCGTAGTCGCGTTCGATATCGCGCAAATAGCACGTCGTCCGGACGATATCCTTCCAGGTTGCGCCCTCCGCCGCCAACAGGCCGGTGATGTTCGCGTAGGTGCGCCAAAGCTGCGCGCGAAAATCGCCGATATGGACGCTCTGGCCGTTCCCGTCGATACTGGCTGTGCCGGAAATCAGTAGAATCGCGACACTCCCCAGGTCAATGCGCAGCCCGCGTGAAAAGGAACTGGGCTTGGGATAATGAAACGCTTCATTCAAAACCGAGAGCGCGGTGATCGCGCGCTTCTTCACCTCTGTGGTGCCTGCGATTCGATCGAGTAGTTCGATAGTGTTCATCGGTCGGGTTCTCCGGGTGAAATGCGAATTCCGTGGCTGATGCCTTTGGCGGTAGCCACCCAAACGTCGTTGTTCTGAAAATCCACGGCGAAGATGTAGTGATGAGCCGGCGCGGATTGGACGGGCACGTGGGTCACCGCCCCGCCTTCGTCGCGCACCAGCATCTCTGGCGTGTGAGTATCCAGCGCCGGGCGATACGTGGCCCAGCGTTCGCCATCGAAATAGGCCAGGCCCTTGTCCGTGGAAAACCAGGTGCGGGTTCCGTCCACGCTCTTCACCTGGTTGAGGAAGTTGCTGGGCAGTCCGCTGTCCTTATCCAGGAAGTTTCGCCAGTTGCGGCCGTCGTACCGGGAAGCGCCAAAGTAAGTTGCCGCCCACAGGATGCGGTTCACATAGCTCACGGACGTCGTGATCTCGTGAATCAATCCCTGGTCTTTGAACAGCACGATCTCGTTTTCGCCGTCCGGATCGTTGTAGTCTTTCCAGCGCTCGGTCTTGGCGTCGTACTCCAGGACTCCGCCGCCCCATACCGCGTAGTAGACCTTGTCTTCGGCGGCCGTCACGGCGTAGGTCCAGATCTCGTACATCGGAGTATTTCGCTCGTTATAGAGGCTCCATTGGTGGCTCCGTGTATTCAGACGGGCGCCGCCCGCGGCGGTGGCGACCCAGACAAAGTCGCCCTGCACCGAAACTCCATAGACCACGTCGTTGGGCAGTCCGCTGGTCAGTTGCGTGAAGGTGTCGAAGCGCCCGGCCGAATAGCGGCCAAGCCCGCCCATGGTGCCGATCCAAAGGTCGTGGGTTCGTTTGTCGAGCGCCAGCGAGAGCACGGCCCGGTGCGGCAGGCCATCCGCCACGGTAAAGCTCTTCCACCGGCCGTTGTCGTAAACTGCCAGCCCGTTGTCCGTACCGGCCCAAACTCTCTCGCCATCCACCGCCACGCAATAGACGCGGTTGTCGGGCAATCCATTCTCCACCGTGAAGTTCTGCCACCGGAATCGCGGCAGGTCGGCAGCCGCGGCGGAGATAGCCAGGCACACCACCAGCAAGCTGAGGAGAGCGGCCCGGCGCTGTGGGGCATCCTTTAGCTTGCCCGGTCCTCTATTTGTCTCGAAATCGGCGCTCTTCATAATGTTTTTAGGAACTCGATCAGATCGTTCAGTTCGTCTTTCGTCAGATCGTTGGTTACACCGTGTTTGTCGAGCGGGTTGAAAACCGTCCAGATCTCTTCCAGCGTTCGGGCTGAGCCGTCATGCAGATATGGCGCGCTGTTGACTACGTTGGTCAACTGCGGGATGTCTATCACGGGAGAACGGTCCGAAAGCTTGCCCGTACCCACATCCGCCATGGCGGTATTCGTGTAGTACTTCCCGGAGTGACAGACGAAACACTGCAGCGAATCGGGAATGGGCGTCCCGTCTTTCTTGGCGGTGCGCGTGAAAATCGCCTGACCCCGCTCCTGTGCCGGCGACAATTCTCCGTCAGGCAGCCGGTACCGGTTGGGGCGCAGAGGAATCGATTGGATGTACTTCACGAGGTCTTCCAGGTCGGCGCCCCGGAAGCCTTGCGACCGGAAGAAGAAGCGTTCGGTGCGCGGGCCGCACTCGGTTTGCAGGTCCGGATTGCCGCCGTTCCATTTATAGGGCGCAGTGTCCGTGATTTCTTCCAGGGAACGATTGTCCACGATGTCGATGCCGAAACCGTCCGGTTCCAGGTCCCACGAAAGGCCGTCGAAAGTGGAGTCGAGATGGCAGTTGGCACAACCGAACTGGTGACCAAACGAGTACATCGATGAGTAAAAGAGGCGTTCGCCGCGCCGCTCGGGCGTCAGCGTGGCGGGGCCGTTCAACGGGATGCTGTAGGTAACCACCGCGCGTGCCGTATCCACGATGGAAATGGTGTCGTCGAGCCGGTTCGCCACGTACAGCGCCGTCCCATCCGGCGAGAGCTGGATGCTGCGGGGATTCAGCCCCACTGCGACTCGCGCCACCACGTATAAGGCGGAGGCCGAGAGGTCGTTCGCCAGCCGGGGCGCTTGGGGCGAACGCGCCGCCGCCACCAGCTTCGCGAGATCCAGGATCAGGATCTCGTTCGACCCGCTGGCCGAAACGTAAGCCCGTGTCTGATCGGGGGCGATCGCTATGCCGAACGGCAGGGAAGGGAAGTTATCAATCTCGTCCAGGGGCATTTGCACCACGCCCCCAATGCCATCGCCAAACAGCGCCAGCGAATTTCCGAAGACCCAGCCGTGTTCCACGTGTGCCAGCGGCACCAGGTTCCTGGGCCGCAACTCGGTAGCGATGCCGATACGGCCATCCCGCGACCACGCAACATGAAATACACCGGCCGCATCGTTCAGAACCAGGCGATTTGCCACTACCTGCCGCGTGGTGTCCACTTCCGTGATCTCGGATTTCGGAGGCGTGCGAAACTTGCCCAATTGCGGGTAAATGTGGCTCACATAAATGCGCGTGCCGTCGGGTGATGCGGCCACATAGCTGGCGCCTCGCCCTGCCACAAATCGCTGCACATCGCCACCGCTCGCCAGGTCGATCAGCGAGATATCGTCGGACCGCCGGTTGGCTACGTACAGCACATGGCGCGCCGCATCCACCGTCACACCCGTAGGCTCAAAACCGGCCGGCAGCGTCCGCAGCACCTGCAACGACACCGCATCCACTTCGCTGACCGTGTCGGACCAGGAATTGGTGACATAGAAGCGCTTGCCGTCGGGCGCCATTGCAATTCCACGGGGCATCTTCCCCACTGGCACGCGTCCCGCAATTGTACGCGTTGCCGTGTCTACCGCCAGCACCTCGTCGCTGCCGCTGCACACCACGAAAAGCCGCTTGCCGTCGGGCGATAATACCAGATCGTCCGGGCTCCGGTAGCGAGTCTCTCCGCCCGCCGCCACTACCAAAAGAAGTCCCCAAATCGCCCGTCGCATGCTCACTGCTCCGTAATGGTGATCACCTGGTTCGCGGCCACGCCCTCCACCACTTGCCGGACTCCGCCCGGCCAGGTGACGGTGATGCGGTCCACTTTGCTGTGCGCTCCGAGGCCGAAATGCAGGCGCCCATCATTCTGGCTCAGGTATCCGGAACCGGCCACACGTTCCGCCCATTGCTTCAACTCACCGGCCTCCACTTCCACCTTGGCGCCGATTCCATCGCGGTTGCTCCTGGTGCCGGCCAGCTTGACCATCAGCCAATGCCCGGTTGACGGAGAAGTGTTCTTGAGCAACACCCCGGGCGCACCCAGGTTCACTAAATACGCGTCCACCTTGCCGTCGCTGTCGTAGTCTGCGAAGCAGGCGCCCCGCCCCACGCTTTTAGTGGCGAAGAACGGGCCGGCGTCCGCGGACACGTCCTGAAACTTGCCGCCGCCCGCATTCCAGAAGACCGAGTGCTCCTGCGGTACCAGGTGGATGAGGCCGCCATGGAAAATCATGAGGTCCGTCCGCCCATCGTTGTCGAAATCAAACGCGCCCGTGCCCCAACTGGTATATTGCGCCGCTAGTTGGGAAATGCCGGCTTGCTGGGTCACGTCCGTGAACGGCAGTTTGCCTGAATTTTGCAGCAGACGGTTGTACTTGGAATCGCTCACCCAAAGGTCGGCGTGCCCGCTATGGTTCATATCGAAGAAGACCGGCCCCATCGCAGAGGTGGATTCCCCGTTCTGTCCAAACGCCGCACCTGCCTCCAGCGCGATCTCTTCAAACGTTCCGTCATGCCGGTTGTGAAAGAGAAGGTTTTCGGTCTTGTCGTTGGCCACGTAGATATCCGGATAGCCGTCGCCATCGAAGTCGGCGGCCGTCACCCCCATGGCGCGGCCTTTGTATTTGGCGATGCCCGACTTCTCGCTTACGTCGACGAATCCGCCGTGGCACGTATTGTGGAACAGGAGGTTGGTGTCGCCCTCGTAATCGAGCGGCCCCGGGTAGTTGTCGGCTGCATAGTAGGAGCGGTACGAAGGATCGAACTTCACGTACCGGCCGATAAACAAATCAATGCAGCCGTCCCGGTCGTAATCCAGCCATGCCGCGCCGATGGCCCAGCCCTTCACGTCCAGACCGGCCTTGACGGTCACATCCTCGAATGTGCCGTCTCCTTTGTTCCGGTACAGCGTGACATGGCCGTAGTAGGTCACCAGCAGATCCGTGCGGCCGTCGTTGTCGAAATCCGCGGCAATCGCAGCGAAACCGAAGCCGTCGCCACCCACTCCGGCCTGGTCCGTCACATCGGTGAATTTGCCGTTGCCGTCGTTGCGGTAAAGGTGGTTGTGCGGCATCACCGCGGGCGCGTGGCGCAGCGGATACGGGTGCATTTCCTTCCCCAGCGGCCGGCCGCTTACCACAAACAGATCCGGCTTCCCGTCGTTGTTGTAGTCGAACCAGACGCATCCGGCGCCCGTGCTTTCGAGCAGCGAACCCAGCTTTTCCGCCCCAAAGGAATGCGTGAAGCTGATCCCCGACTGAGCCGTGACATCTTCAAAGCGGATGGGCCCCGCGGTTTGAGCGGTTAGTGTGCCGGCGGTCAGCAGCGGCAAAAGATAAAGGCCAGGTCGCAAGTTCATTAGTAGGGTCGTCCTTGGTCTCCCAGCATCTTCACTGGAGTCAGTATTTGATTGAGTATCTCCGGGACCTGATTCTGCGGTGCCCGCTCCGGCCCGGCGTGGCAGCCCACACAGATCCGCTGTTCGCTCGGGCGCATCCAGAACCAGTGTTCTTCCGACTGCAGTCGAGCATCCGCGGCATCCAGCAGTTCCATGCGAATCGGCCGGTCGGCGGGCACTTCCACGTAAAACGAGCCATCCGATGCCACCGCTGTCTGCCCCAGCACTTGCTGCCCTCCAGCCGCATCGCGGGTGTAGAGCCGCACCGAGTGAATCTTTCCTTCGATGGGATTCTTCGCATCCCTCGCGTTCAGGCAGAGCAGGTTGCCCGTCGTCCGCGCCGCAACCAGACCGGAGGGAAACTCGCGCGGCGGTACGCGTGCCGCTACCACCAGAGGCTCCACGGCATTGACGCCGCGCGGTGACTCCACGCTCGCCAGGTCGTGCGAGCGTGGCCCCGCCTCGCGAATGGCGTACGCACCGCCGGAACGCGGCTGCGCCGCCACCAGCCAGCGGTCGGGCGTCATCTCTGCCACTGGACCCATGATTTCGAGACCCGCCGGCGTCATCTTCTCCTGAACCGCCAGCGCGGACGTGAAGCGCGCCAGGCCTCCATCCACGCTGAAAATCACGTCTCCCGAAGAAACCTGCCGCCCGCCCGCGCGTCGCGGCCCGTGATCGCAGCGCAGGGATTCTACACCCGTCCCGTCGGGATACACCGTGAAAAGCTCATCCCTCCATTCGAAAAGAATGCGCCCATCGTGGAGCACGTCGTCGGTAAGATACCAGCCGGGAGCGTGGGTCAACACGTCCACTGGCCCGCCTTCGGATGGAACCACCTCGATGGCCGACCCCGCCGGCGTGACTCGCGTGTAAACCACCTTCCCATCGGGTAGATAGAGCGGGCGAATACAGGCATCGGAGGTTGCCACCACTTGGTGCGGCGTTCCTCCCACGAGATCGGCCTGCCAAATTTGCCAACGATCCTTCCTGGAGGGCCGGCCGGCAAACAAGATCCGGCGGCCATCGTACGAAACCGCCGCATCCGCCGACGCGAAGAACCCCGGGACCACGTCGCGGCGCCCTTCCCGAGTTACTAAGACCAGTTGCGCACCGTCTGGAAACCGCTCCCCACCCTGGTTCCAGGCCGCCGCCTCATATCGGGGCGCCGCAGTGTAGAGAAACGGAGGCAGATCGCTCTTTGTAGCTTGCCCAGCCACAAGTGAAGCCAGAACCACCAGCATTACCGCCCCGAGCATCCAACGCATAAACAATGATATTAGGGTCTCTCATTCTGAATTGCTATCGTATAAAAGCACTAGTGCCCTGAGCCCGGCCTCGGCCGCCGAGCGATTTGCGCGTGCACTTCGGCCTGGCCAAAGCGGAGACGGCGGATATCGAAATCCATTGGCCGAGCGGGCAGGTGGACAAACTGCCGGGACTTGCGGCAAACCGCATCTACACGGTGGTCGAAGGGAAAGGCCTCAAGTGAGACGGCGCCATTTTCTGCGGGTGTCGAGCCTGGGGTTAGCGGGCCTGGGTTTATCGGACTTCGCCGCGGCCGGGTTCGTCGCCCCTCCTCCGGGAGCCGCCGAGCCGCCTAACGAAATCGAACCGCAGCGCCATCGGCGCGCGCGCCTTCGTGACGGCCGGCGGACGCCGCCAGCGGCAGGAGGTCCTCAGCCAATCGAGTTTTTACTCCCAAAGCGACCTCCGGTTGCACTTCGGTCTCGGGTCCGCCACCGCGGCCGATATCGAGATTCGCTGGCCGTCCGGTTTGAAGGAGTTCTATAGCGGCGTGAAATCGAACCAGATTCTGCCGCTTCAGGAGGGCAAGGGAAGCCCAAAGCCGGCCGGATGACCGGTCACCCCGCTTTAGGCCGCAACTGTGTCCCTTCGGTGCATTCATAGGCGCCGGCGGCCACCTTGGAGAATTCCTGCACGGCGCCGCTAGGCCATTCCACGATCACACGCGTGGCCGATTCTCTGGAGCCCAGGCCGAAAGTCTGAGTCGGTTCCGATTGCGAAAGGTAGCTCGATCCGGTCTTCACGGTACGCGATTGGGTACCCTCCGGGGTGGTCAGGCGAACCACGGCGCCGATCGCGTCCCGGTTGGATTTGGTGCCGATGAGCCGCATCCGCAGCGAATGTGCGCCGGGCGCCACGTCGTTCCGGTATAGATGCGGCGGCCCCTTATTAGTCGTGATCAGCACGTCCAGATCGCCATCGCGATCGAAATCGCCGTAGGCCAGGCCGCGCGCCACTTTAGGCGCGGCGAAGCCGCCGCCGGCCAGCGGCGCCACATCCCGGAAGCGGCCCCCGCCGAGATTCAGAAAAAGGTGCGGCGGTTGTGCATAACCGGCATTGCCCCGAATCTGGCGGACGGTTTCGTCAATGTGACCGTTCACCGCCAGCAGATCCAGGCGGCCGTCCAGGTTGATGTCCAGAAACGAGCATCCGAAGCCCAGACTCTCCCGCGAAGCCTGGCCGACGCCTGCCGGAATCGCGGCATCGGTGTACATTCCAGGACGGGAAGGACGGTAGAGCGCCATCATTTCGTTGTCGAAGTTGGTGATGGCGATCCCTTCCACACCGGAGTTGTCGAAATCGGCCGCATCGATTCCCATTCCCGCGCGGGCCTTGCCGTCTTCGCTGAACGCCACCCCGGCGCGAACCGCAACATCCTCGAAGACGCCGTTGTGCAAATTGCGATAGAGCTTGTTGGGCTGGGTGTCGTTGGCGATCAGAACATCCGGCCAGCCGTCGCGATCGTAATCCACCAGCGCCACCCCCAGAGACTTCGACGTGGGGTCGAAGATGCCGCTCTTGGCCGTAACGTCTTCGAACGTGCCGTTTCCCCGATTGCGGAACAGCCAGCAGGTGTCGCCGTGATAGGCCTCCGGAGTGCAGTAGGACTTGCGCTTGCCGTCGACGCTGCAGAAAACGTCGAGTTGCGGCGACCATTTGACGTAGTTGCAGACCAACAAGTCCAAAAAGCCATCGCGGTCGAAATCGAACCACAGTGCCGAAGTGCTGAACCCGTTCCGTCCGCCCAGACCCGCTTTTTCGGTGACGTCCAAAAAGTGCCCCGCGCCGGTGTTTTGAAACAGCCGGTTCTGGCCAACAGCCGTAATCAGGATATCCGCGAAGCCGTCATTATTGAAATCCGCCACGGCCACGCCCATGCCGTACATTTCCACCGCCAGTCCGGCGCGTTCGGTGACGTCGCTAAAAGTTCCGTTGCGATTGTTGCGATACAGCTTGAGTGTGCTGCGCTGACGCTTGTGGCCCGGCCAGTCCATCCCGTTGACCAGCAGAATGTCCAGCCAGCCATCACCGTCGTAATCCAGAAAGGCGCACCCGGGCCCCATGGTCTCGGGCAGATACTTGGCGCCAAAGGCGCCGCTATTGTGATGAAAGTCGATGCCCGCGGCAGTCGTCACGTCGCTGAGCGAAAAGCCCAGCCCCGCCGGTGCCGATAGCAGCGGCCGGCCCAGCCATGCGAGCGCACCGCCCAGCAACGAACGGCGCTTCACGCGATGCTCACCAAGCCCTGGCGGATCGCATAGACTACCAGCTCCGCGGTGTTGTGGATCCCCAGACTCTGCATAATATTATTGCGATGCACCGCCACCGTATTCGCACTCAACTTCAACATGGTGGCAATCTCCTTGTTCGACCTGCCGTTTACAATAAGCTGGAGCACTTCCAGTTCTCGCGTGGTAAGAGCCGGCTGGCCCACCGGTCCGCCGGCCAGCGAGCCCAGGCGCGGGTCCAGCACGCATTCTTTCGCCGCCACGCGCTTCACCGCCTGTACCAATTCCAGATCCATGGCGTTCTTCAGCAGGTAACCCTTGGCGCCCGCCTCCAGACAGGTGCGTACATAGGACGCATCCGAATGCATGCTGAGCACCAACACCGTGGTTTCCGGGCACGATTTCAGAATGTGCCGCGTGGCCACGGCGCCGTTCATGCTGGGTAAGGCGAAGTCCATCACCACCACGTCCGGGCGCAGACGGCAGGCCTCCGTGATGGCCTCGGGGCCGTCGCTGGCTTCGCCAATCACTCGAATCCCGGCATCCTCTTCCAGCAGCAGCCGAAAGCCGCGGCGCACCAGGCTGTGATCGTCCACCAGCAGGACCGTAATGGAAGCATCGGACATAGCGCTCGATTCTCCTTATCGTACCTCGTGGGGCGGGCAATCCTGCCCGCGGCCTGCCTTCCTGCCGGCTGGCTCCGCTGCGGGCCGCGACCGTCAGGGAGTGCTGCCCGCCCCCGCGAATGTTCGCTCGCGGTCAGGCGCGCTAGCCGGCGGGAACCGTCATGCGAATCAATGTGCCGCCACCTTCCGCATGCAGGACTTCCACGCGCCCATTCACCAGTTCGGCCCGCTCCCGCATCGAGATCAGCCCCATCCCCTTGCCTTCTCCTTTGCCGAAGCCAATTCCCCGATCCTCCACTTCCAGAACCACCGTTCCGGGCAGGTAATTCAACCGCACCCGCGCCGAGGTTGATTTGGAATGCCGCGCAACATTATTCAAAGCCTCCTGGAGTACCCGGTAGAGATGGATCTCGACGCCACGATCAAGTCCCCGGCTGGTCCCGCTCTTTTCATATTGCACGGAAATCCTCGTTTGCTTCTCGAAGGTGGGTAAGTAGACGTCCACGGCGCCTTCAAAGCCGGCGTCGTCCAGCACCACCGGGTGAAGGGCATGGGACAGCGATCGGACCTTTTCCAAAGTGGACTGCGCCACTTCCTGAATCTCCCGCAGGTCCGCCTTGTCGGCTCCCGCTTCGGCCGGAGTTCGCTGTTGGACGCGAGCCAGCATGGCTCCGATGGCGGTCAGGATTTGACCGAACTCATCGTGCAACTCGCGAGAGATGGAGCGGAAGGTATTCTCCTGCATGGAGATCAGTTGCTGCGCCAACTCGCTGCGTCGATGCGAAAGCGCTTCCACCCGGTCGAACATGCGGCGGTTGTAGTCCAGCAGGTAGATGCTGTTCAGCACCACGACAATCAGCACCGCCGCCAGAAATATGTACACGTTTCGCTCCGCGCGCCGGTAAATCGAGCGGGTGTTTTCGGCGGCGTGCTCCTCGCTTTCGTTGTTCTGCACCAGAAGACGGGCCACCGCCGTGGTGAGGGCCTGTTGACGAGCCTGGAGTGATAGCCGGATGGTGTCCCCGGCCTTTTGGATGTCGCCGCTCTCGGCCAAGGCAAAGACCCGGTCCAGGGCATCCCAGAACTGGTTCACGCTGCTGGAAAGGTACGAGCGGTTTTCGGAAGAGCCGGTGGAAGGCGAGTACTTCGCCTCGCGCTCCTGCGCATCGGCCAGGTCTGTGCGGATGCGCGCCAGGGGCGCCCGCCAGGCAGTCAGGGGATACGGTTCCGTATGGTCCAGCATGTCCCGCAAGGTGAGCGCTACGGAATCCAGATTGTTCTGAATGCGCAACAGCAGCAGCGAATCGATCCGGTTGCGGTCGATGGTGGCGGCCTGCAAGTTTTCCAGCGTGCGCAATTGCCAAACCGTGTATGCGGAATACACAGCCACCGCGGAGAGCGTCACGGCAAACCCCGCCAGCAATCGGAATGTGGGCGTGCGGGCTCGGTTCACAACTAGTATCTTTCTATTATTGCCGTTGTGGGCCGCTCATAGTATTCTCTCCTCACGTCGCTTGGAACGTTACTGGGTAGCGGTCCGTTCTGCTGCATGCTCACGCGGAGTCTAACATGAAAACCCGTATCGTAGCCGCTCTATTTGTATTCCTGCTGATCAATAGCGGCTACATTGCGGCGTACCCGGCCGCCTCTCTGTTCTACATGGGGAACGTGGTGGCGCACCTCGCGGTGGGTCTGTTGCTGATGGCGGCGGCGGCCTGGTCCGTGAAGCGATATCCTCGGGAAAGCGGAGTGTTTCTGGTGGCCGGTCTGGTGGCCATGTTCCTGGTGGTGAGGGGCAACACATTCGACCATCGCGCCATTTTGTGGCTGCATATCTGCCTGGCGCTGGCCGCGGCCGTATTGGTGGCGTTCCGTTTCCGGCGCCGGATTCCGTTTGTGGCCCCAGCCTGTCTCATCGCCGCGCTGCTGCCGGTATCGGCGGCCGTGTGGAACCGCGTTCATCCCGATCCGAATGACCGCATCGTGAACCCGCCATCCGCCCCGCTTTCCATGGATGAAGAGGGTCTGGGCGCGCATTCGCCTTTTGCCCCGTCTTCCGCGCGCACCACCAGCGGGCGGATCATTCCCGCGAATTTCTTCATGGATTCCCAAACCTGCGGCGAATGCCACAAGGACATCTACGAACAGTGGAAGGGTTCGATGCACCACATGGCATCCTTCAACAACCAGTTCTATCGAAAATCCATCGAATACATGCAGAGCGTGACGGGAACGCGCGGCAGCAAGTGGTGTGCCGGATGCCACGATCACGCGGTATTTTTTAATGGCCGTTTCGATCGGCCCATCTCTCAACAGATCGACACCCCGGAGGCGCAGGCGGGCCTGGGCTGCATGTCCTGCCATGCCATTGTCCATGTGGGAAGCACCATGGGTAACGCCGATTTCGCCCTGGAATATCCTCCTCTGCATCAACTGGCTTCCAGCCACAGCCGGCCGGTCCGCATGATCGCTTCCTTTCTGACCTATCTCAATCCGCGGCCGCACCGCAGGAATTTCCTGAAGCCGTTCATGCGCGACGCCGAGTTCTGCTCGGCCTGTCACAAAGTGCACCTGGATGTGCCGGTGAACAACTACCGCTGGTTTCGCGGCTTCAACGACTACGACAATTGGCAGGCCAGCGGCGTTTCCGGCCAGGGCGCCCGTTCCTTCTACTACCCCGACAAATCCATGACCTGCGCCGATTGTCACATGCCGCTCGTGGCTTCGAATGACGCGGGCAATCGGGAGGGCCAGGTTCACTCGCACCGCTTCCCCGCCGCCAACACGGCCGTCCCATACGTCGAGCGGGACAGCCGGCAACTCGCCGCCACCGAAAACTTTCTCAAATCGGGATTCATCACCGTGGATATCTTCGCCGTGTCGCCCGTGGATGCCACCCGGGGACAGGCTTCCATGATGCGGCGCAGCGACAGCGTCCAGGCCAATTCGACGTTTGCCGTGGGTGAGGAGGCGGAACAATCGGTGCCCACTCTGGTCCGCGAGGTCGCCAGGCTGTCGGCGCCGGTTGGCTCGGCCCCTACGCGCCTCGAAGCCGGCTCTACAGCCCGCGTCGATGTGGTAGTCCGAACCCGCAAAATCGGCCATTTCTTTCCCGCCGGAACGGTAGATGCCTTCGACGCGTGGCTGGAATTGCAGGCCACGGATGACGATGGGCGCGTCCTGTTCTGGAGCGGCAAGGTGGAAGACGATGGCAAGGGCCCGGTCGAGCCCGGCGCGCACTTCTATCGCTCCCTGCAACTGGACGGCGCGGGCAACCCCATCGACAAACGCAATGCCTGGCAGTCCCGCAGCCTGCTCTATGTCAGGCTCATCCCGCCGGGTGCCGCTGATGTCGTGCATTACCTGGTGCGGACGCCCCGCAATGCCAAGGGCCCGATTCACCTCACCGCCCGCCTGAACTATCGGAAGTTCTCCTGGTATTACACCCAGTTTGCTTATGCCGGAGTGCCTAAGCCCGGACAAGACCCGGCATTGCGCACCAAGGATTTCGATAGTCTGCACTACAGCTTTCTGCCGGCATCCATACCGGCGAACGTCTCCGGGAAGATTCGCGGGCGCATTCCCGACCTGCCAATCGTGACCCTCGCGGAAGCGCATGCCACGGTGGCTCTGGGCCACCCGGACTGGTCACCCGTGGTGCGCAAACAGGATCGCGAGCGCTGGAACGATTGGGGCATCGGGCTCTTGCTGCAGGGCGATCTCAAGGGTGCCGAGTATGCCTTCAAGCGGGTGACCGAGGCTGAGCCCGAGTACGCCGACGGTTGGCTCAACGTGGCCCGTACGCTGATCCAGGAGGGCGAAACCGACACCGCCAAGCCCTATTTGGCGAAGACCCTCGCCATCCGTCCGCAACTCGGCCGCGCCATGTTCTTCCAGGCCGCCGTGCAGAAGGCCGACGGAGATTATGAAGGCGCGCTCGGTTCGCTCGCGGTGGCGCGCTCGCAATATCCGCGCGACCGCGTAGTGCTGAATCAGATCGCCCGCATCCAGTTTCTGCAGCGTCAATACGCGGCCGCTGTGCAGACGCTCAAGGCCGTGAACGCGGTGGATCCGGAGGATGTGCAGATGCACTACACTCTGATGCTCTGCTATCGCGGCTTGGGCGATGGAACGGCGGCGGAGCGCGAGGAGAAGTTGTTCCGCCGGTTCAAAGCCGATGAAGCCTCGCAGTCCATCACCCAGGCGCGGCGCCGGCTCAGTCCGGAAGATAACAACGAGCGCCAGTCCGTGCACGACCATGAGAGCGCCGTGCTCGCGGGGGGGAAATGAGAACGTTGTGGGGCAGCCAATCCTGGCTGCCGCCGGCTTTAAGCCGGCGCCTGCCGGGTGCAATGGAAAAACGAAGTGACGTTGGGATGGTATCCGGCGCGAGGGTCGTCGGCCGGCGTTGGGCTTTTCGCCGCTTGATTTGGCTACCCTCCTTAGCCTGTGTGGCTTTCACCGCGCTATTACTCATCGCGGATAACCCCCCTCGCGTGGAGGTCCTGTTTACCGACGTCACCGCCCAGGCCGGTATTCGCTTCACACACAACGCCGGCCGCACCGGCCACAAGTATCTTCCCGAAACGCTCGGCGCAGGCTGCGCGTTCTTCGATTTCGACGGCGATGGCTGGCCCGATATTCTGCTGATCAATGGCAAGGACTTTATTCCCCGCGGCCGCCGGTCCGTCGCCGCCCTCTACCACAACAACCACAACGGAACTTTCACCGATGTGACCGCCGGAAGCGGACTGGACGTGGAAATGTACGGAATGGGCGTGGCTATCGGGGACTACGACAACGATGGCCGCGAAGACGTCTACATCACCGCGCTCGAGGGCGACCATCTTTTCCATAACGAGGGCAACGGCAAATTTCGCGACGTCACCCGGGCAGCCGGAATCCAAAATGCCAATTTCGGCGCCAGCGCCGCCTGGCTGGACTACGACCGCGACGGCAAGCTGGATCTGTTCGTCGCCAACTACGTGCAGTGGACCGCCAAGGCCGACCTGTGGTGCTCTCTGGATGGCGCCACCAAGTCCTACTGCACGCCCGAATCCTACAAGGGTACCAGCTCGCGCCTGTTTCACAACCTCGGCAACGGCCGCTTTGAAGATGTCACCGAAAAGGCCGGACTGGGTGACCCCACCAGCAAGTCGCTCGGCGTGACCGTGCTCGACTACAACAACGATGGCTGGCCGGACCTCTTCGTCGCCAACGACACCCAGCCCAATAAGCTCTATCGCAACCTGGGCAACGGCGCCTTCAAGGAAGAGGGCATGACCGCCGGCGTGGCCTACGGCGAAGACGGCGTGGCTCGCGGCGCCATGGGCGCCGATGCCGCCGATTACGACCGCTCCGGCCGGCCCCATCTGCTGGTGGGCAATTTCTCCAACCAGATGCTGGGCCTTTACCACAATGAAGGAAACGGCCTGTTCGTGGATGATGCGCCTTCTTCCGCCGTGGGCCGCGGCAGCCTCCTCTCGCTCGCCTTCGGCGTATTCTTCTTCGACTACGATCTGGACGGCTATCCGGATATCTTCGCTGCCAACGGCCATATCGAAGACGAAATCGGCCGCGTGCAGCCCAAGGTGAGCTACAAGGAATCCCCGCTGCTATTCCGCAATTTGGGGAATCGCCGCTTCGACAATGTCAGCTCCCAGGTGGGGCCGGCATTTTCCCAAGCCATGGTGGCCCGCGGCGCGGCCTATGCCGATTTCGACCACGACGGCGATCTCGACGTCCTCATCTCCACCAATAACGGACCGGCGGTCTTGCTGCGCAATGACGGCGCCAACCGCAACCATTGGCTGAGCGTTCGGCTGCTGGGTGTACGATCGAATCGCGATGGCATCGGCGCCGTGGTTCGCGTCGAGAGCGCCGGCGGCAAACAGTGGAACATGGTGCGCAGCGGGTCCAGCTACTGCTCGCAAAGCGATTTGGCCCTCACCTTCGGCCTGGGTCCGGATACCGCTGCCAGTCTGGAAGTTGTGTGGCCCAGCGGCGCCAAACAGCAGTTCAAGAATGTGGCTGCCAATCGGCGGGTGCTCATCGACGAGAATCGCGGGCTCACCGTGCTTCCGTAAATAAAACGGAGGGCTTCCAGCCGCCGAAGGCTTCCTCCAGCCAGAGCGCTACACGCAAGCAGATATCTTCGCGCCACGGAGCAGCCGCCACCTGCACCGCAATCGGCAGGCCGGTGCTCGATTCGCCGCACCGCACCACCGCGCCCGGCCACCCCGCCACGTTGAAGGCCATGGTGTGGCTGAAGCCGCGAAAATTGTCGTCGCGGATCGATTCGCCGTGAGGCAGTGCTGCATGGATGTAAGCCGGGCAAAGAATCACATCGTAGTTGCGAAGGAATCGCGTCATCTCCGCGCGATAAGCGTCCCACTCGGTCCAGTATCCCGCCAGGCCGGCCAAATCCGTGCGATACGGCTCCAGCTTGTCGAGCCAGCCGGTGAGCAGCGGGTGGACTTCACTCGAGCCCAATTGACTCAAATAGTCGCGCAGACTGTCGCCGCCATCCGGACCGATCAGTTTCATCTCCAGATCGTAGGCCGCCGCCAGACAGGCCGGACGCGTTTCCTCCACCGTTCGAACCGCGGACGTGAGAGCCGCCGCCGCCGCCCGAACCACGCCGGAAACCTCTCCATCGGCCGCGGCGGTTCCGTTATCGGTGAAGACCGCCACCCGCAAGTCCCCCAGCTTCACCTCCAGCGGATCTCGATAAGGCACATCCGGAACCGTGGGATCGATGCCATCGGGACCGGTCAGCAGCCGCATGGCTTCGATGAGATCTTCCACCCACCGCGCCATCGGACCGATCTGCCACAAGGTCTCCAGCCAGCCGCCCGCGGGTGGAAAGTGGCCCGTGCGCGGCAGGCGGCCCGAGGTCGGCTTAATCCCCGCTATCCCCGAAAATGCCGCGGGCAGGCGTACGGAACCGGCGGCGTCGCTGCCCAGCCCCAATGGCGAGCCGCAAGCCGCGATCAGGGCCGCTTCCCCCCCGCTGCTGCCGCCGGCGGTTCGCGTCACATCGTAGGGATTATTGGTCTGTCCGAAAATCAGGTTGGCGCTTTCAAAAGCGAACAGCAGGTCCGGAAGATTCGTCCGCGCGATGGGGATGCCGCCGGCCTTGCGCAGGCGCCGCACCAGGGTCGCATCGGCGGTGGAAGGCGGTGCGTCTCTTCTGCCCAGCGTGCCGGCCGTACACCGGCTGCCGGCCTGCTCAATCGAGTCCTTGATGCTGAACGGCACTCCGTGCAAAGGCCCCCGCAAAGAGCCCGCCGCCAGTTCGTCATCGGCCGCCGCCGCATCCTCCAACGCACGCTCGGCTTGCACTTCCACCGCGGCGTGAAGCACCGGGTTAATCGCGGCAATCTGTTCCAGATGAGCCGAGATCAACTCTCGAGAGGAGACCCTGCCGTCCTTGACCAGGCGGGCTTGCTCCCGCGCGGAGAGCGTCAGGATTTCGTCTTCCGGGTTGCGTTTCCGAGTCACATATTATTCTCGCGCATCCCCGCCATTTCCGCGGCCTCCAATGCTGGCATACTGTCAGTAAGATGCGAATCAAATTGCGCGGCCTTGCCTGGACCCTTCTGCTGGCCGGTGTGAGCGGCGCGGGCTGGCTGGTTTTCGGCCAAAACCCGAACGACGCCCGGGTCTGGCAGCACCGCAATCTGGGCAAGGCATTTTACGAAAATCCCACCACTCACCCGGAGGCCGTCGAGGAACTGCGCCAGGCCCTGGCGCTGGCCCCGGATTCCGTGCGCGAGCAACTGAACTACGGGCTGGCCCTCCTGCGCGAGGATGACGTCAAGGGCGCCATCGCCGAGTTGGAGAAAGTCCAGAAGCGCAACCCGAAACTGCCCTATACCTGGTTCAACCTGGGCATGGCTTACAAGAAGCAGAATGAGGTCGACAAGGCGCTGCCGCAGTTCCTGGAGATGGTAAAACTGGTCCCCAATGAACCGGTGGCGCACTACCAGTTGGGAGTGATGTACAAGCTGAAGGACGATACCACCGCGGCCATGCCGCAATTCGAAGCCGCCCGCGATCTCAGCCCGCGTCTGGCCGGCCCCCACTTCCAACTTTATGGGTTATACCGGCAGGCCGGCCGTGCCGATCAGGCAGCCGAGGAGTTGCGCATTTTCCAGGACCTGAAAAAACAGAAGGAAGGCGCCGTCGTTCCGGAAGACATGGATTGGTGCCAGTATGCCGAACTGTACGACCCGATCGATGGCCCTCCCCCCGCTCCGCTGGCCCCTCCCGTTTACCGCGAGGAGAAGTTGGCCGGCGGATTCGGCGGCCCGGCGTCGGGAGTCGCCACTCTGCTTGGGCCCAACGGACGCCCCGACCTCATTGCCTGGTCGGCCCACCGCGTTGCCTTGTTCCGCAACGGCCGCACCCTCGTGGCGAACTCCGGCTTGGAGGAACTGCGCGACGTCCAGTTCATCGCTCCCGGCGATTTCGATAACGACGGCCTGCCCGATCTCTGCGTCGTGACCTCCCAGGGCGCCGCGCTCTACCGGAACACCGGAAGCCGCTTCGTCAAACACGCCGAACTGGCAACCGGCTCCTTCCGAAAAGCTGTATGGATCGACTACGATCACGATTACGACGAGGACCTGGTTCTCCTCGGTGACGATTCCCGCCTTTTGCGCAACAACGGCGCAGCCGGTTTTAGCGATGAAACAAAGCGCTTCCCTTTTGTTTCGGCGCGGGCTGTGGACGCCGTGCGGTTTGACCTGGAACCCGATACACCCGGCTTCGACCTGGTGGTCTCCTATGCCGGCCGCCCCGGCGTGCTGTACCGCGACCGTTTGGGCGGCGCCTACCAGGCCGTTCCGCTCGATTCACTGCCGCCCGGCGCCCACGGCCTGGTGGCGGCCGACCTCAACCACGATAGCTATACCGGCCTCGAATTCGAACCCGCCGGACGCCTCCTCAACCGCGCCGGCGTCTTGCAATCCGTGCAGCGGCCCGGCCATGCCGCGTTTCCTGCCGATTCCGCCGCCGCCGATTTCACCGGCAATGGGCGCCTCGATTGGGCAGGCATCCACGATGATGGAACTCTGGCCGTCGCTCACGATGTCACCGAGGCTTACGGCAACTGGATCGAAGTGGGGCTCACCGGCGTCAAGAATACCAAGCTCTCCGTGAATTCCAAAGTCGAGGTGAAGGCCGGCGCCGGTTACGAAAAAATGACTTACGCGGGTGTGCCCCTGGTATTTCGCCTCGGCAGCCACGCCAGCGTGGACACCATCCGCATCACCTGGCCGAATGGCATGATCCAGAACGAAACCAAACCAGCGGTCAACCGTGCGCTGGTGGTCAAAGAGGCGCCGCGCCTGTCCGGCTCTTGTCCCATGATCTTCACCTGGAACGGCCGGCGCTTCCAGTTCGTCACCGACGTGTTAGGCGTAGCGCCTCTGGGCGCCAGTTCCGGCGACGGGCAATACTTCCCGGTGGATCATCACGAATACGTTTCCATCCCCGCCGCCCTGCTCGAGGCGCGCGATGGAGCCTACCAAATCCACATGACGGAGGAGTTGCGCGAGGTCTCCTATATCGACCAGATCAAGCTGCTGGCGCTGGACCACCCCGCCGATACCGAAATCGTCACCAATGAGAAGTTCAAGGCGCCTCCTTTTCCCGAGTTCCGTTTGTACGGATCGAATCGCCGCATCTACCCTGCCTCGGCCCGCGATTCCCATGGAACCGATGTGCGCGCGGCTCTGCTGGCTCGCGACCAGCGCTACCCGGATGCCTTCCAGCGCGACCATGCGGGTGTGGCCGAGTTGCACTCCCTGGATTTGAATTTCCCCGGCGCGGCCCCCCACGGCAAGGCCGTCCTTGTCCTCCACGGCTGGGTGGACTGGGCCGATGGCAGCACCTTCCTCGCCGCCGCTCAGGCGCATCGCGACCTCGTCTTTCCTTACCTTCAGGTCAAGGATCCGCAGGGCAACTGGAAAACCGTCATCGAAGATATGGGGATTCCTTCCGGCAAGCCGAAGACCATCGCGGTGGATCTCACGGGCAAGTTTCTCTCCCCGTCGCGCGAAGTGCGGATCGTAACCAATCTGTGCGTCTATTGGGACCAAATCTACCTGTTTGAGAACAACGCTCCGCCGCGGATGCGTCTCACCGAAATCGCCATGGCCTCCGCCGATTTGCATTTTCGCGGCTTCTCGCGGGCCACCATCGACCCCCAACGCAAACAGCCGGAATCGTTCGATTACCAGGTCACCGGTCCTACTTCCATGTGGAACCCCACGCCCGGAAACTACACCCGCTATGGCTCCGTCGAGGACCTCTTGCGGGAGCCCGACGATCGCATGGTGATCCTGGGCTCGGGCGACGAGATACGCATGCGCTTCCTCTCTGCCGGCCTGCCCTCGCTGCCCGTTGGCTGGACCCGCGACTATCTGCTGCTGGTGGATGGCTGGGCCAAGGACGGGGACGCCAACACGGCCTTCTCGCAGTCGGTGCTGCCTCTGCCTTTCCACGCGATGAGCCGATACCCGTACCCGGCCGGCGAGCACTTTCCCGACGACGAAGCCCACCGCGCCTACATTCGTGAGTATCTGACCCGGCCCGCTCTGCGCCTTCTCCGCCCCGTCTCGCTAGCCGGGTCGTACAGGTCTCCCGGCCTGTACTTCTGATCGTAAAGTTATGTCACAAACTCGTCGCGAACTGTTTAGGAGGGCAGTCGTAAAGCCATCGAACCCGGGTGGATTCGGGCGCGGCAGTTACTTTACGGAGAAAGGAACGGAGGCCGTGACGTTCTCCCAGGCAATGTCGATATTGCCTTTGGTATCGCTGGCGCTGAGCGAGATTTTGAGGGTTTCGATCAAGGCCGGAGGCTTGCCCATTGTCATGGCGACGCGGCCGAGATCCTTGGCGGGGTCTTCGCTGGTGTCGCCGCCACCACCCATGGTCATGTTGATGCCCCATTGGACGCGGGCGCCTTGGGCGTTCATCACTTGCTTATTGACGATGAGCTGCCATTTTCCTTTGTCCAGGAACATGTAGAGCGCGTATTCACCGGCGGGAACGGAGAGGCCGTTGAGGTCGAGTGTGGCATCGGTGTGCAGGATGGTGACGTAGTCCGCGCCCAGGCGCCAGACGCTGTCATCCGGCTGCAGAGCTTTGGCGCCGCCGAATATGGTGCGTCCGCGGACCGAGGGCGCGTGGTAGGCGATCCAGAGGCCCTTGCCGTTCACCGTGACGGAGGTTTCCGCGTAGGGGCTTTTCGGATTGTTGGTCTTGAGTTTTTCCTTGTCCACCTGGGCCGCCGCAGTCAGCATTCCGCCGAGCAACAGGGCGCATATGACGACTCGTTTCATTTCGGTATGATCTCCTTTTCCTTAGCCGAGTATACAACTCGATTATCTGAAATGGGTATGCCGGCTGGGCTGAGATCCACACCGCGATGGAGCAGGGCCATGGCGGCCGCGTGCCGAGTTTCGTCCTCACCGCGAAGTACATCAGGTTCCCTGATGGTAGTCGGAAATTGGCCGTTGTGCGCTCCTTCCGGGTTGCACTCCGACCCGCGCTACAATCGCCTTTTCCGAGGAGGCTGCCGTGAAATCGTTTCCCACCATAGCCCTCGCCTGCGCCCTTGTTGGGCTGGCGCTGGGACAGAGCGGACCGCTAGCTCCGCAACCGGCCAAACTTCAAGTTCTCATTATCACCGGCCAGAACACCACCAGTCATGATTGGCGCTCCACCACGCCCATGCTCCGCAAGATCCTGGAAGACTCGGGCCGATTCGAGGTGCGCGTCACCGAGGAGTTTCGCGGCGCCGGCGCGGACACGCTCGCACGCTACGATGTGGTGCTGCTGAACTACTACGAAAGCAAGCGCGCGGAACTGCGCTGGGGCGACTCCGCCGACAATGCCCTTCTGAATTTTGTCCGCGGCGGCAAGGGTCTGGTGGTGTATCATTTTTCGTTGGCGGCGTTTGAGGGCTGGACCGAGTATGAGAAGATCTGCGCCGCAAACTGGCGTCCCGGCAACGGCCACCATTCCGCGCGCCATGACTTTACCGTCACCGTCCAGGATCCTGACCACCCCATCACGCGCGGCCTCAAAACCACCTTGGCGGAGGCCAACGATGAGTTGTACGCGAATCTGAAATGGCAGCCGGCGGGGGCCTTCCACGTGCTGGCCACAGCCTGGGATGACCACTCCCTCTACCGGGAGGGCGAGAAGCAACCGCTGGTGGGACCCGGCACCGCCGAACCCATGCTGTGGACCGTGAATTACGGTAAGGGGCGCGTGTTCGTAACCGCCATGGGCCACGACACCGAGGCCATGAAGAACCGAGGATTCGCCGTCACCCTGGCGAGAGGCACGGAATGGGCCGCCTCCGGCAAGGTGGCCATCCCGGTGCCGCCGGAGTTACAGTAGCCACCTGCCTGCCGGACGCGCGCCACCGGTTGCCCGCTACACTCTCAGACACTACTTGTCGCATGAAAGCAACCTTAAATCTGAAAAACTTAGTTCCTGTCGATATTCTCAGCAACTTCGGGGAGGCGAATGGGGTATGCTGGTCTCCATGCGATTTCTTGTCACGATGCTGTTAGTTCTGATCCCGCTCTGCGCTCAAGACGCGCCCCCGCAAGAAAGGAAGGGCGGCGGAGGCGGTCCACCGAAAAATCTGAAGGTATTGACGCCCGAACAGTTGCAGGCTGGCATCATGCAACAGTTCGCTCGAGGGCTCGGAGTGAATTGCCAATTCTGCCACATTCGTGGGGACAATGCCAGCGACGACAATCCCAAGAAGCTGGTGGCTCGCTCCATGATCACGATGGCGCATGACATCAACGCCAAGTTCCCCGCCGCGGAAGGCAAGGTCTACGTGACCTGCTTCACTTGCCATCGTGGGAAGACGACGCCGGAAACGGTGGCGCCCGCCCCTCCCCCTGCCGGCGGACCTCAACCGCAGTAAGGGCGGTGGGCAGCGTATCTAAATGCTGCACGAGAAGCTGTAAGAAATCGGTTGGCAGCCGAAAGCGCCTCCCCACAATAATGCCAGCCCCGGGCACCAAAGTGGGACAGACGCTTTCGTCTGTCAACCCGGCGAGCTCAGTGCGCCGCCGGCAGGTTCATTCTGCTCAAAAGTTCCACGAAGCGTGCATCTGCCGCGGGAATCCGCGGATCCAAGCGGGCATAGGGCAGATGGACGCTGCGCTCGTCGTACGCGACATCCAGCCAATAGAACAGGCGATCCCAATCTTCCACCGCCGCGGCCAGGCCGGCGAATGCCGCGGCGGGCACATGCTGTTCCACATGAAGATCATCTGCCTGATCGAGCAGCTTGCGGGCATCGCCGGACTCGCCTTCTATCGCGGACCAGAAGGCCCTCTGCATGGAGTTGCCAAGCTCCCCGGTCAACTGCCGCGCTTTTTCCTTCTGGCCCGCATAGAAGAGCGCCCCAATCAGGCTGCTCTGTTCCTGGGGGCCATTGGGGAAAAGAT